>ENA-OUQI01000030-OUQI01000030.1-human-gut-metagenome-genome-assembly--contig:-NODE-30-length-145064-cov-7.350592_pt1 | contig 145064 bp, 97 predicted proteins | sample MGYA00237953_ERZ548840 | MGnify/ENA primary metagenome ERZ548840 (study PRJEB26490, sample SAMN05194690) | human gut metagenome | biome: terrestrial biome; feature: human-associated habitat; material... | reverse complement strand
GTATTTTTTATCGGTACAGGTACTGTTAACAAGAGCGGTGCTTGCATTCCTTGCTTTGCTGATATTTTATCCGCACCATCTGAAGCTGAAAAGCCCAAAATAGGAGTTTGCTTTTGCAGGAGCAGGCCTGTTCGGGATCGTTTTATACTTTATGCTGGAAAATACGGCACTGAGCATGACATATGCATCAAACGTCGGCATCATCGTTGCATGTGCCCCGTTCTTTGTAGCCGTTATGGTCGGATTCTTTTTTAAGAATGAGAAATCAGGCCTGTGGTTTTACATCGGATTTGTGATCGCCGTGACACGCAGAATTTATTTTTACGGAATTCTTTTTTTTGATACCGGTACTGCTTATACAGCGCGCATCCTGGAATGTGGCATTGTTCCGGGATACGGAGATTGCAGCCAATTTCCTGATTTTTGGATTTTCAGGTAAGTTAAAAACAGAATTACAGTAAATGATCAAAAGAAAAGATGGCATGAAAAATATGCTGTCTTTTCTTTTTTTAGGATAGCAGGGGCAAAAGCCTGAAACCAAATTGTGGGAGTAAGAAACAATTTGCATGTTATCTTTTCGTTTTCATATTGACAAAACCAGAAAACTAGTGTACTATATAGCTATGACAGTGATACAAGAAAGAAGGAAGAGCTTATGGAATACAATTCATCGCTGCCAATCTATCTGCAGGTAGCTAATTTGATCAAACGTGATATTGTCACAGGGAAACGGGAACTTGGGGAAAAGCTTCCCTCCGTACGGGAACTGGCGGTGTCTTACACCATCAATCCGAATACGGTCAGCCGTGTATACAAAGAGCTTGAGACGGAAGGTGTCTGTTTTACCAGACGTGGCATGGGAACTTTTGTGACAGAAGATTCAGAGAAGGTGAAAAATATGAAAGAAGAGATGGCGGGGACGCTGATCCATGAATTTTTAGAAGGAATGCAGCAGCTTGGATTTACCAAAACGGATGTGATCCGGATTCTGAAAAAAAAGGAAGAAAGTGGTGAATGATATGGAAAATGTACTGGAAAGTATTGGAGTAACCAAAAACTATGCCGGTAAGGCAGCGGTTGACAATGTATCGTTAAAACTGGAGACAGGGCTTGTCTATGCGATGCTCGGGCCGAACGGAAGCGGCAAGACTACCTGGATGAAGATGGTGGCAGGCCTTGTCAAACCTGGAAAAGGGGAGATTTTATATAAAGGCGAAGCCATCGGAAAAGAGAGCAAGAAAGAGATTGCCTATATGTCCACGGAGCCATATTTTTATAGCTGGATGACGGTTGCAGATGTCGGCAGATATTATCAGGACTTTTTTGAGGATTTTTCAATGGAAAAATATCATCAGATGCTCACAAGAATGGAGCTGACAGAAGAGCTGAAAACCAAAAAACTTTCCACCGGTATGATGGCAAAGTTAAAGATCGCAGTCACAATGGCAAGAAATGCAAAACTGTATCTGCTGGATGAGCCATTAAACGGCATTGATCTTCTGGCAAGGGATGAGATCATGAAAAGTATTCTGGAAGTCATTGATCCGGATGTCACACTTGTGATCTCCAGCCATCTGGTAGATGAACTGGAGCGAGTGGCAGATGCGGCCATCTTTATGAAAGAAGGAAAAATGGTCAGACAGTGTATGGTTGAGGAACTGAGAAGCAGCGAAAAAAAATCTGTTGTTGATCTGTATCGTGAAATTTACGGACATGGGGGAGAGGAACTATGTTAAAATTAATGAAGTATGAATTCCGGAAGAGTGCATCTTCCAAGCTTATTCTGCTGGTGCTTACAGCAGTTTTTGAACTGGCATTTCTGGGGGGCGTATTTTTTAAAGGATATAATCTGATGGGGACAGGTATGATGTTCCTGATCTTGTGTGCATTTTTCGGTGTGTTTTACATCGGACTGGAAGGTATCATGACACTGTATCGGGATCTGAACAGCAAACAAAGTTATATGCTGTTTCTGACACCAAAGAGCAGTTATGAGATTTTAGGTGCCAAAATCCTGGAAAATGGCATTTCAATCCTTATGGCAGGAGCATTTTTTATCGTACTTGCCGTGTTTGACCTGACTGTGGCAACGCTCTGTATCGGCGGGGCAAAAGAACTCATGGATAGCATAAGACAGATTATGGATATAAGACTGAACATCAAGATAGTATCAGATGCAGTGATCCTGTCCGTCTTTGCATCCCTGGTTAGCTGGATCAGCATTGTTGTGATCGCCGATATGGCAGTGATTCTTTCGGCGAGCGTGCTTGCAGGCAAAAAGGGAAGCGGGATCGCGGCATTTGCACTGTTTCTGATCCTTTCCTGGCTGTTCAGTCAGATGCTGAACCTGGTGCCTGCATTTGACAATATGAACCTGACCATGATTCTGGAAATCGCAGTATCTCTGGTACTGAGTGTGATTTTCTACTTTATCAGCGGATGGATCATGGAAAAGAAACTGAGCGTCTGAAACAGAAAAATGATAGGTTGACCTTTATCTCCTGGCATCGTAGAATAGTGACAGAGCAAAAAGTTTTCTATTGATATTGAGAATCTGACAGGAGAAAAAGATATGTTATCATTTGAAAATGATTATTCTGAAGGAGCACATGAAAAGATCCTTCAGAGATTTATGGAAACAAATCTGGAGAAAGTATCCGGATACGGATCTGATCCATACTGTGAAAGTGCAAAACAGAAAATCCGGGAGGCGTGCGAATGTCCACAGGCAGATGTTTATTTCCTGACTGGCGGTACGCAGACAAATGCCGTTGTGATCAGCTCCATGCTGGAATCTTATGAGGGCGTGGTCGCAGCACAGACCGGCCATGTAGCCTGCCATGAGGCGGGAGCCATTGAGTACAGCGGCCATAAAGTGATCACAGTTCCGCAGTACAAAGGCAAAATGAAAGCAGAAGATCTGAAGAACTGCCTGAAAACATTCTGGGATGACGAAAGCCACGAACATATGGTATTTCCGGGGATGGTTTATATTTCCCATCCTACGGAGTACGGTACTTTGTATACAAAGGCGGAGCTGGAAGAGATCAGCAGCGTGTGCCGCAGTTATAATATCCCACTGTTTCTCGACGGAGCAAGACTGGGCTATGGTCTGATGAGTGAAGAAACAGATGTAACTCTTCCGATGATTGCAAAATACTGCGATGTTTTCTATATCGGCGGGACAAAAGTCGGAGCACTGTGTGGAGAAGCCGTCGTATTTTCGGGCAACAGAACACCGAAACATTTCCTGACGCTGATCAAACAGCGGGGAGCACTGCTTGCAAAAGGCAGATTGCTCGGAATCCAGTTTGACACACTGTTCACAGATAACCTGTACTTTGAAATCAGCAGACATGCGATAGCAATGGCAGATTATTTAAAGAAAGGGCTGGCAGAAAAAGGCTGCCGTTTCTATCTGGATTCACCGACCAATCAGCAGTTTGTCATTCTCGAAAACCGGAAAATGACAGAACTAAAAAAAGAAGTAAAGTTCAGTTTCTGGGAGAAATACGATGAAAACCACACCGTAGTACGCTTTGCGACAAGCTGGGCAACGAAAAAAGAAGAGATCGATCAGCTGCTGGATCTGTTCTGAGATTTTAGCAGCACACAAAGGCAGGGTAAGCGATTACCCTGCTTTTTCACAACTCTTTCACAAAATCGGCTGTTTTCTTTCAGCTTGTTTTAAACTTTACGGGATATACTTCTCTTAAATCAAAGAGAAAAGGAAGTGCATGCCAAGTCTCACGTGCGTTCTATCTATATCTCACCCGGTATATCCACGACACTGTCTCTGACAGCCAGTGTCGGCGGCAGTACGATCTTATAAGGCAGATGCTGCGGATCATCCAGGCGGTCAAGCAGCATTTTCACTGCCATTTCTCCCATGACTTCCAGATGTGCGGTGACACTGGTCAGCGGTGGCTCGGTCAGGATAGACAGCGGTGTGTCATTGAAACTGATGACAGATACATCCTCCGGAATGCGAAGTCCGACTTCACGCAGGTTGCTGACAGCGGTGATCGCAGATTCCTCATTATAGGCAAGGAGAGCTGTCGGGATATGATCTTTTTGTTCCAGCCATTTGCGGATCTGAGCAGAACCGTCTTTGGCAGAAAGGCCGGTATCAATGATCAGATGCTCGTCGTAAAGACCGGCATTTTTCATATAATCAATAAAATACTGACGTCTTGCCTCCAGGGCAGGGCGTTTTTTCTGGTCTAATTTATAGGCAGGACCTAAGAAACCAATCTTGCGGTGACCTTTGTACAGCAGATAATCCAGTGCCTGTTCTACGCCGAGACGGAAATTCAGGACAACCGAGTCAAAGCGGCGTTCATCCGGGGAAGAATCCACAAATACAATGTTCGGGCTGATATCCAGTAGCTGTGCAATCTGCTGGTCTGAAAAAATGCCAATCGCCAGGATACCGTCAAGCGGGGTCTTTTCCAGTGTCTGATATTTGCCAGACTGCTCAAAAAGATAAGATACATTACAGTCATGCTCCATACAGTTGCGTACCACATAATTCTTCAGATAAAGATAGTACGGATCAGCCAGCTGCTCTTTTAAGGACATCATCTCAACAATGGCGATATGGACGAGGCGGTTTTTATGGGAACGTCTTGTTTTCGGAAGCGTGTAGTGAAGTTCATCTGCCGCTTCAAGAATTGAGACTCTGGTATTGTCGGTTACGTTCAAAGTCGGATCATTGTTCAGTACACGGGAAATCGTGGTCACTGAGAATCCGGTGTGTTTTGCTAAATCTCGGATAGTTGCCATGCTATTTTCTCCAATACATTTTTTATTTGCACATAACTGCCGAAAAACGGACCAGGATCGCATACCAGGTCTTACGTGTGTCTGGCTTGAATGTTACAGTTATGTTCACTCATTTGTTTACTTTAATACTTTGATTATAAACACACTTTTTTACTTTAGCAAGAAAAATTTAAAGAGACTTCCGGTATTTGCTTGGAGATATTCCCTGCGTTTTTTTGAAAACTTTTGTAAAATAAAAGTAATCGTGGTAGCCGACTGCGTTTGCAATCTCCTCGATGGAGCGGCTGTCATCTTTTAAAAGTTCTTTCGCCTTCTGCATACGTCTTGCCGTGATATATTCTGAAAAAGACAGTCCCAGTTCTTTTTTGATCAGGGTGCTTAAGCGGCTGGAGCTGATATTGTACATTTCTGCCAGGGAAGTTAAAGAGAGTTCTTCCGTATCGTGTTCCTGGATATAAGCCAGAATTTTTTTGAACAGAGAGGTTCCGACAGTCGAAAGGTCTGTGATCGTTGCATTTTGCATCGTGTCTTCAGAAGTTTCAGAAGAGGCAGGCTCAAGTTCACTTTGCAGGCGTGACAGGGTTTTGTTCAGTGTTTCCTGCCGGATCGGCTTCAGCAGATAATCAAAAGCACCGCACAGCATTGCCTGGCGTGCATATTCGAACTGTGCATAGCCGGAGATCAGCACGACTTTGGTGGGGATCTGATGTTCTGAAAGATAGGACATGACTTCCAGACCAGAAAGTCCCGGCATCCGGATATCGGTAAACAGGACATCCGGTTTCAAAGCTTTGATATCTTCAAGCGTAGTTACGCCGTTATGTGCTTCTCCGATCACTTTAAAAGGAAGAGCGGATTTCTGGATCAGTTTTTTCAGACCAATGGTGATCCAGGCTTCATCATCTGCAATATAGACACTTATCATAAAATACTCCCTTCAGGTTCTGTCATCATTTTTTGTGGAATCATAATGGTAATGCAGGTTCCTTTGCCGGAGATACTTTTTATGTCAAAAGAAAACTGCTTACCATAATGAAGTTTCAGTCGTTGATAAATATTAAAGACGCCGATTTTGGTTGTATTTTTTTCGGTTTCCAAAGAGGCGGTGATCTGTTTTAAATGCTCCGGTTCGATGCCGCATCCGTCATCTTCAACCACAAAGCAGAGTTTCTGGTCATCGGAACTGAAGACACGTACCCACACGGTACCGTTTTCAATCTTTTGTTCAAGCCCGTGAAAGACGGCATTTTCCACGAGCGGCTGGAGTAGAAGCTTCAGTACGCTGCAGTTCAGTATGGAATTTTCTGCCTCGATTTCAATGCAGATCTTGCCCATAAAACGATAATTTACGATCTTTGCATATTCACGGATATGATCCAGCTCATTTTCTACGGTAACCATATCAGTTCCCTTGACGGCAAAGCGGAAGACATTGGAGAGAGCCATCGTAAGTTCTGCGATGTCATCAACATCGTAGAACAGAGCCATATCCCGGATACATTCAAACGTATTATAGAGAAAGTGCGGATTGATCTGGCTTCGATAGGCAAGGATCTCTGCCTGCTTTTTGGAAAGTTCCGTTTCATAGGCAAGATATTTTACCTGTTCGATCTCCAGCTGCATTTTTTGCTTTTCATCAAGCATCTGATTCAGGCTTTTTGCAACCGTGCCGATCTCATCCGGGCGGTCGAGGGAAAGCCGGGAGTCTGGATTCTGATTGATCTTACGGATAAAAGCAGAAATTCCGGTGATCGGTTTTATGATGCTGTAATTGCAGTACAGAAGCAGAAAGAGCAAAAGACACAGGGAAATGCAATAAACCAGGATTTGTGTTTCTTTCAGGTTCTGGTCCGGTTTCCGAAGATCTGATTCCGGAAGGAAACCGGCAATTTTCCAGTCATTGCAGGAAAGTGTCTGAGTGAAAAAATATTTTTCGGAAGTGCTGTGCAGAATCTCGGATGCCAGCGTGCTTCCGCAGGACTCCACGGAACCGGCAGAAGCAAGAATGCAGTCCGAGGAGTCCAGAAGAAAAACAACGGCATCTTCCGTTGACTGCACATTTTGAAGTGTATCATCAAAACTTTCCGGTTCCAGGACAAAAACGCAGGTACCAAGCAGCTTCTGGTACTGGATATTGTTCAGATCATAAACAGGGAAGATCAGCTCATAGTAAGGGCGTTTTTCGTTTGATTTCAGATGCGATGCCCGGATATCCATCACGGCATCGGTGTTCAGTACGGAAGTATCGATCGAAAAATTTTTCCCCATGGAAGCAATCTGCTTTGCATCTGCATTGTAGAGATAAACGCTTAAAATGCGGTCATTCAGCAGGATTGTGTTGGAAAAAACCGAGGCAAGCTCCTGTGTATCCGGAAGCCGGTTCAGAGAATTTACCGAAAAATACTGCTGCACGGTCGGAGAATAGCAGAATGCAGTTGTGATATTGTAAAGCGAGTCCCAGGATGCTTCGATACGTGTGGCAGTCTGGGCTGTCAGCCGTTCATTCAGGGCGAGCGTGTTTTTACGCACAGATCTTGCATAGTCTGCTGACATAAAAAGATAGGCAGATGAAAGCACAGCAAGGATCACGGCAGCGATCCCGGCCAGCTTAAAGATCAGGTGTCTGCGGTAAGTCTGTAAGAAGTTCATGGTTTTGTTTCTCCGTTTGGTTTTGAGGTGTCTTGCATTTGTGGGTTGACTTTCTCTATTTTTTTACCGTAATAGGAAAAATTCTCCTGCATTTGCCGGTTGATCTTCTGATCCAGTTTTTCAGCTCCAAGTTCTTTTTGTGTGGTTACAAAAAGCTGATACTGTTTTTCAAACTCGGTATCCGAAGAAGCAGAGAGGATTTTCGGAATCTGCTCTTTGCGGTAAGCTTCCAGCGTGCTTTCAATCTGACCTTCTTCACTGTCCGGGGAAATGTAATTATCCGGCAGACGAAGAAGGGCAGAATCATAAACATAAGTGTCCGGATATCTGGCAAAAGCAGTCTGGATCTGATTTAAACAGTCGTCCATGCTTCCTTTTGCAGGTACCGGGATCAGGCTGTGATCCCAGGCAACATTGTAAAAATTCCAGAACAGTCCGAGCATATCATTGGAATCATGAAAGTGCTGTTGTCCTCTGGCAGTCCGGTGGATATAACCATCCGAGTCGAAAGTATAATCTTTGTTTTCCACGCCGTAGTTGCTGTAGAGCAATCCTTCGTCAGAAGTCATATAATCCAAAAAGCGGGCGACAAGTTCCGGGTTTTTGCAGCTTTTGGATACAAAAGTCTGCATCCAGCCGGTCGGTACACTCAGGTCGATGCTCATCACCGGACGTTTTCCAGAGTCAGAGAGGATCGGACCTGCGGAAACCCACCTGGTGGCATCCACACCTGTATTGGAAGTGTTTCCGATATAGCAGAAAACACGGTCATCTGCTATCAGATCGCGCATCTGGAGATTATCAAGTGTCAGATCTTCACTGAAAGCATAACCTTTGCGGAAGGCTGTGTTCAGAAAGGCAAAAGCCTCTTTGCATTCCGGCTGAAGGAAGCGTTCAGTATAATTTCCGTTATCGTCAATGACTTCAGCACCGAAGGAACCGATCAGGCAGGAAATTGAAGAGTCCAGATATTGATTGCCTTCCAGCAGCAATGGGATGGTGGACTGTCCGTCGTCAGCAGTCAGCTTTCTGACTTTTTCAAAAGCTTTTAAGACCTGAGAGGCAGTCTGTATATCCGAAACGGTCAGGTTTGCACGTGCCAGAAGTTTGCGGTTAAACATAATGCCATGATTGTAACTGTGGGTGAAAAGATCTCCATAATAAGAGGTCTTTTCTTTCCAGGTTTTGCGGGCATCATCGGTATTCAGGTGTGAAAGATAAGCATACCAGTCTCCGTACTGTCGGATATATTCCAGTTTCCTGTCTTTCGGGAAATCTTTCAGCAAATGGGAATCCGGGCAGTAAGTTTCAAAAAAATCCTGCAAAGCCCAGACCTTTCCGGAACGGATCAGCTGATTGATCACATTCTTGTCCGTAGCGACGATCAGGTCAGGGAGTTCATCTTTTAAGATCATCAGACTCAGCTTTTTAGATGCGTCCTGCGGCGGAATCGCAAAATCCAGGTATGCTCCGGTTTTCTTTGAGATACCGGCACTGATGCTTCCTTCTTCAAAACTCCAGACAGGAGGATTCCAGAAAGAGACATCTGAAAAAAGAGTAAGCTCTGTATAATTGTTTTCAGCAGAATCCATGTTTTCCTGCGTGGCAGCTGTGCAGCCAGTCAGGAAAAGACAGAAAAATAAAAAGAGGAGAAGCAGTTTTTTTGTACGTTTCATACATACAACCTCCAAAAAATTTTTGATCCAACATTATTAGTATAACACAGGAAAAAAGCGAAAGAAATGGAAAACGGTAAAAAAAGTACCAAAAAACAAAAAATAGTACATATGATTTTGGTGAAAAATTTTGTATATTACCAGTAAGCAAAGTGTATAAATTCACTAAACACGTTGCGGATACTGTGAAAAGCAGCAAAAAGGAGGAAAAAATGAACGAAAAAAGAAAAGGTGCGAGACGATGGACGGCGTTAGCCTTGAGTGTTGCCATGGTTTTCAGTGGAATCGGGATTCTTCCGGCTCCGGTGAAAGCAGAAGCGGCAGATGTCGCAGCAGCCGTTCAGAAAACAGGAGAGAAAACAGAACGCAGTGAGCGTAAAATGAAATTTGGAGATGACTGGAAATTCAAACTGGTCAATAAGTACAACATTAACGATACTTCCGTTCAGGCGGACGGTATGGACTACGATGATTCGAGCTGGGACACGGTGGATCTGCCGCATGACTGGGCGATCTATGGTACTTATGAGAACAGCAATGGTGTCAGAGCAGCACAGGGTTCTCTGGCAGGCGGTGTCGGTTGGTACCGCAAGAGCTTCACACTTTCCGATGATTTTAAAGACAAGACCGTTTCGATTGAATTCGACGGTGTGCAGATGATCAGCCAGGTATGGGTGAACGGACATACCGAGGACAACTGGAAGCAGTACCTTGGCTACAACACCTTTACTTATGATATCAGCAAATATCTGAAATACGATGGCAGCGAGAACGTAATTGCAGTCAAAGTACAGAGCAGCAACAGCAGTGCAAGATGGTATGCAGGAGCCGGTATCTACCGTAATGTATATCTGATCTCCACTGAGAAACTGAATGTTCCGGTGAACGGCGTGCAGATCACCACTCCGTTTGAAAAGCTGGAAGCAGAAGGCGGAAAATACGAAGAGATTAAGAATGCCACAAAAGCAGGCGTTGACATCAAGACGGATGTAACAAACGATTCTGATACAGAAGCAACTGGTGTTTCAGTAAAATCGACCGTTTATAATAAGGAAGGCGATGTTGTTTCCACACAGACCGATGACATTACCGTAGCAGCTGGTAAGACAGAGACGATCAGCCAGAGTGTGGATGTAGCAAACCCGAAACTGTGGTCTGTGGATTCTCCGAACCTGTACTGGGTAAGAACGGAGATCATCCAGAATGGCAAAGTTGTGGACAGCACCGACAGCCGTTTTGGTATCCGTTATATTGCTACGGATCCGAACAGTGGATTTTATTTAAATGGTGTGCATACAAAACTGAATGGTGTCTGTGAACATTCTGACCTTGGATCGCTTGGTATGGAGACGTATCAGGCAGCTGTTGACAGAAGAATCCGTACACTGAAAAAATACGGTGTCAATGCGATACGTACTTCCCATAACCCGGTGTCACCGGAGTTTATCGAGGCGTGTGACCGTCTTGGAATGCTGGTATTTGAAGAAGCATTTGATCAGTGGCTGTATTCAAAAAATAGTGATGATTATCATAACTACTTTAATAAAGCAGCAGATGGAAAGACGGTCGTTTTTGATAAAGCCGGAAATGACAATACCAACAATGACACTTCTTATATAGAAGTAAAACGTGATGATCTGCAGTCCAATGCAGAACGTGATATCAAAGCGATGGTAGAGCGTGACAAGAACGCACCTTGTATTTTTGCATGGAGTACCGGTAACGAAATTTACGATGCACGTTACAAACATGGTGAAAACACACTGGATATGCTGACCGGATGGATCAAAGAGATCGACACGACAAGACCGGTCGCAGCATGCCCGCCGACCTGGGACAATTACTGGGCAAATAATGCACAGCAGGAAAAGCATCTGGCAAAAGCAGAAATGTCCGGATTTAACTATGCAACCGGACAGTATGACGGTGCCCACTCCAGATATCCGAATATGGTTATTTTTGGATCTGAGACAGTATCCGCTTATTATTACCGTGGTGTTTACTTCCTGGAAGGAGAAGGAAGCAGCGACAGATGTAATGAATATCCGACTTACTGGACATTTTCATCGGCAACCGCTTCTCTGGAAGCACACAGAGACAAAACATACACAGCCGGTGAGTTCGTATGGACCGGACATGACTACTTAGGTGAGCCGACACCAAGAAGCTGGCCATCCAAGAGTTCCTATTTCGGTATGATCGACACTGCAGGTTTTGCAAAAGATGTTGTCTATATGTACAAGAGTATGTGGACGGATACACCGACCGTACATCTTCTGCCGCAAAAATGGAATTTCAAAGCAGGACAGAAAGTGCCGGTATACATTTACACAAATGCAAAGAGTGTGGAACTGTTCTTAAACGGAAAATCACTTGGTATCAAAAATTATGACAAACAGACTGCTTCTCCGGTATATATCTACTGGACAAAAGGAACCAGCGGACTGGATTACGAAGCAGGCGAACTCAAAGCAGTCGGCTATGACCAGCCGGACGGAAAAGGAAACGTAATCGCAACCGATGTGGTAAATACATCAGGTGATGCAGCACAGGTAGAACTTTCCGCAGACAGAACGTACATCAAAAACGATGGCGATGATATGGTATTTGTAGAAGCTACGATTGAGGACAATACAGGAATCATGGTTCCGGGAGCAGACAACCGTATCACTTTCGACGTAGAAGGCGGCGAAATCGTATCTGTGGACAACGGTGATCCACGTGACCATGATCCATACAAAAACACAGACAACCGCAAAGCGTTCAGCGGAAAAGCACTGCTGATCGTAAAAGCAGAAGAAGGAAGCACTGATGACATTGTGATCACAGCGACAGCTGAGAGTGACAATGGTATCCTGAAATCCAATACCATTACCGTAGGTTCTGAAAACGAACTTCCAGGTGACGGAACGGATGCACCGAAGCTTCTGGACGCATCCGTAGTGATGGGCAAAGGCATTTCAGCAGATTCTGTTCTGCCGAAAACCGTAAAAGTACAGTACAGCAACGGTGTGATTGATGAGCATCAGGTAACTGGATGGAACCTGGATAACCTGAATGCAAACCAGGCAGGTATTTACAAAGTAACCGGAACGGCAGAAGGCATGGAAGGCACGTTTGAATGTACTGTAACAGTCAAAGATATCAAATCCGCAACGGTAGACAATGTAACAACACTGGTAAATGTAGAACCGTCCCTGCCGCAGTTTGCAGCGATCGAGTATGCAGACGGCACAAAAGGTTCTGCCCCGGTAACCTGGGATGAAGTTCCGGCAGAAAATTATGCAAAAGCAGGAAAATTTGAAGTGACCGGAAAGATCGGACCGGAAGTTACTGTAAAAACAGAAGTAAGCGTAAAAGAGATCAAGTCTGTCGAGGAAGTACATGCCTCTACCGTAATCGGAACACTTCCGGTTCTGCCGGCAGGTGTGGAAGTAACCTTTACCGACGAAAGCAAAGAAATTGTAGGTACAGACTGGCAGATCAAGGCATCAGATGTGGCAGCAGCAGGAACCTTAAAAGTAAAGAGCAAGATCCTTGGTTCTGATATGGAAGCTGTTGCGAATGTCGATGTGAAATATGCGGTGGCAACAGGTGATCTGGAATACACATCAACAGGAACAGTAAGCAAAGACAAGACCGTAAACGGTGCAGGTTTGAGCGTACGTATCGATCAGGGTGGAAAGCCGACCGAATATGCAGCAGGTTTAAGTATGCTTGGCGGATCAGAAGCCGTTTATAATGTAGAAGGAAAAGGATATGAAGCATTCCGTGCTTATGTCAGCCTGAGTTTTGATAACGGACAGGATGCAGAAGGAGCCGTTTCTTTCGAAGTTTATGTCGATGATGAAAAGACAGCAAGATACCGTTCCGGTGTCATGACACATGCCACCAAGAACCTGGCACTTGATGTGGATATCAAAGGTGCAAAGATCGTAAAACTGGTGACAAAAACGGAAGATTCCAGTGTAGATAACAGCAAGAATATCGGTAACTGGTGTGACACGAAATTTGTTTCTTCCAATGTGGCGGTCAAGAGTGCAAAACTGAAAGAAAAAGATTTCTACTATGCAGAAAAAGGGGCACAGCCGTCCCTGCCGCAGACAGCAGAAGTACAGGTAGATGATACCCATACCGGAGCATTCCGTATTGCATGGTCTGAGATTGATACATCAAAAGCAGATGTAGTCGATGTAGAAGGAACAGTTCTTGGGATCGCTGATCCGGAAAATCATAAGGTGAAAGCAAAGGTAATCGTTGATTTTAACAATGTAGTTAAAGTGCCGGCACTGATGAATAAGATCGGTAAATGGGAAGTAAAAGAAGCCTTTGACTATGTTGAGACAACGGGAACAAAGACCAATATCAAAGATATTGAAGATATCACAGCCAAATCGTCCGTTATTTATAAATGGACAAACAATATGCTGATCGAGAATTGCCATAACTATGGTTTTGATTACGGGGTATATCCGGGAACAAACAGTGCAAATCCGGAATATCTGATCGTGCGTGCACCGGCGATCAAAGGTTTTGTCCTTCGAGGAACCGGCTCAACAGATGGAAATGCAAATCAAAACTTTACTTTCTATACTTCGGCAGACGGAGAAAACTGGAAAGAATTCAAAGATTACACAAAAACAACCGATACTTCCGTAAGCGGAAGCTGGCCGAGCAGACTTTATACAGCAACACAGCTGCCGGATGACACAAACTATATCAAGATTGCATATCCGACCGGAAATACATGGCAGTTCAATATGAACAAACTGCAGCTGACCGGTGGCGAAGTAATTCCTGAAGGAAAAGCAGTTGTCAGTCTGGATGCAAACGGCGGAAGCCTTCCGGAAGGAACAAGTACAAAACGTACTCTGAACAAAGGCGACCAAGCAGGAGAACTGCCGACACCGACCAGAAACAGACACAACTTTAAGGGCTGGTTTACACAGCCGGAAGGTGGAGAAAAAGTAACAGAAGAAACTGTGGTTTCAGATTCTATAATCCTCTATGCACAGTGGGAAAAATCAACCAAAGCAGAAGACGTACCTGTTTACTTTGTGGACTGTGGTGCAAATGCTTTCTCAGCAGAAGGAAAAGCTTATAGAAAGGATTACACAGATACGCTGAAAAACACAGTACCGGATCAGGCATACAGTGAAACAAGCGGATGGGGATTCACAAATCCGGCATCCGAAGTGGAAGCAAACGGAAGCGGAGATGCCTATACGACGATCCGCAACTTTAAAGCAGGAAACAATCAGAAGACCATGACCTACAAATTTGCACTGGATGCAGGAACGTATGAAGTGGTAACCGGATTCTGTGATCCATGGGCACAGTGGGCAGGCGATGACCGCCATACAAAGATTACTGTGGCAGATGAAGCAGGAACCGAACTGGCTGTACACGAAGACCACAAGATCAGCGGCAGCAAAGACAGTGTGACACTGGAAAATATCACACTTTCAGAAGCAGGCAATGTGACTGTGAACTTAAGTCCGCTGAAAAAAGTGGACAGCAACATCGACAGCTGTGATGTGCTGGTAAGCTTTATCGTGATCGTGAAAAAAGCAGCAGAACAGCCGGATATTCCGAAGACAGATACAAAAGCAGGACTGAAGGCAGCCATTGACCTGGCAAAAACGCTAAAAGCAGATGACTATACAGCAGCATCTTACAAAGCACTTTCTGATACGATCGCAAGTGCGGAGAAAGTATATGCAGAAACAGAACCAAGTGCAGAAGCAGTCCAGACACAGATCCATGCTCTGGCAGAAGCAGTCAGAAATCTGAAATCTGCAGCAGCAGACACGAAAAAAGACCTGACACAGCAGATGAAAGAAAAAGATGCAGAATTAGCAGCAAAAGATACCGAACTGAAAACAGCACAGAAGAATGCATCAGATCTGGATGCTCAGCTTAAAAAAGCAGAAAAAGATCTGGCGGATCTGAAAAACGGAAGCGAAGCAGAAAAAGCAGAACTCCAGACACAGATCAGCAGTCTGAAAGAACAGCTGGATGAAGCAAATGCGAAAATTACAGTTCTGAAAGCAGAAAAAGAAAGAATGACAGGTGAGAAAGAGTCTCTGCAGGCTGAGATTAAGAAAGCTCAGGAAGATGCAGCGAAGAAGAAGGCAGAAGAAGCAGAGGCACTTCGCAAAGCTCAGGAAGAAGAGAAGAAAGCCAAAGAAGAACTGCAGAAACTGAAAGATGCCATGACACTGAAAACAGGTGATACCATTACCGTAAAGGGCGTAACATATCGCGTGACCAATGCAGAAGCAAAGACAGCGGAAGCTTATGGCGTGGTAAACAAAAGCCAGAAACACATCGAAGTAGCCGCAACGGTTAAGATCAAAGGAAATACCTGCAAAGTAACGGCAATCGCAGATCAGGCATTTGCCGGAATGAAAAAAGCAACAAAAGCAGTGATCGGCAAGAATGTGAGCAAGATCGGCAAACAAGCATTCAACGGCGATGGAAAACTTAAGAGCATCACAGTAAAAAGCAGGAAACTGAAAACGGTCGGTAAACTGGCACTGAAAGGCATCAACAAAAAAGCAGTGATCCGTATACCGAAGTCAAAGAAAAAAGCTTACAGGAAACTTTTCAAAGGCAAAGGACAGAAAAAGAGTGTCATTGTAAAGTAGTAAGTTCATAAATCCAAAACGCATATCACCTTAAAAACAGCAGAAAAACCACAGACAGCGTAAGAACTGTTCTGTGGTTTTTTGTATCGTACAGAAAAAATTACCAAAAAATAAAAAATATTCCATATGTTTTTGTAAAGAAATTTTGTATAGTTATGGTAAGCAAAATTTTGTTTTTACTAAACACAACAAAGGGAACAAAGAAAAATAAAGGAGGGCAATATGAACTACAAAAAGTATTTAAGTGGTGTTCTGGCAGCAGCGATGGTACTTAATACCGGAGCAGTGAGTGTCCTGGCAGCAGGGACTGATACGTCCGTGCAGGAAGCATCTCAGACACAGACATCATCAACACCGGAAACGGTATACGTCAATTCATATGATGGAAAGGAGCGTTCCGTTTCTTTTAACGATCACTGGAGATTTTATCTGGGAGAATTAAACGGTGCGGAAGCAGTTTCTTATAATGATTCTTCCTGGGATGATGTGACGCTTCCGCATGATTACAGCATCGACCAGGGATTTTCAACAGCAGCACCGGCAGAGCAGGAGAGCGGCTATGTGCTTGGAGGCACCGGATGGTACCGCAAAAGTTTTACACTGGATGAGAGCATGCAGGGAAAGACGATCAGCATTGATTTTGACGGTGTTTACATGAATGCAGCCGTTTGTCTGAACGGTGAAAAGCTGGGAACACATCCATATGGTTATACCCCGTTTTCTTTTGTGCTTCCGCAGGACAAACTGAAATTCGGATCGGAAGAAAACGTGATCACGGTCAAAGTAGATCATAAACAGCCGTCCAGCCGCTGGTATTCCGGTTCCGGTATTTACCGTGACGTAAAACTTACCGTTGCAGATCCGGTACATGTGGCAAATTACGGAACGACCGTGACAACCCCGGATATTGAAAGCGGAAAAGGAACCGTAAGCGTGGTAACGGAAGTACAGAATGACAGCAGCGAAGCAGCTGATGTTTCTGTAAAACAGACGGTTTATGAAAAAGGCAGTGACGTCCCGGCAGCAGAGGGCGAAAAGACAAAGGTACAGAGTGTTGCAGCGGGCAAAACAGCCAGGATCGAGGCCAGTGTCACCGTTGCAGACCCAAAGCTCTGGGATACGGAAAATCCAAACCTCTATACCGTAAAAACAGAAGTTTATGTTGGAGATACCTTAAAAGACAGCTACCATTCTGACTTTGGCTTCCGCTGGGTAAACTTTACTACAGAGAAAGGTTTCTATTTAAATGGAAAGAACATCAAACTGCACGGAGTGTCCATGCATCATGACCAGGGTTCTCTTGGATCCGAAGCCTGGGAGCGTTCTGTGGAACGTCAGGTACAGGAGTTAAAACAGATGGGAGTCAATGCCATCCGTGTAACACATAACCCGGCATCCCAGGTACTGATCGATGTGTGCAACCGTGAAGGCATCATGCTGGTGGAAGAAGCCTTTGACTGCTGGCTTTCCGGAAAAGCAGGAAATACCGAGGATTATGGTAAATGGTTCTACCAGACCATTGAGAGCGGCAACCAGATCGTAAATGGCAGAGAGGGCGAAAAATGGGCAGAATTTGACCTCAAAGCCATGGTAAGACGAGGAAGAAACAATCCTTCCATTATCATGTGGAGCCTTGGAAATGAAATCTTTCAGCAGCTGATCGACTGGAATGTAACAAGTCAGTATCCGGAAGTGGCAAAAAAACTGATCACCTGGACCGGAGAAGAAGATGCGACCAGATATGTAACCTTTGGTGACAACCAGGTAAAGAGCAATGTCTGGGCAGACAATAATCAGGTAAACACAGCACTTGTTTTTGCAGAAGCAGCAAAATATGGCGTGCCGGGAGGTCTGGTAGGATTTAACTACGGAAGTTCCGGACAGATCAGCAACGGACACAGCAGAGGATGGCTGGTTTACGGTTCTGAGACGGCTTCTTCCGTAAACAGCCGTGGTGTTTACGACAGGAAGAACAGCAACAGTGACAATGGAAGTGGAGACCGCCGGCTGACTTCTTATGATAAAAGTGCAGTAGGCTGGGGACATCTGGCAAGTGCAGGGCTGTGGATCACGATGCAGCAAGAATTTAATGCAGGCGAATTTGTCTGGACAGGTTTTGATTATATCGGTGAACCGACACCGTATAACTGGCAGGGAACCGGTGCAAACGGAACCTGGCCAAACATTGCAAAGAACGCTTACTTTGGTATCATTGACACGGCAGGTATCCCAAAAGATTCCTATTATCTGTATCAGAGCCAGTGGAATGACAACGAAAATACCCTTCATGTTCTCCCGGTATGGAATGAAGAAGAGATCATGCTTGATAGCAGCGGCAAGGCAGAGGTTGTAGTTTACAGTGATGCTCCTGTTGTAAAACTTTATCTGAACGGCAAAGAAATCGGAAGTGCGACAGCGGCACACACCGATACACCAACCGGTGGTTATCAGAATTATACAAGCGGAACAGGATGTTTTGACAGCAGCAAGGCGAACGGACATACTTCCCTGTATGCAACATTCCAGGTACCTTATGAGGCGGGAACACTGGAGGCAAAAGCATTTGAAGCAGACGGTGTGACCGAGATCAAAGACACGGACGGACGCAACGTGGCAGAGACGACCGGAGAGGGATCCAAACTTACCGTAAAAGCAGACCGCAGCGAGATCACGGCAGACGGCAAAGATTTAAGCTTTGTTGAAATCGATGTGACAGACAGAGACGGCAGAGAAGTAAACGGTGCAGAGCCGCAGATCCATGTTGCCGTAGAAGGTGACGGCAAGCTCCTTTCGCTTGATAACGGTGTTCAGAACGATACCACTTCTTACAGTGAACCGACCAGAAAAGCTGGTAAAGGAAAACTGATCGCGATCGTTCAGTCCACAAAAGATGCCGGAAGCTTTACCGTAAAGGCAACTTCAGACGGATACACTGCAGCACAGACTGTCGTTACCACAGTTGCAGACGGCAGCGGAGTGACCGGAGAAAAGACCGTTGTAAGCTATGAGATCGCAAAGAATTATTATATAAAACAGGGAACGAAACCAGTTCTCCCATCCGAAGTAAAGATCCATTATTCTGACGATACTTCCGAGACAAAGAAAGTAACCTGGGATGCATTTACCGGAGAAGAAGAAACGTATTCGGTATCCGGTACGGTAGCAGATCTGAATATGCGTATCACGGTCAATGTCAGTGCGATCGGCCAGACAGCAGGTGTCCTGAATTATTCCGCAGCAGTCGGAAAAGATGCAGAAGTCAGCCTTCCTGCAGCCAGACCGGCAGTTCTTGCAGACGGAACAATCCTGGCAGCAGAATTTCCGGTAAAGTGGGATATTCCAAAAGATCTGACAGCGACAATCGGAACAAAGAATGTAAAAGGAACGGCAACCGTATTTGACCAGAACTTTGAAGTGACTGCAGCAGTCAGAGTTACCAATGGAGAATACAAAGACGGTGCAGAAGCCCTTGGCAACGTGCCGGAAATGTATTACAACGGTACATCCAGCAAAGAAGATGCATCTGTTGCAGATGTCCTGGCGAAACTGCAGGATGATAAGACAAGTGCCGATGATGTGGCATGGAGCGGAAAAGGAACCCTCGATTTCCGTCTGGATACAGCGATTGAATTGAAAGGATTCACAATGTATCTGAAAGACACCGCACCGACCTCCGGAACGATCAAAATCTATGCATCCGGTGACAACGGAGTCAACTGGACGCCGGTAGAGTGCACGGTAACGAATAAAAAAGAAAAAGGTGTGACGGTTCGTACTTACAATGTAAAAGAAACCGTTTCCGAAACCTATTTCCGTGTAGAATTTACCAAAGATGCCACCCTGACGGAACTGGAAATGAATACCAGGATCCCAAGCTTTACGGTAGGATCAGAAGCAGCACTTTCCAGGCTGAAAGTGGGTGGTCACATTGCGGATGAAGCAAGCCTGAAAAAAGGCTGGTTTGGCGTAAATGAAACAGAATTTGATGCGGCAGACCTTACAGCAGAAGGAAAAGACAATGCAAGCGTGACCATTCTTGACAAAGATGCAGATGGTGTGATCCGTATCCTTATTGAATCTGAAGATCATCTGATGCGTGCCATCTATCCGGTTATACTCGGAAAAGACAATACAGCAAGCGACAGTGCTTCCGATGCATCTATGGATTATGATTACAGGAACATGACACTGCGTGCACCAAGTGAAGAAGGCAGCGGTTCTGTTGCAAAAGCGGCAGATGGAAAGACCGGTACCATCTGGCATACAAACTGGGGAAAAGGAAGTGGATCGACAGACCTTCGAAATGATCCGGATAACCGTTATTTGCAGATTGAACTGAAAGAAACAGCAAAAATCAATGCACTGCGTTATCTGCCGAGAAGCAGCGACACAAACGGTATCGTTACAGAGTACAGCATCAAAGTAAGTACAGATGGCGAAAAATGGACGGAAGTTGCAAAATCAGATGCAGAGAGCACATGGAGCAAATCCGTAGAATGGAAACTGGCACAGTTTGCACCGGTCGATGCAAAATATATCCGTTTCTATGGTGTGTCAACCGTAGGACAGTCTGCAGCAGAAGTAAATAAATATATGTCTGCAGCAGAAGTAAGGGTACGCTACGCTGCACAGGAAATTTACCGTGACAATACAACCGTGACACTGGAAAACAGCAGCTTTGATTACACCGGAAGTGCACTCACACCAAAGCCGGTTGTTACTTACAAAGCATCCGAAGATGCACAGGAAGCAATCCTGACAGAAGGCACAGACTACGAACTGAGCTACCGAAACAATACCAATCCTGGAACAGCAACAGTTGTAGTAACAGGAAAAGGCAAATATCAGGGAGCGGTAGAGAAAAACTTTACGATCAAAGCTGTTGATGCAGTTATTAGCGGTTATGAAGAAGTTGCGGTAGAAACAGCAGTGAATCAGGCTCCGGCTCTTCCTGGAACCATTATTGCATACAGCAACGTCGGCGATCAGGTACTGGAAGTAGAATGGGATGCAATTCCGGCAGACAAACTGGAAAAAACAGGAACCTTTACAGTCGGCGGAACAGTTGTAGATACAAAAGCACGTATTATCGCAACTGTAACCGTAAGTACCGTAGTATCCAGAGATAATATTGTTTACTTTGTAGATGCAGGAGCATCTGAATTTACTGCAAAAGGACAGGAAACAGTAGAAGCAAACGCAGGAACGATCAAAAATACCGTTCCGGACCAGGCTTACAGCGAAGCGTCCGGATGGGGATTCACAAACAGCAATGATGATATGGAAGTGCACGGAAGCGGAAGTGCTTACAGAACAATCCGTAACTTCAAAGCCGGAAAGAACGGCAAGACTTTAACGTACAAGTTTGCACTGGATGCAGGAACCTACGATATTGTGGCAGGTTACTATGATCCATGGGCACAGTGGGCAGAAGATAACCGTCATGCAAAAGTATCTGTGACAACGGATGATGGCACGGAGCTGGCAAACGAGGCAGATCATCATATCAGCAGCGAAGCAAGTGTAACTTTTGAAGATGTAAAACTGGATACGGTAGGAAATATCAGCCTGAACACCATTCCTCTGAAGAGCGGTTCTGATAACTGTGATGTTATGATCAGCTATATCGTGATCGTGAAGAAGAAAGGTGCAGTTGAGCCGGTAGATCCGGATCAGCCAGATCAGCCGGTTCCGGATGAAGAAAAGAAAGCCGGTCTGAAGAATGTGATCGAGCTGGCAGAAAAACTGAATGCAGAAAATTATACAGCAGAGAGCTATGCAAAACTGACAACAGCACTGACAGCAGCAAAAGAAGTCTATAATGCCGAGAACAAGACAGATGCAGAGATTCAGGCACAGATCACAGCGATTTCCGATGCAATCAGAGGACTGGAAAGTGCAGACAAGGCAGCAAATGAAGATCTGAAAAAACAGCTGGAAGAAAAGACAAAGCAGCTGGAAGATAAAGAGACAGAGCTGAAGACAGTAAAAGAAAATGTAACAACACTTCAGACACAGATTAAAGAGGCACAGGATCAGCTGGCAGCCCTGGAAGACAGTGCATCCCAAGAAAAAGCAGCACTTGAAAAAAAGATCGAAGATCTGACAGCAGAACTGAATACAGCAAGAGCAGAAGTCCTGACATTGAGCAGCGAAAAAGCTTCTCTGGAAGAAGAAAAAGCAGTTCTGCAGGCAGAACTGAAGAAAGTTCAGGATCAGGCAGAAAAAGAAAGTGCAGAGGCTGAGGCAGCAATCAAAAAGGCTCAGGAAGAAGCAAAGAAAGCAAGAGAAGAGATTGCAAAACTGAAAGATTCCATGACACTGAAAAACGGTGATACCGTTACCGCAGGTGGCGTACAGTACCGTGTAACCGATGCGGCAGCCAAGACAGCAGAAGCATATGGCACGGCAAAGAAGAACATCAAGAGTATCAACGTGGCAGCAACGGTAACCATCAAAGATGTAACATGCAAAGTGACTGCAGTTGCAGATCAGGCATTTGCCGGCCAGAAGAAAGCCACCAAAGCCGTGATCGGTGCAAACGTAACGAAGATCGGCAAGAAAGCATTCTATGGTGACAGCAGACTTAAGAGCATCACTATAAAGGGCAAAAAGCTGAAAATGGTCGGTAAGCAGGCACTGAAAGGCATCAACAAACATGCAGTGATCCGCGTACCGAAAGCAAAGAAAAAAGCATACAAAGCACTGTTCAAAGGAAAAGGACAGAAAAAAAGCGTAAAAGTAAAGTAATGAAAACACAAAAATCCTATCACACATCACCTTAAAAAATAACAGAAGATCCACAGACAGTATAAAAACTGCTCTGTGGATCTTTTTGCTTTCAAAAATCAGCAGCTTTACTGCAATAAAGAGTTGAAATATTTTTCTTCGGCAGTGAGTAGCAATGGTATCTTCCAAAGGTGTGGTAAAAGCAAAGAAAAAATAAAAAAATTAAAAAAAACACTTGCATTTTGAAAAGAAAGATGATATATTAATGGAGCTGACGAAAACAGCAGAAAATAAAACAGAAAACGATGCGTGGCTCAGCTTGGTAGAGCGCTACGTTCGGGACGTAGAGGTCGCAGGTTCAAATCCTGTCGCATCGATTCCTTGGCAGGGGCGAGTCGAAAAATCTGGAAAGATTTTCGGCTTCTTTTTTTATTCTATGAGAGAATTGTGGGAGTACGAAGTACGGAACAATTCGTATGGCTTCTTTTGACTCCAACATCATTCTGTAAATGAAAAACAGCAGTTGCATTTGTTTGAGATAAAATTCAAACAGATGCAACTTTTTTCTGTTTTTCGAAGTCTAATAAAAGCAGACGGTCATTCTGAGCATTTGCAGCCTACGGTGATTTTGTATCCATCAATAAGCGGAAAAAGTTATTTTTTGACACTCGTGTATAGTGATTACTTGTTGAAATAAGCAGATATAACGTAATATAATAAGAATGTTCAGGAAAAATTAAGAAATAAAATGGCTATACGAGGAGAAAAAAGATGAAAAGAAATATGGCTGAAAAACTGACTGCATCTGTTCTTGCAGCGGTCCTGACCTTTGGTATGATGGCACCGCAGACGGCAATGACCGCAGAGGCAGCAGCAAAGAGCACACTTGAAAAAGATGTTCAGAAACTTATAAAGAAGAGCAAAGCAAAGAAAGAAAAGACACAGAAAAAGCAGCTGAAAAAACTGTTCCAGTATGTAGAGAAAAATTACGGCTATGCAAGGGCGATCGGCTTTAAAAACACCAGAGGCTGGGAGAAAACATTTGCGGCAGAGATGATCAAAAACAAAAAGGGCAGCTGCTATCATTTTGCGGCCCTGTATGCATTCCTGGCAAAAGAAGCCGGTGTGAAAGCAAGGATCTGCCTTGGCAGGACCAACGGCTTTAATAAAGCAAGATGGCAGGATCATGCATGGTGTGAAGTAAAAGTCGGAAAGAAATGGTATATCTGTGATCCGAACATGGATAAATTTGCAGCAAACAGCAAAGGCAAATATTTTATGAAGACTGTTTCCTCCATGAAATCAACGTTCAAAAAATCAAAAACGATCAAAGTAAATTTTTAAGAAAAGGAAGAACAAATGAAGAAAATAAAAACACTGATCGCAGCAGCAGTTCTGGGACTTGGCGTTACCGTAAGCAGCATTTCACCGGCAGCAGTTTCCATGCAGACGGCAGAAGCAGCCACGGTAAAACAGGGACTTGTAAAAGTGAAAAACAAGTATTATTACTATAATGCAAAAGGGAAAAAAGTAAAGAACAAATGGGTTACGGTGAAAGTAAAGGGCAAAAAGCAGAAATATTATTTCAATAAAAAGGGAGCTGCCCTGACCGGGACTGCGGCAGTGAAGAACCGTCTTTACTGTTTCGACAAAAAAGGCAGACTGAATCAGAAGAAGAGCAAAAAACTGGCAGCTTACCGGCAGAATTCCGATTTTGCAGGGCTGAAAGCACTGATTGGCGAGCCGAAAAAGGCAGAATATTTTGACAGCTGTATGGGAGCCGGCATGGACGGCATCTTAAAATATCAGGGATTTACCGTGTATACCTACAAAGAGAACGGCAAAGAGATCATTCAGGGCTTTGAATGATCCGGCGGAGGTAGAAAATGGTATTCAGTTCCCTTGTATTTTTATGTATCTTTTTGCCGATTGTATTTTTAGGACATACGATTCTTCCAGGGATCCGTGCGAAAAATGCCATGCTTCTGCTGGCAAGTCTGGTGTTTTATGCATACGGGGAACCGGTCTATGTAGTGCTGATGGTCGCATCTGCACTGTGTAATTATTTGTTTGCACTTTGGATCGAACGGTTTCAAGATCAGAAGAAATGGATCGTCAGTGTGGCGCTGATCCTGAATCTCGCACTTCTGGTGATCTTTAAATATGCAGGCTTTCTTACAGAGAGCGTGAATACGATGTTCGGGACGGGATTTCCGGTTCCGGACATCCGTCTGCCGATCGGTATTTCCTTTTTCACGTTTCAGGCGATGTCCTACGTGATCGATGTGTATCGTGGAGCAAACAAAGCTCAGAAAAATTTTGGAAAAGTGCTTTTGTACATATCCTTTTTCCCACAGCTGATCGCCGGTCCGATCGTCAAATATCACGATGTTGAGCAGGAAATCGAACACCGGACGCAGAGTGCCGATGGCGTAGCAAAAGGTATCCGCCGTTTTATTGCTGGTCTGTCAAAAAAAGTCCTGATCTCAAATGTGATGGGCATGACAGCAGATGCACTTTTTGGAGCAGCGGCCGGGACGCTTGAGGCAGCGACTGCATGGGTGGGGGCACTTTCCTATTTATTCCAGATTTATTTTGATTTCAGCGGCTACAGCGATATGGCGATCGGACTTGGATGGATGTTCGGATTTCATTTCAAGGAGAATTTCAACTATCCTTACAGTTCGACCAGCATCCGGGAATTCTGGAGAAGATGGCATATTTCCCTGTCCGGCTGGTTTCTGGAATATCTCTATATTCCGCTTGGCGGCAACCGAAAAGGCAAAGTGCGTACCTGCATCAATAAATTTATCGTATTTTTATGTACCGGTATCTGGCATGGAGCCAACGTAACCTTCCTGTTCTGGGGCATTTATCATGGATGTTTCATGATGCTGGAAGAATTTGTGCCGTTTTTCCGAAAAGAAGGCGGAAAGATCAAAACCGCAGTGATGCGTATTTATACGTTGCTTGTCGTTTGCATCGGTTTTGTCTTTTTTCGGGCAGATACGATGACACAGGGCGTGCAGTGGGTAAAAGCCATGTTTACCGGATTTTCAATGGGAACGGCATCGACAAGCCTGGCACTGCAGCAGCTTACCCCGCTTTATCTTGTAACCTTTACAGTGGCATGCATTGCCTCCTTTCCGGTTTTTGAAAAGTGGAAAAGCGATGGCAGATATCAGGCATTCTATAACAATATGGCTTTTGTATGCAGTATCGCCGGACTTGTTTTATGCATGTTAAGTCTTGCGGGCGGCACGTACAATCCGTTCATTTATTTCAGATTTTAGGAGGAACTTATGAAGAAAAAAGGAAACATGATCTATGTCGGATTTTTCTTTGTTCTGTGTCTGATCCCAAGTGTCGGTATGCTGCTTCCGCAGACCCAGGGCAGTGCCACGGAGAACCGCAAACTTGCCGTCTGGCCGCAGCTTCGTACGGAAGAAGGATGGAATACCGATTTCCTCTCCGAGGCAGGAGAATATTTTCAGGATCACTTTGGATTCCGTCAGCAGCTTGTCACGGCAAATGCACTGATAAATGGAAAAATATTTGGTGTATCCACAGCCGACGGCGTGATCCAGGGCAAGAACGGCTGGCTGTATTATAAAGATTCCTTAAGCGATTACCTTGGCACAGAGCCGATGAGCGAACGGTCACTTTTCAATGTAGCACATACGCTCAGTATGATGCAGGATTATACAGAAAAAAGCGGAGCGAAATTCCTTTTTACGATCGCTCCGAATAAAAATACGCTGTACGGTGAAAATATGCCGTACTACGACAGCATGATTGTTTCAGAAGATAAAAACATGGACCGGATCGAAGCGTATCTGGAAAAAGAAAATGTGAATTATGTCAATTTGAAAGAAATCTTGGAAAGTTCGGATGAAGTGCTTTATCACGAACGCGACTCGCACTGGAACAACAAAGGTGCGGCATTGGCAGGGGATGCACTGATGACAGCTCTTGACAAAGAGCACACGGATTATACGAAGGAAAGCTATGAAGAGTGCGTGGACTTTACCGGGGATCTCGATGAGATGCTCTACCCGCTGGCACTGACCGAAGAAAAAGAGATTTATTACGACAAGGCAGATGTCTTTGCCTATGTCGGGGAAGTGGAGAGCAATTTTGATCCGAAGATCACAACGGTAAATCCAGGCAGCACGGGAAGTCTGGTGATGTACCGCGATTCCTTTGGAAATGCGATCCTTCCGTTTTTTGCAAACAGCTATGCAAACGCCTACTTTTCAAGAGGTATCCCTTATCAGATGACCGATCTTGCGGAACATCAGGCAGATACCGTGATCGTGGAGCGTGCAGAGCGATTTCTGCCGGAAATGGCAGAAAATCCGCCGCAGATGGAGGCACCGCAGCTGACGGTCGGAGCAGTTATGGAGCCGGAAATGGAAGAAAATGCACGGAACACAGTCACCGCAGAAGTGCAGGGAGATCTGGTTAAAGTCAGCGGTCTTATGGATGAGGCGATTCTGGATACGGATTCCAGGATCGCAATTCGCAGAAACGGGGGCGATACCTTTGAAGCATTTCCGCTGACACTTGGGCAGGAAGACGGAAGCAGCTCAGATTATGGATTCCTTGCTTATTTTGCGGCAGATAGCTGGATGCAGGATCAGGAACAGATCGAGGTTCTGATCGAAAAAGACGGAACCTGGATCTTGGTCGGAACACAGAGTTTATAAAAGGTAAATGTGAGATGAGTCCCACTTTTGCAGGCAGAAAGTAAGAATGCCCGAGACATTCTTGAAAAGATGTAAAACAGAAGAAAAGGAGAAACACAATGAGAAGAAAATGGATGGCAGCACTTTGCGTAGCATCTCTGTCAATGGCTATGATGACAGGATGTGGAAATGGCAGCACACAGGAAACAGCAAAAGAAACACAGACAGAGACGCAGACACAGGCAGAAACACAGAGCGAAACACAGACAGAGACGGCATCCGAGACGGAAAAAGCCACTGAGACGGAAAGCGAAACAGCCAAAGCAGAAAAAGCAGCCGAGACAGAAGCAAAAGAAAAGACCATGTATGTATCCGGCGATGTGTATATGCGTGAAGCTGCAGACAAGGATGCAAAAGCAATGACCGTTCTGGCAACCGGAAAAGAAATTACCGTTCTCGGAGAAGAAGGCGACTGGTATCAGGTCAAAGTCGATGACAAAGAAGGTTATGTAGTTAAGAAATATATCACCGATTCAAAAGAAGAGGCAGAAGCAGCTGCCAAAGCAAAACAGGAGGCAGAAGCAGCTGCGGCAGCTCAGCAGGCAGCAGAAGCAGCAGCCCAGCAGGCAGCTCAGCAGGCTTCACAGTCCGCAGGCGGCAAGACGGAAGTGAGCCGTCAGGCTTATGATGACTGCGACGGAAGCGGTCATGGTTACTACGAGATCACGTATTCTGACGGAAGTACGGCGATCGAAGAGTACTAAAGTGTCTGACGGAAAGCACAGAGCATGATCAGGAAAGGAAAGATAAAGATGAAAAGCGAAAGAAGAAAAGCAGGTTTTATAAAGATGCTGCTTCTGGTGATGACACTGGCAGTATTTATGCCGGTAAGTGCAAATGCGGCACCAAAAACAAATCAGTGGGTAAACAAAGGCGGATATCGCTATTACTACAATCAGAAGGGCAAAAAAGTAAAGAATAAAGTAAAGCAGATCGGAAAATTCAGGTATTCGTTTGATAAGAAGGGAAGAATGCAGACCGGCTGGCAGATTTTTGGCAGCAAAAAAGCTTATTTTTCCAAGAAGAGCGGAAGAATGCAGGTCAATAAAAAAGTAGACGGTGTCAAGATCGGAAAAAGTGGCTATGTAAAACGGAGCAAGACGGAGCTGAAGGAACAGAAAGCCCTGGAGAAAGCCAAGCAGATTCTTGCTAAGATCACAACTTCTAAAATGAGTAAGAGCCAGAAGCTTTACGCAGCTTTTCAGTATATGACAAGCCGTGCGAATTTCAGTTACCGTACCTGGAGAGGATTCTCTGTGTATGACGGATGGGAATACGACTATGCCCTGGAAATGTACGAAAAGAGAGCCGGGAACTGCTACAATTTTGCATGTGGATTTGCCATGCTCGCCAAAGCAATCGGCTATCAGCCACAGGTCATTGCCGGCCGTGTCCCGGGCGGCGTAGATGGTGCACCGGATGGGTTTACCAGACATTCTCTGGTCAAGATCAACGGACTTTACTATGATCCGGAGGCACAGTTTGACGGTTGGGCAAGGGGCGTTTACGGACTTGGCTACTATCCGATGTATCTGCAGATTCTTTCTATCCGAACTATCTAAAATAAAAAGTATTTTACACAGACAGACCGAAAAACAGAAAAATAAAAACGACTTTCCGAATGGAAAAACCATAGCGGAAAGTCGTTTTTGTTTTCTTCCTTTTGTTTAAAGAGTTTATGCAAGAAAAGTTTTTACTTTCTTGTAGATGCTCTCTGCATCCAGACCGTATTTTTTCACCAGCTGTACTGCAGGACCGGACTCGCCGTATACATCGTTGACACCGATTTTCAATACCGGAGTCGGATAGTTTGCACAGAGTGTGTCGCATACTGCACTGCCGAGTCCACCAATGATGGAGTGTTCTTCAACGGTAACCACTTTTTTGCATTCTTTTGCGGAAGCGACTACCAGCTCTTCGTCGAGCGGTTTGATCGTGTGGATGTTGATGACTTTGGCGTTGATGCCGTCTGCTGCGAGCAATTCTGCGGCCTGCATGCTTTCATAAACTTCCAGACCGGTTGCAAAGATCGCAACATCGCTGCCTTCACGAAGGACAACACCTTTGCCGAGTTCAAATTTATAGGTACTCTCATCATTGAATACCGGGATTGCCAGACGTCCGAAACGCATGTAAACCGGTCCGACATATTCATAAGCAGCTTTTACGGCAGCTCTTGCTTCCACATCATCGGCAGGGTTGATGATTACCATGCCAGGGATCATACGCATCAGAGCGATATCTTCGTTGCACTGATGTGTGGCACCGTCTTCACCGACAGAAATACCGGCATGCGTAGCACCGATCTTGACATTCAGGTGCGGATAACCGATGGAGTTGCGGATCTGTTCAAAAGCACGGCCTGCTGCGAACATGGCAAAAGAGCTTGCAAACGGAACTTTTCCGGTGGTGGCAAGACCAGCTGCAACGCCCATCATATTGCCCTCTGCGATACCGCAGTCGATGTGTCTTTCCGGGAATACTTTCTGGAAAATAGCGGTTTTGGTAGCTCCGGCAAGGTCGGCATCCAGTACAACCAGATCTTCATGTTCTTTTCCGATTTCAACAAGAGCATTTCCGTAGCTCTCTCTTGTAGCGATTTTCTTTACTTCTGACATAATGCTTCACCTGCTTTCTCAAGTTCTTCCATAGCGAGTTTGTACTGTTCATCGTTTGGAGCGACACCATGCCAGGAAGCCTGATCTTCCATGAAGGAGACTCCTTTTCCTTTGATGGTCTTTGCGATGATGGCAGTCGGCTGTCCTTTTACGGTGCGAGCCTCATCGAAAGCCTGTTTCAGTGCATCAAAGTCGTGCCCGTCTACGTTGATTACATGGAAACGGAACGCTTCGAATTTTTTGTCGATCGGGTAAGGAGAGTTTACATCGTCGATCTTACCGTCAATCTGCAGACCGTTGTTGTCTACGATCACAAGCAGGTTGTCTAGTTTTCTGTGGGCTGCAAGCATGGCTGCCTCCCATACCTGTCCTTCCTGGATCTCGCCGTCACCAAGCAGTGTATATACACGGTAATCATCGCCGGAGAGTTTGGCAGAGATTGCCATACCAACGGCAGCGGAAACACCCTGTCCAAGAGAACCGGTTGACATATCAACACCAGGGATATGTTTCATATCCGGATGGCCCTGAAGATAAGAACCAATGTGACGCAGTGTCTTTAAATCTTCCACCGGGAAATATCCACGGTTTGCAAGAGCTGCGTAATAACCAGGTGCAGCATGTCCTTTGGAAAGGACGAAACGATCGCGATCCGGTTTTTTCGGATTTTTCGGATCTATATTTAATTCTTCAAAAAAAAGATAACTGTAAATGTCTGCTGCGGATAAAGAACCGCCCGGATGACCGGATTTTGCAGAATAAACGCCGGTGATTGCACCTTTGCGGATTTCATTTGCAGTTTTCATAAGCTCTGACTTGTTCATGGTGTCCTCCTAATTCAGTATTTTGTACCAAAAACGCCCTGCAGGCGTAACAATAACCGGAGTTCATTATAAACAAGGAAACAGGGTTCGTCAACAATTCTTCACAAGAATGTACACACTTTCCTGCTATTTTGTTTAGAATGTTTGGAAATGATTTAGAATTTCATAACAATACTTTCACCGTTCGAACACACTTTATTCACAGAATGCCGTTATGATAGTACTTGTACAAAGGTTCATTCCTTTTTTACATATATTTCATTTTTTCTCTTTCCTAATGCCAGACTTGTAACAAGTCTGGCTTCCTTTTTATTTCACAAAAAATAGGGTTTTGCACAGGGCTTTCTTGTGTTATAATAAAAAAAGCGTAACGTAATGATATCAACGAGACAGGAGGAACAGATATGCAGGTATTATATAAAGATGAAGAAGGATTTCTGGCAGTTATGGAAGTGACAAAGGCTTCTTATATGGAAGATGAAGAACTCATGGAGATCTGCGGCCCGGAGGAAGACATCGCAGTTGCCATCGATGCAAAATCAGCAGAAAAAGCGATCCGTGAGCTGTATGCTAACGGCAAGGCAGATTTAAGTGCCTATGAATATCAGGACAGAGACTTTGATGACGACGATTTTGATGATGATGATGACGAAGACGATGAGGATGACCTGTTTGATCGCATGATCGATATGGATTTCCGTACCCTTGGCAAAGACGGCGTGATCTTCAGAGACGACGAATAATCCGGGGTGATCATTTTGGATAAGAAAAAAAGAGTTCAGGATTCTATGACAGAGCAGACGTATCTTCTGATGCACCGCCATATCAATGGATATGGAAGGCTTTTCGGCGGACAGCTGATGCAGTGGATCGATGAACTGGCAGGGATCGTTTCCATGCGGCATGCGGGAGGACGGATCACGACGGCCAGCATTGACAACCTCAACTTCAAAGCCGGAGCTTATTTAAATGATACGATCGTTCTGATCGGACGTATCACTTATGTGGGACGCACTTCGATGGAGGTACGTGTCGATACTTATGTTGAGGATCTTGAAGGAATGCGTCGCGTGATCAACCGTGCCTATGTGGTGATGGTGGCGATCGATAAGGAGGGACATGCAGTGGAAGTCCCGGGACTGATCGTTGAGAGCGAGAGTGAAAAGGCAGAGTGGGAAGCAGGAGTGAAACGCTATGCACTCCGCAAACAGAGACGCAGAGAAGGTTTTTAGAAGAAAAAGGACGGAAGCAGGATTATGAAGACAATCACAGCGAACATAAAAGAAGGGATCGATCAGGAGATCATTACAGAAGCCGGCGGCATCTTAAAAGACGGCGGTCTTGTGGCGTTTCCGACGGAGACGGTATACGGACTTGGCGGCAATGCACTGGATGAACAGGCGGCGGAGAAAATTTACGCTGCGAAGGGAAGACCTTCCGACAATCCTCTTATCGTACATATTGCAGAATTTGAAGCATTAAACAAAATTGCGGCAGAAATTCCAGAAGAAGCAAAAATGCTGGCGGATGCCTTCTGGCCGGGACCGCTTACGATGATTTTTCAAAAGACGGATCTGGTTCCGATGGGGACGACAGGCGGATTGAATACGGTCGCAGTGCGTATGCCGGATCATCCGGTGGCACTGGCATTGATACGGGCAGCGGGCGGTTATATCGCAGCACCGAGTGCCAACACTTCCGGAAGGCCAAGTCCGACCTGTGCGGCACATGTGCAGGAGGATCTGGACGGCAGGATCGAGATGATCCTTGACGGAGGTCCGGTAGGGATTGGGCTGGAGTCTACGATCGTAGATTTGAGCGAGGGCGTTCCGACGATCCTGCGTCCGGGCTATATCAATCAGCAGATGTTAGAAGAAGTGATCGGAAAGACGGAGATCGACCGTGCGATCCTCTCGGATGACAGCGGCATCAAACCAAAGGCACCGGGCATGAAGTACCGTCACTATGCACCGAAGGCAAGCCTGACGATCGTTGAGGGAGAGCAGGAAAAGGTTACGGCAAAGATCAACGAACTGTTAAAAGAAGGAGAAGCGGCAGGCGAGAAGATCGGCGTGATCGCTTCAACGGAGACAGCAGCAGACTACCTGGGCGGAATTGTCCGCACGATCGGCAGCCGCAGCGATGAGCTTAGCATTTCACGCCATCTGTTTGGCATATTAAGAGATTTTGACACGCTTCAGGTGGATCGCATCTATTCAGAGAGTTTTGAGACACCGCAGATGGGGCAGGCGATCATGAACCGTCTGATGAAAGCAGCAGGCCATCAGGTGATGGAGGTATAGCCTATGAAGAAATACGACAGACTGATCTTTGTCAGCAACAGCGATACCTGCAGAGGACCGATGGCGGAAGCGATTCTGAAAAGCAAATTTCTGCTCTCAGAGCTGGAGGTGGAGTCCAGAGGACTTGTCGTGCTCTTTCCGGAGCCGGTCAATCAGAAAGCAGAAGCAATCCTGGCAAGCCATGGGCTGACTATGAAAGATCATACGGCGAAGATGCTGGAACAGGAAGATTTTGATGAGCGGACGCTGATCCTTGTGATGGAAGACGCTCTCAAACAGAGGATTTTCCAGGAGCATGAGAATGTTCAGAACACCTGGCAGCTTTCCGAATATATAAAAGAAGAAACTGATGTTACAGAACCGGTGGGCGGGAGTCTTGCGGACTACGGAGCCTGCTATGAGCTGCTTGACTGCATGATCAGCAGCCTGGTTGTTGTATTGAATGAGGAGGAACTACTATGTTAGCACTTGGATGTGACCACGGCGGTTACGAACTGATGCAGGAAGTAAAGAAACATCTGGAAAACAGAGGAATTGCATACCACGATTTCGGCTGCAGCAGCACAGAGTCGGTAGATTACCCGATCTACGGCAAAAAAGTGGCAGAGGCTGTTGCAAGAGGAGAATTTGAGAAAGGAATCCTGATCTGCGGAACCGGAATCGGTATTTCCATCGCAGCCAACAAGGTAAAAGGCATCCGTGCTGCACTTTGCACCGACTGCTTCTGTGCAGAGGCAACGAGACTGCACAACGATGCCAACATTCTGGCAATGGGCGGCCGCGTGGTAGGTCCGGGACTTGCCCTGAAGATCGTAGATACGTTCCTTGATACCCCATTTTCCGGGGATGAGCGTCACATCAGACGTATCGAAATGATCGAAGACAAATAAGAGAAAAGACAGGAAGTAAGAATGAGGAGAACATTATGTCAAAAGTAAAAGTTATGGATCATCCGCTGATCCAGCATAAAATCGGGGTGATCAGAAGAAAAGACACCTGCAGCAAAGATTTCCGTACAATCATCAGTGAGATCGCAATGCTGATGTGCTACGAGGCAACCAGAGAACTGAAACTGACGGACGTAGAGATCGAGACGCCGATCTGCACGGCAACCGTAAAAGAATTACAGGGTAAAAAACTGGCTGTTGTGCCGATTCTGAGAGCAGGTCTTGGCATGGTTGACGGTATGCTTTCCATCATTCCGTCCGCAAAGATCGGTCATATCGGTCTGTACCGTGATCCCAAGACACTGGAGCCGGTGGAATATTACTGCAAACTGCCGGCAGATTCGGAAGAGCGTGAAGTTTTTGTCGTAGACCCGATGCTGGCTACCGGCGGATCTGCAACTGCGGCGATCCGGATGCTCAAGGACAAAGGAGTAAAGCACATCCATTTTATGTGCATCATCGCAGCACCGGAAGGTGTAAAGAAGATGCAGGAATGTCATCCGGATGTGGATATGTACATCGGTGCATTGGATGAACAGCTCAATTCCCACGGCTATATCGTACCGGGACTTGGCGATGCAGGAGACCGTATCTTCGGCACAAAATAGACGTTGCCTGAGTCTGACGGAGAACGTCATTTGGAGGAAAGTATGGACAAAAGAACCGACTATATTTCCTGGGACGAGTATTTTATGGGGGTTGCACATCTTGCGGCACTCAGATCCAAAGATCCAAATACACAGGTTGGCTGCTGTATTGTGAGCGAGGATAATAAAATCCTGTCCATTGGATATAATGGATTTCCAAAGGGATGTTCCGATGATGAATTCCCGTGGAGAAGAGAAGGAGATCCGTACGATACCAAGTATTTTTATACAACGCACAGCGAACTCAATGCAATCCTCAATTACCGGGGAGGCAGCCTGGAGGGAGCAAAGCTTTATGTTTCGCTCTTTCCGTGCAACGAGTGTGCCAAAGCGATCATTCAGTGCGGGATCCGAACCGTAGTATACGACTGCGATAAATACGATGGTACGCCGAGCGTGCGTGCATCCAAACGTATGATGAATGCGGCAGGCGTGCGGTATTATAAATATCAGAAAACCGGAAGAAATATTGAAATTTCAGTATAATGTGACAAAAATGCCGCAGGACAATCTCATAGAGAAGAGAGGGTTCTGTGGCATTTTTCAGGAGGAAACTATGTATCTGGTAAATGCATTAAATGTAATTGACGAAGTCAAAAAAGCAGTCATTGGAAAAGATTCCTGCGTGGAAATGGTGATGATGGCCATTCTTGCGAGGGGACACATTCTGATCGAGGATATCCCGGGTGTTGGAAAGACCACGATGGCACTGGCATTTTCAAGGGCATGTGCCATGAGCCAGAACCGTGTGCAGTTCACACCGGATGTGCTGCCGGCAGATATCACAGGATTTTCCATTTACCGCAAGGACACCGGCAAATTCGAGTACCAGCCGGGGGCAGTGATGTGCAACCTGCTTCTGGCAGACGAGATCAACCGTACATCCCCGAAAACACAGTCCGCACTGCTGGAAGTGATGGAAGAAGGAAATGTGACGGTGGATGGCATCACAAGAGAAGTACCGAAGCCGTTCATCGTCATGGCGACACAGAACCCGATCGGCTCATCAGGAACACAGATGCTGCCGGAATCCCAGCTGGACCGCTTTATGATCTGTATTTCCATGGGCTACCCGGATATCCGAAACGAAATTGCCATTTTAAAAGACCACAGAAGCGGCAGTCCGGTAGATCGCATTTCACCGGTGATCCAGATGAACGATCTGCTGACAATGCAGGAAGAAGTCGACAAAATCTTTATCCATGATGTGATCTACAATTATATTGCAGAGCTGATCGCAAAGACCAGACAGCATCCGATGCTGGAGCTTGGTGTAAGCCCACGAGGAACGATCGCCCTGGCGGGGATGATCAAGGCGGCTGCTTATCTGGCGGGAAGAAATTATGTCGTGCCAAACGATGTGGAGAAGGTATTTCTGGCAGTCAACCATCACCGAATCCGTTTAAATTCCAAGGCAAGAGCCAACCATGTGACAGCAGAAGGAGTTCTGGAAGAGATTTTCGCCGGCGTGGCAAAACCATCACCGAAAAAGAATTAGCGGAGGTGGGGTATGATAAGAAAAGTATGGTATATGATATTCGTTCTTATCACGGTATATCTGGAGATCATGTATGACAGCACCTGGATGCTTGCGATGCTGGCATTTGAACTGCTTCTGGCAGCAGTTATGTTTCTGATGTCCTGGTATCTTAAGCTGCATATCCGTGTATGGCTGGATATGAAAGTGCCGGTATCTGCAAAGAAGCAGACGTTTGAGATGGAGCTTCATATAAAAAACAGCGGACTGCTGCCGGTATCTGCTGTATATACCATTCTGGAATGTGAGAACCGCAGCGGCGGATGCAGTGAAAAAAGGATCGTGGATGAGAGTGTGGCGGCAAAAGCGGAAAAAACGATAAAAATCAGTGCAAAAGCAGATTACTGCGGTAAAATGGTCTTTTCACTCAAAAAAGTGCAGGTGAGTGATTATCTGCATCTTTTTGCAAGAAAGGTCAGAGTACGGTCTCAGATAAATGTTAATGTATTGCCTGATATCCACACGTTTCCGGTGGAGGTTTCCATGAAAACCAGAAATTTTCCGGTGGAAGGCGATGAATATGAGAAGGAGCGAAGCGGGGACGATCCGTCCGAGATTTTTCAGATCCGCGAATTCCGACCGGGAGACCGGATGCAGCAGATCCACTGGAAAAGCAGTGCAAGAAGCGGTGAGCTGATGACAAAAGAATACAGTATGCCGTGCGGCTGCAAGGTATTGCTTCTTTTGGAGCTTAGTCAGAAAGAAGGCGGTGCAAAAAGAGCAGATCACTTTTTTGAGCTGGCGGCTTCGCTTTGTTTTTCCATGCTTGAGGCAGAATGTCCGCATTTTGTGGCGTGGTACGATGAAAAAGAAGGACAGATCCGGCGTCATACAGTGAAAAAAGAACAGGATCTCTACGAAATGCTGGATCTTCTGATGCGAACATCCTTTTATAAGCAGGAATATGATGTGAAAGCAGCTTATTTTTCCTCCTATCCGGAAGGAACTTACAGCACCGTTCTGATTCTGGATAAAGAAGGAAATCTGCAAAGAGACGAAGAAGATACCGTAACATTTGGAGAAGAGGAGTTGAAAGAGAGCCTTTCAGGCTTTGTATTGGAAGTGTAAGATATGAAAAAAAGAAAAAAAGATACAGGCCTCTCTTTGCAGGCAAGTATCTCCGAAAAAGAAAAGAGAACGGTAACATCCGGATTTCTTGCGATTGTTCCGGTCTGCTATATGATTCTTGGTGTTTTCGGATGGATGAAGACGGCTCTTGGAATCATAAACGTTGTGTATGATGCGGATCTGCTGTATGGTGTGCTGCTGGCAGCCGGGATCTGGATGGGCATACTCTATCTGATGAAAAAAAGGCAGTTTCTGCTGCTTTTGCTCACACTGGCGGTCACGCCCATTCTTGTGTGGATGCGTTTTTCCGTGATCCTGGAAGGATTCTCGGAGATCAGCAGGGTTTTCCAGTCCGGAATGACAGTGTCAGGGGGTATTTATCAGGGGATCGGTAGTGAATATGAGATCACCTGTGCCCTGATCGTGGTCGTTTTTTTGCTGTATGATCTGTTTTTTATCTGTCTGAGCACAGAAATCGGCAAATATCTGGCGGTCTTACTTCTGGTGCTTCCATTCTGTGCGGCATTTGCTTTCGGACAGGTTCCGGATGGCATGGGGACATTCTGTATGCTGCTGTGTGCACTGGGACTGATCGCATCCTCCGCAGAAGAACACGACAGGCAGCGAAATGGCAGTGCTTTCTTTCTGGGGATTCTATCGCTGCTGTTGCTCTTGATCGGATTTTCAGCCGGAAAATCCCTTCTGGAGCCGCTTTTTGAGGGAAAAGAACAGACGAGAGCCAGGATCCAGCAGACGTCCTTTATAAAAGAGATCGAGAAATGGACGGCTCCGCTTCAGAGCCAGATGCCACAAATAGCATCCGGCGGCGTGAGCGAAGGTACGATCAACGATGCTGATTTTTTCCTGAATACAGGCGAAGTGCTTTTTTCAGTCAGCCAGGATCAGCAGCCGCAGGGCAATCTCTATCTGAAAGTATACACCGGTACGAAATACTCGAATAGCAGGTGGAAAGCAAACGACGATCCGGAAGAGAAAGCAGAAATTTTCTGCCAGAGAGCGACAGCCTGGTCGAATACACAGGGATATGATGGGGCAGTCCGTCTGACAGTTGGCTTTCCACAGGGGAAAAGCGATGCCAGTCATCCCTACGCTCCTTATTTTTCCCAGGGTATGTCTGATGACGGCACAGAAAAGGAATATCGTTATTATCCAATCGAGAGAATTGCATATCTTTTCACTGAACCGGCTGACAGCCTGACGGACGATTACCGCGACTATGTGTATCAGCATTATCTGGATTATCCGACAAAGGGAACAGAGCGGATGCAGCAGTTTGTGGCGGACAATCCAGGGGCGGATATCGAGGAAATCTGCAATATCGTGCGGACGTTTCTCGATGAGAGTGCTGTTTATAATCCACAGGTCGGACGTTTTCCGAAAAATCAGAATTTTGCAGAATATTTCCTGTTTGAAAAACACGAAGGGTACTGCGTGCATTTTGCGACGGCAGCTGTGCTTCTGATGCGGATGTACGGCATCCCGGCACGTTATGCGACCGGATTTGCCATTCCGGCAGCTGATTTTGACTGGCAGGATGGAGCCGGATGGCTCGCAAACGTAGAAGGCAGCAGAGCACATGCCTGGGCAGAGATTTACACGGACTACTATGGCTGGATTCCATTTGAGACAACACCGTCCTATGATTCCGGGGCAGATTTATCCTACTATGGCGAAAGTCCGCAGGAAAAACAGCAGACAGAGAGCATGGATACAGAAGATGGAACACAGAACAACGATAAAAATAACGAGCAGACTCCGGATACGAGGAAACAAAATGCAGACCAGAGCAGCGATTCTGACAGCAAAAACGGATATGGTGCAAATGGCATGAATGGAAGTCTTTCGGGCACACAGACAGGGATCGTATCGATCGCAGCCGTTCTTCTGTCTCTGATCTTTGCAGGGCTGATCCTGTTTGCAAGACGGACGATCCGACTTCGCAGACGCAGCGGCGAAAATGCACAGGAGATTTTCAGGGATTTCTATGAAGTACTCGTTTTTGCCGGAATGCCGCAGGGACTGGACTGCATGAAAGACGGATTTACGGCGAAGGTCTGTGAACAGTTCCAGTGGCTGAACAAAGAAGAACTTGATCAGGCGATGGACATTGTGATGCGGGCAAACTTTGCGGGTGATCCGGTGACAAAAGAGGAAACCATGCAGCTGAGGGGACTTTATCGTTACACCTGCCGTATGGTTTTGAAGGGCATGAGCCGCAAAAAGAAGTTTCTTTTCCGCTTTATCAAAGCATATGCTTAAAACTGACCCTGTAAAAATGCTGAATATTGTCTGTTTTTTAAATGACAAAAAAAGCTTATACTGAACAGCAAGAAAAAACAGGAAGGTGAAAGTTTGGAAGTTGACTTCCAAATCTGCCATTATTGACGCAGCAAGTGCGTCATGAAGGAGAAAAGTATGAACGAAAAGAAAAGTACAAACTGGACAGCAAAGAAACTGGCAATCAATGCTCTGGCGATCGCACTTGTCTGTGTATCGACCATGGTGATCCAGATCCCGATCCCGCTTGGTTACATGCATCTTGGGAACTGCTGTATTCTGCTGGTCAGTGTTTATTTTGGAAATATGACCGGAATGCTGGCAGGCGGCATTGGCTCCTGTCTGGCAGATCTGCTCAGCGGCTATACACAGTGGATCATTCCGACACTGATCATCAAAGGGATCATGGGACTTGTGATCGCTATGATCGCTTATCGCGAAGGCGAAGAGATCCGTATGATGCGTCTCCGTACATTTCTCGGAGCAGCGGCAGGTATCGTGATCATGATTGCAGGCTATACGTTTGCAGGATGCTTCCTTTACGGCGGCATGGCAGCAGGTTTTGCCCAGATCCCGGGACTGACCACAGAAGGTGTGATCGGACTGTTGCTGTTCTATGTGATCGGATTTGCATTTGAAAAAGCCAAAATTCCGGTATTTATCAAACGACTTGCGTAGGAAAGGTGAAATATGTCTCACAACAATCAGAAAAAAATTGCAGTGATCAATGATTTCTCAGGATTTGGCAGATGCTCGATAGCAGTAGCACTGCCAATTCTCTCTGTTATGAAGGTGCAGTGCTGTCCGCTGCCGACCTCCATTTTTTCCAACCACACGGGTTTTCCAAGCTACTTTTTCGAAGACTATACTTCCCGCATGGTTCCTTATATGCAGGAATGGAAGAAACTGGATCTTCATTTTAATGGGATTTGTTCCGGATTTTTAGGTTCCAAAGAACAGATCGAGATTGTAAAAAAGTTTTTTAAAGAGTTTAAAACAGAAGAAACACAGATCATCGTTAATCCGGTAATGGGCGATTATGGAAAACCATATCCGACCTACACAGAAGAAATGTGCGATGAAATGAAAAAACTGGTCGAGTTTGCCGACATTCTCACACCGAATGTCACAGAAGCCTGCGTGCTTACCGATACACCGTACAAAGAAAAATGGAAGATCGAAGAAATCCAGGAAATGGCAGAAAAGATCCACAAGATGGGACCGAAAAAAATCGCCATCACCGGCATCGTCCAGGGCGGATTTATTGCAAACTTCTGTTACGAAGAAGGGCAGCAGCCGAAAGTGCTGCGTACCCACAAAGAAGGAACACAGCGTTCCGGAACCGGCGATATCTTTGCATCCATCATTGCAGCCGATGCCGTCAACGGAGTGCCGTTCTATAAATCCGTGAAGAAAGCTTCCGATTTTATCAAAAAATGTATTATCCGCTCACAGGAACTGAATATTCCGCTGACAGACGGCGTATGTTTTGAAGAAGTTTTAGGAAAATTAAAAACAGACTGAAAGGAATGCTGCATTATGAAAAAAGAAATGACGATTTTCTATGAAGTACACGATAATATCTATGTAAATCTCACCAATAAATGTCCATGTGCCTGTACCTTCTGCCTGCGTCAGACCAGAGATCACATGGAAAATTCCCATGTTTTGTGGCTGGAGCATGCACCATCTTTTGAAGAAGTGCAGGAAGCCATGAAAGCTGTAGATTTTTCAAAATATAAAGAAGTGGTATTCTGCGGATTCGGCGAACCGACCGAGGCACTCGATGTGCTGAAACAGAGTGCAAAGCTGATCAAAGAAAAGTACAATATGCCGATCCGTATCAACACAAACGGACTTGGCAGTCTGGTCAATGAAAGAGACATCGTTCCGGAACTGAAAGGTCTTGTGGATACGATTTCTGTCAGCCTGAATACCCCGAATGCAGATGAGTACCACAGGCTGGTACGCAGCAAATTCGGAGAAAAGTCATTTGATGCCATGATCGATTTCACAAAAGAATGTACAAAATACATTCCAAATGTTGTGATGACGACCGTAGAGACGACCATCACACACGAAGAAGAAAAGCAGTGTCAGGAAATCTGTGACCGCGTAGGGGCAAAATACCGCATTCGCCCGTGGGAGGACTGAAAAGTCCTCCTTTTTTTTGACAAATCTGCAATTCTGGGTATAATGGAAGGAAAAAAGGTAACTGTGAGAATACCGAAAAGTTAGTAAAGGAGAACACCATGTACACAGTGATTGTTGCAGATGACGAGCAAGAGATCCGTCGTTCCCTGATCCGGAAAGTAGACTGGGGAAGCGTCGGTTTTCAGGTGATCGGAGAGGCGGAAAACGGTGCGGAAGCTTTGGAACTGACGGAAAAGCTGGAGCCGGATCTGCTTCTGACGGATATACGCATGCCATTTATCAGCGGCATCGAGCTTGCACGCCAGGTGCGGGAGATAAGGCCGGCTACCCAGATCGCATTTCTGAGTGGATTTGATGATTTTTCTTATGCACAGCAGGCCATACAATATAATATTATCAGCTATCTGTTAAAACCGATTTCATCTTCCGAACTTGAAAAAGAGCTCCTGAAGATGAAAGAGAAGATCGATCAGAAGTTTCAGGTATTTTCCCAGCCGGGGATGCGTCAGGAGCATATGGAGAAAAGAGAGTTTCTGACACCGTTGCTTCTGGATGGCTTTGGCGGGGAACTTCCGGAAGAAGAGCACAGGATACTGATGAAAGAGGCAATTTCCTGCGGACTGCTCGACGGGGAAGAGCCGGAAGCCTTGAATTATGCGGTGATGGTCACCAGAATCCTGGATAAAGACGGAAAGAACTGCACGACAAGAGGCAGCGTCAAGGCGATCGATTCCATCCTCAAAAAGTACACCAAGTACTGCAGCGTTTATTTACAGGGACGCGTAGTATCTTTGCTTCTGGCAACGCCGCGTGGCTTTGATAAATATCTGCATATTCTGGTGGATGACATCTGTCAGAGTGTGGAGCGTATCATGGGGATGGACAGCGTGATCGGAGTCAGCAGAGTAGTCGAAAAGCTGGAAAGATGTCATGAGTGCTATCTGGAGGCGATGAGTGCGGCTGCAAATTACGGAAAAGAAGAAGGAAACATTCATTTTATATCAGACGATGAACGGACAGAGAGCTTTGACAAGGTGATGGTGCATCAGACCGTGGAAGATATCGAAAATCTGCTTCGAAAAGGCAGACCGGAGGAGATCAGCGGCTATCTGCAGAACTTTTTTGACCAGGTCGTACAGCACAAGATCTCTCAGTCTGAGACGGATTTTATCCTGATGCTGATCGTTTCGACGGTTTATCAGGTACTTTATTCGGTTGCCGGAGAAGAAGTGGTTCAGCAGATGCAGCAGAAGTTCCCGATGTACAGCATGAAAATGTTCGGCAATATCGGAGATTCCAGGCAGTTCTATGTAGATATCTGCACTACGGCACGCCTGATGATCGCAGACCAGCGAAAGAAGAGCAGTGTGATGCTCTGCAACCGTGCGATCCGCATCATCAACGAGAAATTTGCCGATCCGGATCTGTCCCTTGTTTCGGTCAGCACCGAGATTTCCGTCAGCCCGAACTACTTAAGTGCACTTTTGAAAAAGGATACCGGTGAGACGTTCAAAGAGCTGCTTACGAAAAAGCGTATCGAGACAGCCAAAGAGCTTCTGATGGACACCAACATGAAAGTCCGTGAGATATCGGAAAAATGCGGCTACAACGATCAGCATTATTTCAGCTATTGCTTCAAAAAATATACCGGTGTTTCACCGAACAGCTGCAGGAGAACGTATGAAGATGGCAGACAGGATTAAACAGGCGGTGAAGCGGTTTCAGCAGATTTCACTGTCGAGTCTGTTTGTCATCCTGGTGAGCGTGATCGTTATGATCACTTCAGTCGTATCACTGCTTATATTTGTCAATCTTTACCGTAATGATATGGAGCAGAATGCGATCACAACGAGCGAGCAGGCCGTTGTACAGGTGAAAAATACCGTTTTCAACTATACCGAAGACATGAGCGATATCATGCAGATGATCTGTGCTAATATTCAGAAAGAGGAGGAAGAAGCAAATAATTTTTTCTCCAATCTTCTGAAGATAAGATCCGATGTTGTTGCAGTTACTTCCTATGATATGAACGGCAAGATCTTAAAATGCTGGACAAATGGTCAGAAATTAAAAGAAAATTATATCAAAAATCTTTCTTATGTGCGTGATCTGCCGCAGGAAGAAGGAATTTTAAATATCACAAAACCGCATGTAGAATCCCTGTTTGTGGACTACTATCCGTGGGTGGTAACGATTTCCCAGAACATGCAGGATGCAAACGGGAATACGATCCAGGTAGCGGTGGATATCAGTTTTTACAATATCGCCGATTATGTTGATGATGTCGGGATCGGGCAGCATGGTTACTGCTATATTGCCGATGATGCCGGAAACATTGTCTATCATCCGCAGCAGCAGCTCATTTACGCTTCTTTAAAAGAAGAAAACCAGAAAAATATGGAGAACGGGACGTACATCAAGTCTAATGTGATTTACACCGTCAACTCCCTTCAGAACTGCGACTGGCATATCGTGGGAGTATGCTATGTGGATGAAATGATCACAAACAAAGTGGAACGCGTAGTCAGCAGCCTGGTTGTGATCCTGGCGATCGTACTTGCCGGAACGGTGTTCCTTGGCAGCGTTTTCTCGGATCTGTTCTCAAAACCGGTTACAAGCCTGGTGCGTGCGATGGGAGAATTCGAGGGAAACAGTGCCGAGTTTGTCTATCATCCGGTGACGGGAACCAAAGAGATTTCCGCCCTGTCGGATTCGTTTGAACATATGGCAGTACGGATACAGAAGCTAATGGAAGAAGTCCGCCAAGAAGAAATCAGCCTTCGGAAAACAGAACTGAAGGCACTTCAAGCACAGATCAATCCACATTTCCTCTATAATACACTGGATGCGATCGCCTGGATGTGCGAAGCTGGACGCAATGAAGATGCCGTGGAGATGGTCAATGCCCTGGCAAGGCTGTTCCGCATCAGCATCAGCCGCGGACATGAGCTGATCCCGATTGAGAAAGAGCTGCAGCATGCACAGAGCTATCTGCATATTCAGAATTTCCGCTATAAAAATCAGTTCCGGTATCAATTTGACGTTGATGAGGCATGCCTTTCTTATTACTGTAATAAAATCACACTGCAGCCGATCATCGAGAATGCAATTTATCACGGCATGGATCGTATGGTAGATGAGGGCATGATCAGGATTAGCATCCATCAGAGCGAAGACAAGATCATCTTTACGGTGGAGGACAACGGAGTTGGCATGACAGAAGAACAGTGCGAGGAAGTACTGAAAAAGGAGCGAAGCGACCGTGCCGGAATCGGAATCAAGAATGTAAATGACCGTATCAAGATCTATTTCGGGGAAGAATACGGCCTGACCATAAAGAGTGAGCTGGATGAAGGCACCTGTGTCACGATTATGATGCCGAAAGTAACGGAGGGAAGCTATGAAGACAAATAGGTGGAGAAACCGCATCCTGTGGATGGCATTTCTGGTCTGTCTGGTGCTGATCTTCTGTCTGACGGCTTTTCACCGTCCGATTCTCAACGGAAAAGAAAGTGAAAGCAGCAGCGATCAGAAGCACAAAGTTGTTTTTATTGCAAAGTCAACCGTTTCCGGATTCTGGAAATCGGTATATGCAGGGGCGAGCAATGCTGCCACGGCATGCAATCTGGATCTGACTTTCGAGGGACCGAAAAACGAAGAAGATTATGAGACACAGAATCAGATGATTGCAAAGGCAGTGGAAGACGGAGCGGAAGTCATTATTTTTTCTGCGGTAGATTATGAGGCAAATGCCGATGCGATCAATGATGCGGCAGGCAAAGGGGTCAAGGTTGTGGTCATCGACAGCGACGTGGACAGCGATGCGGTCAGTTGCCGGATCGGAACCGATAATTACGATGCTGGATGTAAGGCAGCGGAAGCAGCCATGAAAGATGAAAACGAAGAAATCCATATCGGCATTGTGAATTACGATAAAAACTCGGACAATGGACAGAAAAGAGAAGAAGGATTCCGGGATACCATTCTGCGTGATGGAAGAGCCGGAATTGATGCCGTGATCAATGTGCTTTCCGATACAGAAAATGCAAAAAAACGAACAAAGAAAATGCTGAAAAAGCATCCGAAGATCAATGTGATCGTCACCTTTAACGAATGGACAACACTCGGGGTCGGCTATGCAATCCAGGAACTTGGGCTGAAAGACAATGTCCGTGTGGTCGCATTTGACAGCAATGTGGTTTCGGTCGGCATGCTGGAGACGGGGGAAGTGGACACCCTGATCGTACAGAATTCCTATGCCATGGGGTATCTCGGCGTGGAGACCGCCTACAAGCTGATCAACGGATATTCCATCAAAGATACCATTTATACGGATACGATCGCAGTGGACAAAGAGAACATGTATGATGAAGAATGTCAGAGAAGACTCTTTGCTTTCGAAAAAAGTAACAAAAATTAAATCTCGTTTTCGTGCAAAAGTATGAAACGGTGGTTTAAATCTTAAGAAAAAAATAGAAAATTATATCAAAATCGTAAATTATCATATTGGAAAATTGAGAACTTTGTGCTATATTGTTAGAGTAATGAAAAACAAATCATTTTTTTTGGGAGGAACTTATCATGAAGAAAAAAGTAATCGCTGGTTTACTTGGAACAGCAATGGTAGCATCTCTGCTTGCAGGATGCGGATCATCTAACAACACAACAGATACAACAGCTGATACAGCAGCAACAGAAGCAGCAGCTGATACAACAGCTGATACAGCAGCAGCTGATGCTGAGTCAGAAGCACAGTCCGTAGCAGATGCAGCAGGCGATGTTGACCTGTCTAACGCAGACGTAGCAGTTATGTACTATACATACGGCGATACATACATCGCTTCCGTACGTACAGCACTGGATGCTAAACTGGACGAACTGGGTGTTAAATATCAGGACTACGATGCAAACAACAACCAGACAACACAGAACGAGCAGATCGATACAGCTATCCAGACAGGTGCAAATGTACTGATCGTTAACATCGTAACATCTGGTTCTGTAGACGCTTCTTCTCAGATCGTTGAAAAAGCAAAAGCAGCAGGTATCCCTGTAATCTTCTTCAACCGTGCAGTTGAAGGTGACGAAGACGAAGGTAAAGTACTTGGAAGCTATGACAAGTGTGCATTCGTTGGTACAGATGCTCCGGAAGCAGGACATATGCAGGGCGAAATGATCGGAAATTACCTGGTTGACAACTACGATTCTGTAGACCTGAACGGTGACGGAAAGATCTCCTACGCTATGTTCATGGGACAGCTTGGTAACGTAGAAGCTATCTACCGTACACAGTATGGTGTAGAAGATGCTAACAAAGTTCTGGAAGAGAAAGGAAAACCGGCTCTGGAATACTTTGATTCTTCCAACACAGACTGCTACCAGGTTGACCAGGATGGTAACTGGAGTGCAACAGCTGCAAACAACTACATGACAACCAACCTGACACAGTACAACGAAGAAAACAAGAACATGATCGAACTTGTTATCTGCAACAACGACGGTATGGCTGAAGGTGCTATCTCTGCTCTGAATGACAAAGGATACAACCTGGGTACAGACGACTGCAAGACAATTCCTGTATTCGGTGTAGACGCTACAGATGCAGCTAAACAGCTGATCAAAGACGGTAAGATGACAGGTACAATCAAACAGGATGCTGAAGGTATGGCAGCTTGTATCGCAGATCTGACAAAGAACGCTGGTTCAGGTCAGGATGTAATGGCTGGCACAGATTCTTACAACATCTCTGAAAACGTTAAGAATAAGATCTACATCCCATACGCTATGTACACAGGAGAAGAATAAGATCTGATTCTGAAACAGAACGGGAAATGAATGATGGAAGTTCATTCGTGAAATAGTATACAAGGGTAACGGCTGCCGCTGGTCGGCGGCCGTTCCTTAAGTATAAGGTAAGCAGTAGAAAGACAGGAGGTCAGGATATGGAGCATGATGTTTTGCTTGAAATGAAAAATATCAGCAAGGAGTTCCCAGGCGTTAAGGCGTTGGATAATGTTTCTTTGACCGTAAGAAGAGGAACGGTTCACGCACTGATGGGAGAAAACGGCGCTGGGAAATCTACATTGATGAAGTGCCTGTTTGGGATGTATGTAAAAGACGGTGGATCCATTTCTCTGGAAGGGAAAGAAATCAATTTCAAAAACTCCAAGGAAGCTTTGGAAAATGGTGTAGCAATGGTTCATCAGGAGTTGAACCAGGCCCTGAAACGTAGTGTTATGGACAATATCTGGCTGGGACGTTATCCCAAAAAAGGTCCGATGGTAGACGAAAAGAAAATGTATGATGATACAAAAGCACTTTTCGAAAAACTGGAGATCGATGTTGATCCGAAGAGGATCATGAGCACTATGCCGGTATCACAGCGTCAGATGGCAGAAATTGCAAAAGCAGTTTCCTTTAATTCGAAAATTATCGTGTTCGACGAGCCGACATCTTCCCTGACGGAAGAAGAGGTAGAGCACTTGTTCAAAATTATAAATATGCTGAGAGATCAGGGATGTGGTATCATCTACATCTCCCATAAAATGGCAGAGATCCTCAGAATTTCTGATGACATCACAGTCATGCGAGACGGTACATGGGTAGCTACCAAACCGGCAAAAGAAATGACAATGGATGAGATCATCAGACTGATGGTAGGTCGTGAGCTGACAAACCAGTTCCCGCCAAAGACAAACAAACCGGGTGATGTTGCTCTGGAAGTAGAAAACCTGACCGCACAGTACTCTCTGCTGCGTGATGTTTCTTTCAAAGTTCGCCGTGGTGAGATTGTTGGTCTGGCCGGTCTGGACGGAAGCGGACGTACCGAAACACTGGAGAACATCTTCGGTATTGCAACAAGAAAATCAGGAACGATCAAACTTGACGGTAAGGTTTGCACAAACCGCAACGCACGTGAATCTATCAAGAACGGTTTCGCTCTTCTGACAGAGGAACGTCGTGCAACCGGTATTTTCGGAATCCTCAGTATTCGTGAAAATACGGTTATCTCCAGCCTTAAGAAACATAAAAAGAAAGGTCTGTATCTGAGCGAGAAGTCCATGAGAGAGGATACTCAGTGGTCCATCGATGCGATGCATACCAAAACACCGACACAGGAAACAAAAATCCGTTCACTGTCAGGTGGTAACCAGCAGAAGGTTATCCTTGGACGCTGGCTGCTGACGAATCCGGAAGTACTGCTGCTGGATGAGCCGACACGTGGTATCGACGTTGGTGCTAAATACGAGATTTACCAGTTGATTCTGGATCTTGCAAATAAGAACAAAGTAGTTATGGTAGTTTCTTCTGAAATGCCAGAACTTCTGGGAATCTGTGACCGAATTCTCGTTATGTCCGGTGGACGTCTTGCAGGTGAAGTAAATGTCAGCGAGACGAACCAGGAAGAGATCATGACCCTTGCGGCAAAATATGTATAAGGAGGCTGAAGTAAGTGAGAGCATTTTCAAATTTAAAAGCAAGTATCGCAAATTATAAAACACTGGACAGCAAAGACAAGAAAACCTTCTGGAAAGAGGGATTCATCAACAACCTGATGTATATCTTGATCATCATTGCTGCAATCTATACATACACACAGAACCACAAATTCCTGAGTGTATCTTCTATCGTAAATATTATTTCTCTGTCAGCTGCAAATATTCCGATCGCACTTGGTATCGCAGGATGTATCGTACTGACCGGTACCGACCTTTCTGCTGGTCGAGTTGTAGGTCTGACAGCATGTATTTCCGCATCTTTACTGCAGTCTATGGACTATGCAACAAAGATGTTCCCGAATCTTCAGCCACTGCCAATCCCGGTAGTAATCCTGATCGTTGTCGTTGTTGGTGGTATCGTAGGTTTCGTCAATGGATGGTTCGTAGCACAGTTTAAACTGCATCCATTCATCGTAACACTGGCAACTCAGCTGATTACATACGGTGTACTGCTTCTGTACATCATGATCAACGGAAACAATGGACAGCCTCTGTCAGGTCTGGACAATTCCTTCAAAAACTTCGTAACAGGAAGTTTAGTTAAATTCTTTGGCGTTCCAATCCCGAACTATGTTTGGTATGCAATTATCATGATTGCTTTCATGTGGTTCATGTGGAACAAAACAACATTTGGTAAAAATATGTTCGCTGTAGGTTCTAACCCGGAAGCAGCAAACGTATCTGGTGTAAGTGTATTCTGGACAACAATCGCAGTACATACCCTGGCTGGTGCTATGTATGGTATTACAGGTTTCATCGAGTCAGCACGTATCGGTTCCAACCAGGCCAACACAGGTCTGAACTACGAGTGTGATGCTATCGCAGCCTGCGTTATCGGTGGTGTATCTTTCGTAGGTGGTACTGGTAAGATCAGTGGTATCGTTCTTGGTGTATTCATCCTGAGAATTATCTTCGTTGCACTGCAGTTCCTCTCAATCAACCAGAGTATGCAGTACATCATCAAAGGTCTCATCATTCTGGTAGCTTGCTCTATCGATATGAGAAAATACCTGGTTCGTAAATAATTTTTTACAGAATCTCAAGGGCCGGACATATTGTTCGGCTCTTTTTTTCTCTTGATCGGAGAAAACGTTCGCCTGTATTTGAACTGAAAATAGAAAAACAGATAAGTATTATCTATCTTTTCTGTTGGAAATGTGATATCATGATGTGGGTGTCAAAAGTCTCCAACTATGATGCCTACGGAACAATCCAGTATCAAAGAGGGCAAATACCTTTTGACCAAACATCATAATATGTGAAATACAGGCAAAAAGAGAGGAGCATAATATTATGAATGACAGAGCAAAGTATAAAGGACGTATGGCGATCTATGCCATGGCAGGCGTATATCTGCTGGCACAGGCCTACTATATGTATAAAGATATCCCGACCAGCAGCGGAACCGATAAAACACTGATGTCCATTTTTATGGTAGTGTTTGCTGTGATCGGTGCAGGGATGGTGATCATGGGAGTCACCAAGAGCTATAAAGCAATCAAAGAAGACTATAATGCAGTACCGGAAGAAGAAAAAAAAGATACAGAGACTTCTGAAGGTGAAGAAGCTGCCGTAGAAGCAAAAGAAGTGGCAGAGCTGGAAGATAAAATAGAAGAAAGCAAAGATGCATCAGAGGATGCAGATAAATAAAAAATTGTGGTGGAGGTTTGTGTAAATGTGCAAATGAACGCCATAGAAATGATTTTATAAAATATATAACGCCATGATGATTCGAAAACAATCTCCTGACACGCTGCGTTTCCTGTTCGGTTCGCTCGCCTGTTAGCCGCCCTTCGCCTAAACTCGCCTCTTCGAGGCTCAGACAGCGGCTCTTTGGGGCGGCAACATCGCAAACCTCACGACGGAAGCCTTGCTACCGTCAGAGCGATTTGTTTTTGAATTCATCATGGCTGTATTGTTTTACGTACTATTTTTTACGATACCGTTCGTTTGCACATTCAACTTTTAGCGAAATCTTGCAAGAAAAAAGTGTGACAAAAATGTCGCACTTTTTTTGTGTGAATTACTGAAAAATAGTGAGAAGTTTAGTGAAAAATCTGGCAAAATACTGTAAAATATATAGAGATACTATGGACAAATTGTGAATAATATGGTAAAATTTTACTAAGAGTCCGGCGAAAGCGGACTGAAATTTTTGTTAGAGCATGCATTAGAAGGAAGCTGCAGACTGCAGCTTCAAAAGATGCAAAAAGAAAGGAGCAAGAAGTATGAAGTGGAGAAAAGTTATGGCATTTTCCCTGGCGGCTTCCATGATCGCAGGACAGGCAGTAAGTGCAGCACCTGCAGCTGAAGCAGCATCCGAGTCTGCACTGCAGACGCAGGCAGACAGTAAGTCCAACACCAATGCCAGCTACACCGACCCGTGGACAAAAACAGCTGTCCCAAATCAGGCCGCAAAAGTAACATCCGACGTGGACAAAACAAAATTCACGCACAAAGAATGGACTGGAGAAACCTATACCGATGTGGATGGCAATCAGGTCAAAGCAGCAGATGTATATGGCATCAACACAGAACAGGCAAGCACTTTTGCAACAACCAATGTGGTGTATGACAGCGTAGAGAAAGCAATCAAAGGTGCAAAAGATTACGACAAAGCAGCGTCAAAATATGTACAGTTCTTAACAGGGAAGGATCAGGCGGACTGGTCACTTGTTGTGTTACAGAACCAGGCACTCGCACAGGGTGATGCATACAAAGATTTCTATAAGACCGACTACAAAGCAACGACGAACGACTGGAAAACAAATCTGCAGCTTCCTTGCAGCTGGACGAGACAGGGATTTGATTTTTCTATCTATACTAATGTAACTATGCCTTGGCAGTCAAAATATGACAGTAATGTCAGTGCCCCGAATGCACCGGCAAATTATAACCCGGTAGGTCTTTACCGCAAGACTTTTAAGGTGACCGATGACATGAAGGCAGCAAACGGAAGAGTTTATCTTTCCTTCCAGGGCGTAGAATCTTCCTATTATGTATATGTAAATGGCAAAGAAGTAGGATACAGCGAGGACAGCTACAGTCCACATAGCTTTGATATTACCGATTATCTGACAACAGACGGAAGCGACAACCTTCTGGCAGTTGAAGTTCACAAATTCTGTGACGGTACCTGGATGGAAGATCAGGATATGTATTATGATGGCGGTATTTTCCGTGATGTATATCTGTATTCCGCACCACTGGTACATATCCAGGACTACAAGGTAGAAACAGATCTGGATGAGAATTATGAAAATGCAGAAATGGATCTGAATGTAACCGTATCCAATGCTTCCACAGCGGCAGCAGAAGGTTACAAAGTGGATGTACGTCTCTATGACCAGGACGGAAAGATGTTTGTCAACGATATGACGATGGATCTGGATACCGTTCCGGCAGCAGACGGTGATACCGACGGCAGCGTTTCGGCAGCTGGCAGCAAACTGGTTCTTTCACCGGAACTGTGGTCTGCTGAGACGCCGAATCTGTACACGATGGTTCTGTCCCTGTACGATTCCAAGACAGGCACCTACATGGGAAGCGTTTCCCAGCAGCTTGGATTCCGTGAGATCGAGTTTACAAAATCAAAAGTAGATACAAATGGTAATCGTACCACAACCGATTCTGAGTACAAACCGATCACGATCAACGGTAAACAGCTTCTGCTCAAAGGTACAAACCGTCATGATACCGATCCGGAATACGGCAAATATGTACCGCATGAGACACAGAAAGAAGACATCAAACTGATGAAACAGTACAATTTAAATGCACTGCGTACCTCTCACTACAGCAACGACGAGTATCTGTATTATCTGTGTGATAAATACGGTATTTACGTGATGGGTGAGACCAACCTGGAATCTCATGCACTGATGAATCAGGGAGAAAAACAGGCAAACTTCAAGAACCTGGCAATGGATCGTACGGTTACCGCATTCAACAGACTGAAAAACCGCACTTCCATCGTTATGTGGTCAACTGGAAACGAAAATTATTACAGCAGCAGTGCTTCTTATGCAAATGGCATGTTCTATGATCTGATCTGGTACTTCAAGAACAACGACAGTACAAGACCGATTCATTCAGAATCTTCGGATGGAAACAATGGAACCGATATGCGAAGCAATATGTACCCAAGTGTTGATACCCTGTATTCCAGAGCAGCAGCAAATATGCCATATGTTCTGTGTGAATATGACCATGCGATGGGTAATGCGGTTGGTAACCTGAAAGAATACTGGGATGCGATCCGTTCTTCCGACAATATGCTCGGCGGATTTATCTGGGATTGGGTTGACCAGTCCAGAATGTTAAGTCTTGACAACCTGCCGAAAGCTTATGTCGTAACCGATAAGAAAGACGGAGTAACAGGATCTGCAAGCATTTCCAGTGTCAATGAAAATCCGGAAAGCGGAGCACTGACAAGCAAGAGTGCAAATGGATATGCACTGTTTGAAAGTGACAAATACAACGAAGCACTGTCCGGAAGCGGCAAGAGCTTTACTGTAGAAGTAATCTGTAAACCGGCATCGGACGGATCTGATAAAGTCCTCATGGCAAAAGGTGACCATCAGTTTGCATTAAAGACAAACAGCAACAAACAGCTGGAGTTCTTTGCTTACTACAATAACAGCTGGAATTCTGTAACAGCAGCAAAACCGGCAGACTGGGTAGGCAAATGGCATCAGGTTGTTGCAACTTACGATAAAGGTGCGATCAAGATCTACTGCGATGGAGTCCTTTTAGGAGAAGGAAATGGAAATACAAGCATCGCATCTGGCAGCGTGGCACTTGGTGTAGGATGCAGTGCCGATAACGGAAGAACCTTTGACGGTGAAATTTCTATGGGCCGCGTTTACAGCAGAGCACTGTCCCTGGAGGAGATCAAAGCTCAGAACGGCACGACACCGGCAATCACAGAGAAATCTGATGATGTACTTCTGTGGGCAGATTTTGCAGGACTGACCGTTGATGAATCTTCCAAACCATATGATTACTATGCAGAGAAAGATGCTCATGCAAATCTGTACTCTGATGAAATCAAAGGCAACTTCTATGGATACGGCGGAGACTCCGGCGAAAGCCCGAACGACAACTCCTTCTGTGTAAACGGTCTGGTATCTCCGGATCGAGATGTTCAACCGGAACTTTATGAAGTAAAATATCAGTATCAGAGCGTATGGTTTAGCACAGATGACAGCATGCTGCTCGGCGAGACCATCGATGTTTACAATGAAAATAACTTCCTGAATCTGAATGATTTTGACGTGAAATGGACACTGACGGAAGACGGAAAAGAGATTGGCTCCGGTAAACTTTCAGCGGAAGATACCAACATCGCAGGCAGAGAGAGCGGAAGCATCAAAGTTCCGTATCGTGCATCTATGCCGGAAGAAAAGAAAGCAGGAGCAGAGTATTATCTGAACCTGTCTGTACAGCTCAAAGAGGATACCGAATGGGCAAAAGCAGGACACGAAGTTGCTTACGAGCAGTTCCAGATCCCGGCAGAAGTTACAAAAGTAGAACCGACGATCAACACAAACGTAACCGTAGATGACAGTGCAGAAGATGTGATCAAAGTTTCCGGTACCGATTTTGGCTTTGAAGTAGAAAAAGCAACCGGAACACTGAAAAATTATGTATACAAAGGTGAGACTCTGCTGACAAGCGGACCGGTTCCAAATTACTGGAGAGGTATTCTCAACAACGATAACGGTAACTACGACGGAAACTGGAAGAATGTCAACAAAAATGTAACGGCTTCTGATATTGCGGTCGGAACAAACGATGCAGGACAGAAGACGATCCGTGTGACACTGGCAAGTGCAAGCCAGGCAAACCTGAAACAGACCATGGTTTATGCGGTAGACGGAAGCGGTGCAGTGACTGTAGATGCAACCGTAGACGCAACCGGAACAAGCCTTGGACGTTATATCCGTATCGGTACTGTTATGGAACTGCCGGAAGGATATGAAAACGTAGAATGGTATGGTAACGGCCCAGTAGAGGCTATGTGGGACAGAGAAGATTTCGCAACGGTTGGAAGATATAGCAACACCGTATCCGGAATGTTCTATCCGTACCTGGATACACAGGATACCGGTACCGTAACCGGAGTAAAATGGATCAGCGTAACCAATCCATCTGCAAAGAGTGCAATGGCAATCGCAGCAACCGATACGGTAGAAGCGTCTGCACTGCATTTCACAGTAGATGATCTGGATCAGGCACAGCATCCATATGAACTGACCAAACTGGATTCCACGATCCTGACAGTAAACTATCGTTCACAGGGAACCGGAAACAAGAGCTGCGGTCAGGATACACTTTCCGCATACCTGCTTCCAAATAACAAAGCTTATACTTATGAGTACACCATGGTACCATATACCACAAATGACAGCGATCCGATGGATGTAACACGTGCATACCGCACGGTGGCATCTGTTTCTGAGGATGATATCATCCAGAGTGCAGCAAAAGAACTGAGCGATAAAATTGATGGTATTCTGGTAACAGGCAGTGACACAAAAGAACTCCGGAAAATGCTTGTATCTTATAATGCACTCACAGAGGAAGGCAAAGCAATCGTAGGAGAGATCCGTTACCGGAAACTGCAGGAGGCAATCGCACTGGCACAGAAACTTGCAGATACCGAAAATGCAGCCGTTGTTGTAAAAGATCAGAGTGCAAATGGCTATGATATGGATATCAGTGGCGTATCCACAGCAGATCTGGCAGAAAAAGACGGCGAAATTGCTCTGAAAGGTTATGCAGATGTAACCGGAGAAACAGCAGATGAAACCTTCAACAGTCTGATCGGGGGAAATAAAGCCTTTACAATTGAAGCTGTATTTAATCCGAATAATGTAGGATACAGTGGTGCTGACTACAATATGATCGCATCAAAAGGTGACAGCAGTGCGGCATTCCGTGTTTCTGAGCAGACGGCGTACTTCTTTATCAAGAATACGAATGGAAGCTGGAAGACCGTACAGGTTCCTCTTACTTCAGAAGAAATGAACCAGTGGCTGCATGTAGCAGCAGTTTATGATGGAAACAATATTTCTGTTTATGTAGAAGGAAAAGAAATGGTAACCACACAGAATGTGGGAAGCGTAGCTACAACGACCTATCCGCTTGGTATCGGATATTGTCCGGAGACACAACGTCTTTCTTCCGGATATCTGAAGAACATCCGCGTTTACTCAGCAGCACTGAGCAAAGATGATCTGGATAACGGAACTTACAAAGCAGATAATGAAAAGACTGTATTGTGGTATGATTTCGATAATTACAGCTACAATAACATCGATACCAAAGCAACCGGTGTAAACGTTTCCACAGATGCACTGGAACTGAAAGAAGAAGAAGGTGCACAGGTAAGTGCAGCAATCGCACCATATTATGCAAAAGGCGAGCTTACCTTTGCATCCGAAGATGAAACCATAGCAACGGTAGATGACAAAGGCAATGTAACAGCAGTTAAAGCCGGTGAGACCAAGATCAAAGTTTCTGTAAAAGACAGCGATGTATATGCAGAAATTGCAGTAAAAGTAAACGGTAAACCGGTTGTGGAAAAACCAATCACAGGAGTTTCTGTAAAAGCAGACAAGAGCGAACTGAAAGTCGGCGAAACTGCAAAACTGACCGCAGTGATCACTCCGGAAGATACTACAGACAGCAAAGATCTGAAATATGAATCCAGTGATAAAGCAGTCGCAGAAGTCAGTGATGCAGGTGTGGTAACCGCAAAGGCAGCAGGAAAAGCAGTGATTACCGTAAGCAGTGCGGCAAGACCGGATGTGAAAGCAACGGTTGAGATCAACGTAAAGGCAAAGGCTCCGGAGACAGAAAAACCAGATGTACCGAAGAAAGTTCCGGCAAAAGGATCTGTTCATAAGAGTGCTGACGGCAAACTGGCATTCAAAGTAACAAAATCAGATGCTAAGAATGGTACGGTAACAGTAAGCAAGCTTCTGAAGAAAACGGTCAAGACTGTAACGATTCCGGCAACGGTGACCATTGACGGATACACCTTTAAAGTAACCGCAGTTGCAAACAATGTATTCAAAAATGCATCCAGACTGAAGAGCGTTGTGATCGGAGCAAATGTCAAGAGCATTGGCAAGAGCAGCTTCTACAAATGCAAGAAACTGGCAACGATCACCTTCAAGGGAATCAAAGCACCGGGCGTTGGAAAGAATGCATTCAAGTCCGGAAAATCAAAAGTAACGGTGAAAGTACCGAAGAAGATGAAAAAATCACAGCTGAACAAGCTGAAAAAAGCTCTGAAAAAAGCAGGCGTAAAGAAGGCATCTTATAAGAAAACAAAATAAGGATGCAATTGTCCTTTGTGTCAGAGCGATTCGCAGGCATCATCCAGGATGAAAAGCTGCAAAACAAAAACAGAGTCCCGTTTTCGGGACTCTGTTTTTGTTACAGCAGTTCAGGATATCCAGGCATATATGTCTCTGAAAGCCGTGGATCAGCGGATAAACCACACCTGGTCTTTTCGAAGCCTTCTGGATGCAAACCATGCACACAGTCCGGTGAATGCTCCGGTGAGAATTCCGCTGATGGTCAGCATCGGCAGATAAACAAGAATACTTGCCGAGCGAAGGATCACCATGGCGATACAGATCTGACCGAGGTTATGGAAAAGGGCACCGATCACACTGATAAAAGGGATGTGCTTTTTCCCGAGCAGCCGAAAGAGCAGTGCCATGGCCACGAAACAGAACAGACCGCCGCACAGGCTGTAGGAGAAGGATACCATCTGCCCGGTCACCATGCTGGCGATCAGGATACGCATCAGAAGTACGCACAGAGCATCCTTCCAGGTAGCATAATACAGAAGCCACAGCGTAACGACATTGGCAAGTCCCAGCTTGATCCCGGGGATCGGGGCGAGCGGCGGCAGCATTGCTTCCACCACAAAAATCGTCAGGGCAATGGTCGTGTACATTGCCAGAAACGTCATATGTTTTACTTTCATACAAAACTCCATTCCGTCGCCCGATCGGGCGACATAGTTTGACAAAACTAACTGCATTATAACAAAACATACGGACACTGGCAAGAGACTTCGGCGTAACTTTGGAGAAATATTGGAGCAGAAGTGAGACGTCTCACATGCACTCGGCTTTACGATGTTAAGAAAGGGATGCAACTTTAGAATTATTTAATAGGCAGTTTATTGATTTTCTGCGGGCGGAGTATTAAGATGAGTCAAGAGACAAAAATCACGTATGACCCATTGCGTTTTCTGATACAGCCTCAGGCGGATCAGAGCGGTGTAAAAGAAAGAGAAAGATAAGGTCAAAAGAAAGATCGGGTCAGAAGAAAGGGTATAGTATGAGACAGAAATTCGAAAAATTTATGCAGGGCAGATATGGGATCGACCATTTTTCCCGGTTTTTACTGGTGGGAGCACTGGTATGCGTCCTGCTTTCCGGTCTGCTGCGGGCATCGGCACTGAACTATGTCAGCTGGATTCTGCTGATCTGGATGTATTACCGCATGTTTTCCAAAAATATCCGGAAACGATGCGAAGAAGAGCGTATGTATATGGACACAAAAGAGAAGGTTGTCCGGTTCTGCAAAGGGGACAAAAGTGTGATCAGCGATTCCAAAACACACAAAATCTACCGCTGTCCGCATTGCAGACAGAAAATCCGTGTCCCGAGAGGGAAGGGAAAAATCGAGATCACCTGTCCTTCCTGCCGCAGTAAATTTATCAAACGGACCTGATTCTTGCAATTTTTGCATGAATTTGCTAAAAATTGCAGGAAATATGCTTGTGCATCACAGAAAAAAGTATTATACTTAGAAACATATCAAAAATATTTTGTCGGACTGTTGTACCAGTATTTATGGATTGAAAAAGCAGCAGGTAAGGCGTCAGGAGGATAACATGGGAAAAAATATTGACTGGTCAAATCTTGGATTTGGCTATGTAAAGACAGACTATCGCTATGTATCAAATTTTAAAAACGGTGCCTGGGATGAGGGTACATTAAGTACCGATGACATGGTTACAATCAGTGAGTGTGCCTGTGTATTGCAGTATGCACAGACGGTATTCGAAGGTATGAAAGCATATACAACAGAAGACGGACGTATCGTTGTATTCCGCCCGGACCTCAACGCAGAGCGTATGGAGAATTCCGCAAAAAGACTGGAAATGCCGGTATTCCCGAAAGATCGTTTCGTAGATGCAATCGTAAAACTGGTAGAAGCCAATGCAGATTATGTACCGCCATACGGCTCAGGTGCTACTTTATATATCCGCCCGTACATGTTCGGAACAAATGCAGTTATCGGTGTAAAACCGGCTGATGAATACCAGTTCCGTGCATTTTGTACACCGGTCGGACCGTACTTCAAGGGCGGCGTAAAGCCGATCACGATCCGTGTCAGCGATTTCGACCGTGCAGCACCAAGAGGAACCGGACATATCAAAGCAGGTCTGAACTATGCCATGAGCCTGCATGCGATCATGGATGCACACCGTCAGGGATTTGACGAGAACATGTATCTGGATCCGGCTACAAGAACCAAAGTAGAAGAGACAGGCGGAGCAAACTTCCTGTTCGTTACAAAAGACAACAAGGTTGTAACTCCGAAGTCAGACAGTATTCTGCCTTCTATCACACGCCGTTCTCTTGTTTATGTTGCAAAAGAATATCTGGGACTGGAAGTAGAAGAAAGAGAAGTTTACTTCGATGAAGTAAAAGATTTCGCAGAATGTGGACTTTGCGGAACAGCCGCTGTTATCTCACCGGTTGGAAAGATCGTAGATCACGGCAAAGAAATCTGCATGCCAAGCGGTATGACAGAGATGGGGCCGGTTACCAAAAAACTGTATGAGACACTGACCGGTATCCAGATGGGTCGTCTGGAAGCACCGGAAGGATGGATTAAGGTAATCCGCTAACGGAAATTACATTTTGTTTACAAAAATTAGAAGATTTTAAGAACCGCTCTTTGTTATAGTAATAGCGAGGGGTGGTTCTTTTGGGTTGCCGCAGGCAGCACCGCGACAGGAGGACTGTATGAGAATTGTACTTGCATCCGCTTCGCCGAGAAGGCGTGAGCTTTTAGAACAGGCCGGGATCGATTTTGAGATACTGATCGGCAGTACCAGAGAATGTATCACAAAAGAAGAACCGGGAGAGATCGTTGAAGAACTGTCACTTGCAAAAGCAAAGGGAGTTGCAGAAGCCGTGACAGGAGATGCTGTGATCATCGGGGCAGATACGATCGTTGCCAAAGGAAACAAAGTACTTGGGAAACCAAAAGATGCCGAAGATGCACATCAGATGCTTGCCATGCTTCAGGGAGAGAAGCATCAGGTTTATACGGGCGTGACACTGTTACAGAAAAAAGGGGATGAAAAGATCATCCGGTCATTCCATGAAAGGACCGATGTCTTTATGACATCGATGAGTGATCAGGAGATCGAAGCGTACATTGCCACCGGGGAGCCGTTTGACAAGGCAGGCAGTTATGGAATACAGGGACGTGCAGGAATTTTCGTAGAAAGAATTGAAGGAGATTATTATAACGTGGTCGGACTTCCGATTTCCAGACTCTGCCGGGAACTGAAGAGCCTGGAAGCGGAGGATGACCGGAAAGAATGAAAGCAGGGTAACTGCACCGATGGCGGGCAGTTATAAAATGTAGAAGTACGGGGGCAGAGAATTATGGCAAACCGCATTCTTGTGGTAGAGGATGATACGGCGATTTCAGAGCTGATCTGTATGAATCTGGAAGTGACCGGCTACGAAGTGGTTCCGGTTCTGGATGGCAATGAAGTTGAGGGAACACTGGAGAAAGAGGAGAATTTTGACCTGGCACTGCTGGATATTATGCTGCCGGGCAAAGACGGCTTTGAACTTCTCGGAGTTATGAAAGAACATGGCATACCGGTCATTTATATCACGGCTAAGGCAGATGTAAATTCCAAGATCAAGGGACTGAGATCGGGAGCAGAGGATTATATCGTCAAACCGTTTGAGGTTCTGGAGCTGCTGGTGCGTGTGGAAAAAGTGCTGGAGCGTACCGGAAAGCAAAAAGAGATCATACAGGTAAAAGATCTGGAGATCCATTTATCAGAGCATAAAGTGACCAGAAACGGGCAGACAGTCAGTCTGAAGCCGATGGAATATGATCTGCTGGTATTACTGGCAAAGAATAAAAATGTGGCATTTACCAGAGAACAGATGCTGAATGAAGTATGGGGCAGCAATTATCTGGGTGAGACAAGGACGATCGATGTACATATCGGACAGCTTCGCAGGAAACTGGATCTGTCGGATGTCATCAAGACCATTCCGAAGATTGGATATCGACTGGAGGAGTAGTATGAAGCTCTGGCAGAAAATATCTCTGCTCACGGCAGCGATTCTTTTGATCTCCATGGTAGTTTACGGTGGGATCACAGTGTATGAGACATCAAATTATAACATCAGGCAGACATCAAGTGCAGCGTCACGACAGGTGCGTGCGACCGCTTATGCACTGGGACAGAGTCTTGAAAATGCAGCTACAGAGGAGATGAGCGACACCGCAAGGAAAGCTTATCTCCAGTTTTTGCTGCGCAGATACAGCAGCAGAGATTACATGCTGCTTCAGGACTGGCAGCTTGCAGCGAATACCACGAATTTCGAGCTGACCGGAAACCGGCTTGAACAGTTTGATTCCTATGAGCCGGTGGCAGCTTTTCAGCAGAAAAACGGCAGACATCTGATGATCGTCGGACAAAAGATCCCGCTTTCAGACAGTAAAAATACATCGTATCAGCTTCTGCTGGTGCGGGATATTTCGGAGATTTATAACAATGTGCTGACGCAGATCGGCATGTTCCTGGTCATTTTGGGTGCAATCGTTGCGGTGGCGATCAATGCGGTGTTCTGGATGATACGAAGAATGTTAAAACCGCTGCGTGACTTAAGAGAGACAGCCGGTGCGATCAGCCAGGGACAGCTGGATCGCCGTGTACGTGTGCGTTCCAATGACGAGGTCGGGGCACTGAGCGTCTCTTTTAATCAGATGGCAGACCAGATAGAATGTCAGATGGAGGAGCTGGCACAGGTTTCTGAGCGAAGGAAACAGCTTCTTGGCAGTCTGGCACACGAGCTGAAAACACCGATGACTTCCATCATCGGCTATTCAGATACGCTTCTGCATGTGAGGATCAACGAAGAACAGCAGAAAAAGGCACTGACGCACATCAACAACGAGTGTCGCCGTCTGGAGCGACTTTCCGGGAAGATGATGAATCTGCTGGAGCTTTACAACAACGAAACGATCCATATGGAGAAGCATCCGGTCAGCCAGCTGATCGGAAAAGTGGCGGAGCTTGAAAAGTATCATCTGAAAGAACAGGGGATCACACTGGAAACCAGAAGCGATGACACCGTTCTGCTCATGGACATGGATCTGATGGAGAGTCTTCTGGTGAATCTGATCGATAATGCCATGAAAGCTTCCAAAGAAGGTGATACCATTTATGTTGAAGCGGCTGGAACATGCATTCTGGTGGAAGACCACGGAAGAGGAATCCCGGCAGAAGAGATTCCGAAGATCACGGAGGCTTTTTATATGGTTGACAAATCCAGAAGCAAAAAAGCAGGTGGGATCGGGCTGGGGCTTGCACTTTGCACACAGATCGTGAAGCTTCATGGTGCAAAGATGGAGATCAAAAGCAAACCGGGCGTCGGTACGCAGATCCGGGTGATCTTTTCGGAAGAACAGTAAGGAGAAAAAATGAAAAGGGCAAAAAAAAGAATCTTACGAAGGATCGTATGGATCGGAATGATCCTGATGGCTGCAGGATTTCTGACCGGTTGTATGGAAACATCGGAAGATGACTGTATTGTAAAGGAAAAAGAGACAGAGACCGGAGACAGTATCCGTTCTTATTCTTCCGGCACAGAGGCAGTGGAAAATGTCAGCGTAGCAGAACAGGTACAGGCAGCGAGTCCCTGTATGCTGAGTGTGGAAGAAGGTAAGATTCATGTGGATCTTCAGGCGAGTGTTTATCTCCCGCAGGGAAACAGCATGAAGATCTACAAGGCAAAGACACGCTATTTCACGCAGGAAGATATGAATGGCTGGATCCATATCCTGACGCAGGGACAGCCGCTGAAAAACGACAAGGGAGATACGATTCCCTGGCGGGCACAGCAGGAGCTTAGCGGAATGGTGAAGATGACAGATCCGTATGCCTCCTGGGCGGCGGCAGGCAAGAAAGTGTATCAGTTTGAAATGCAGAATCTGCTGGAAGACGGCTACAAAGAATCCGGTGTTTCACTCAGAAGGGAAGAATGTGAATATGTACCGTGGAGCAGGGATGACAGCTGGCAAATTCTGCATACAAAGGTTGGAAGAAAACGGATGAGAAAAGAAGCAGATGCTCTGCTTCAGACTCTGGGACTTGCAGAAGAGTTTCATTTTATGCAGTCACGGGCGGTTTACTGTACGGAAGATTCTGTGAATGAAAATACCGGGGAAGAAACGGAAACAGGCGATACCGGAGCCTCGGAGCAGAAAATGGGCTGGAGGTTTTACTATACAAGGCAGGTGGACGAAGCACGGATCAACCAGAGTACAGACCACAGCCTGTCAGGGGATATCCTGTTCGGACTGGGCGGAAATCTGGATATGGCTTCCCCGGAAAACGAGGGAGAGGGATACGACGGAACAGGATCAGGGACGGAAAACTGGAAACCGAGCCGGGAAGCCGAAAGCTTTTATATTACCTTTGATGATGAAGGTCTTGCAGAAGTGACCTGGATCAACCCATGTATCGTAGAAGAAAATGAGGGCGGAGGAGTTTTTCTGCTTCCGTTTTCAGATATTCTGCAGGTCTTTCAGAAATCGATCACCAAACAGTATATTCTCGAGATGCTCTCCGGCAACGGTCTGGAGGTTTCCGCGACCATTCAGACGATCCGGCTTGGATACCGCAGGATTGAAACCGAAGACAAAGACGGAAAAAAGAAAAAAGAGCAGATCATCCCGGTCTGGGATTTTATCGGTACTTACAGCAGTCCGCAGACGGAACAGCTGCTGGCAGATGCGGATGATCTCTGGGTGCAGTGTTACCTGAGACAGGAACGGACAGACAGTCTGCTTACGATCAATGCAAACGACGGAACCATCGTAGACTGGGGAAATGAATTATAATTACGGTTCAGATTGCCTTGAGGGGAAAACTCTGTTATACTCTTACTATGATGCCAGGATTGTGGGAGTGCGACGCACGGAACAATCCGTAGGCATCATAGTTGGGGACTTTTGACACCAACATCCTTACTATCTAGGAAGTGAAAGAAGGAGAAATCGTATGCAAAAATATGGAGAAATCAAAGATCTTGTAAATGCTGTTCTGGAAAGTTATGATAAATATCCGGTCATTCAAAACATCGACTGCCGCAGCCGGATCAACAGTGAGAGTGTCAACGACCTTCTGGAAATGATTCGCAAGATCCTTTTTCCGGGCTATTTTGAGATAAAAAATCTTCGAAAAGATTCGATCGAATATCATGTCGGAGAACTTCTGGAAAACATAGAGTATAACCTGACCAAGCAGGTCATGATGGCACTGCCGCACAGCAGCAAGTACCGTGAGGCGGATAAAGAGACCTTGATGGAAAGTGCAAGAGAGATCACGCACCGTTTTCTGGAGAAGATTCCGAAGCTGCGTGATGTGCTGGCGACCGATGTCCAGGCAGGATACGAGGGCGATCCGGCTGCGTTTAACACCGATGAAGTCATTTTTTCTTATCCGGGTATGTATGCGATCACAGTCAATCGTATTGCACATGAACTCTATCTGCTCGGTGTGCCGCTGATCCCGCGTATGATGACCGAACATGCACACAGCCTGACCGGGATCGACATCCATCCGGGAGCATCGATCGGAGAATATTTTTTTATCGACCACGGTACCGGTGTTGTGGTCGGTGAGACCACGGTGATCGGAAAATATGTCAAGATTTATCAGGGTGTGACACTTGGTGCACTTTCCACCAGAGGAGGACAGAGCCTTCGCGGTGTGAAACGTCATCCGACCCTGGAAGACAACGTAACCGTATATTCCGGAGCATCGATCCTTGGCGGAGAGACCGTGATCGGCACCGGAGCGGTGATCGGAAGTAATGCATTTATCACATCTTCCGTACCGGCTCAGACGAGAGTCAGCATCAAAAATCCGGAACTGCAGTTTAAAGACCGCTCCAGAAAGGCATCTGAGCTTGGTCAGGAAGGATTCTTCAACCGCAAAGAAGAGGACTAAAGAAAAGGAGTAGTATCGTGAAGTTTTTTCATATAGCAGATACACACCTGGGAGCGATCCCGGATGCCGGTTTTGCGTGGAGTGAAGAACGCAGAAGCGAGATCTGGGAGAGCTTTCGCAGTGTTGTGGCAAAGGCAGATCGAGAGGAAGTGGATCTGCTGTTGATCGCAGGAGATCTGTTTCACAGACAGCCACTGATGCGCGAGCTCAAAGAAGTCAACTATCTGTTTTCCACGCTGAAAAAAACAAAAGTTGTGTTTATCATAGGAAACCATGATTACCTGAAAGTAGACTCTTACTATCTGGATTTTCCGTGGAGTGAGAATGTGACCTGCCTCCGGGGCAAGGAATGTGAAAGTGTCGTGTTTGAGGATCTGGATACGGAAGTGTATGGATTAAGTTACCATACAAGGGAGATCAAAGAGCCGAAATATAATGATCTGCAGCCGGAGAAAAAGGCCGGTTTTTCCATTCTGCTCGGGCACGGCGGAGATGCAAAGCATATTCCGATCGACCGCAAAAAGCTGCTTCTGTCGGGCTTTGACTATATTGCACTTGGACATATCCACAGACCAGAGATGATAGAGCCGGACCGTATGGCGTATGCCGGGGCGTTAGAGCCGATCGACCAGAATGATATCGGTCCTCATGGCTTTATTGAAGGGAAATATAACGAAGGCAAGCTGAGTATTTCGTTTGTGCCGTGGGCGTGCAGAGAGTATATCCCACTTGAGCTGGATACGAAAGAATGTCCGACCAACCTGGCATTTCAGGAGACAGTGCGGATGCGGATGGCAGCAAAAGGAATGCAGCATATTTATAAAGTGCTTCTGCAGGGATATCGTGATCCGGATATTGTATACGATCTGGATGCCTGCAGGAAGCTTGGAAATATCGTAAGCGTACAGGATGAGAGCGTTCCGGACTATGATTTTGAACGGCTTATGCGTGTCCATGCGGGCGATATTGCCGGAAGATACATCCAGACTCTGTATCATAAAGACATGAGTGATACAGAGAGAAAGGCATTGTATTACGGAATACATGCACTGCTGGAGATGAGAGGATAAAAGTACATGCGGATACTGGAATTAGAAATCATTAATTTTGGAAAATTCAACCACGAGACAGTCACATTTCATGATGGAATGAATCTGATCTATGGCGAGAATGAAATGGGAAAAACAACGCTTCATTCATTTATCCGCGGTATGTTTTTCGGGATTGAAAAGCAGAGAGGGCGGGCAGCCAGAAAAGATGAATACAGCATCAGGGAACCGTGGTTTCATGCAGGACAGTTTGCAGGTATCATGCGATTTGAGAGCGGTGGCAAAATCTTTCGTCTGGAGCGGAATTTTTACCGCAAGGAAAAGAGCGTCAGCCTGGTATGCGAGACAAATGGTGAAGTACTGTCCGTAGAAAAGGGCGATCTTCAGGTTCTGATGGAAGGCATGAATGAGGATGCTTTTCGCAATACCGTGTTTTTTAATCAGCAGTCTGCAGCGACGGACGAAGGTCTGGCAAGAGAACTGCGAAATTACATGACCAATCTGCAGAATTCCGGAGACGGTGAGATGAACGTCAGTGCGGCGATCAAGAGCTTGGAAAGCCAGAGACGGCATCTGGAATCCGAACAGAAGCGTCTGGATGCAGAACAGGCAGAAGAGCTGGAAAGCCAGCAGATGCGTCTGGAGTACGTGCGTCAGGAACTGCTGGAGCTGTCCGAAGAACAGAAACACTGTGAAGTCCAGATGGCACGCATCGCAAAAGAGCGGATCGCACTTCAGGCGAGACTGACAGAAAAAAAGAGAAGCCTGGAGAAAATGAAGCGGGAACTGGATATTCCGCTGGAAGAGAATGCCGGTAAAGATGAGATGGAGTCCTGGAAAATGCGAATGGAAGCAGGACAGGACAAACGCAGGATGCTGTGGCGTAACCAGGAGCTCTGGCTTTTAGGAGGCGGTGTGCTGGCACTGCTGGTTTGCATTCTTGTGCCGCATATCTGGATCAGTGCCCTTGTGCTTGCTGGATGGCTTGGGATTTCTGCCATTTTTGTATGGAAGATCTACCGCCGCCATCAGGAGGAGCAGGAGCGGCAGGAGCGTATCCAGAAACGGATGCAGGAGCGTATGAAAAAAGAGATCCAGGCCGAGCGGGAGCGTTCTGCAAAGCGTGAGAAGCTTCTGGAAGAAAAATACCATGAAGAAGATGAACTGGCTCAGCGTGAAAAAGAGCTGAACCTGGAATTTGAAAAGCAGATGTGGAATCAGGAACGCATCAGTGCGGAGAGCAAAGAAAAACAGGTTATTTTAAACAATCTGGAAGAGAGCCTCCAGGAATTGCAGGAAGAGAATGAACAGAGCGGAAGTATCCAGGAAGAACTCGATGCGGTACGTCTGGCGATCATGACGATGAACCAGATCTCTGAGGATATTTACAAAGAATCTGCCGCACATCTGAATCAGAAAATCTCCGATATTTTAAGCCAGATCACAGAAGGACGTTATACCAGTGTATTTCTCGATGCAAACATGGAAGTACGTATCAATACGCCGAAAAAGCTGCTCTCCCTGGAACAGGTGAGCCGCGGCACGATGGAGCAGATCTACTTTGCACTGCGTATGGCGGTCGGTGAGATGTTCTGCCAGGATGAGACCATGCCGATCATACTGGACGATGCGTTTGTGATGTATGATGATAAGAGACTGAAACAGACACTGAAATGGCTCTATCACAGCAAAAGACAGGTGATATTGTTTACCTGCCATGGAAGAGAACAGAGGATTCTGGATGAGATAAAGCAGGAGAACTAAATTTTTGAATGTGCAAATGAACGAATTCCCCGAAGGCACGCACGGATATTTTTGTAAGTGTATGGAATGTATAAAAATGAGAGTATAGAAGTGTATAGAGTGCCGGACGAAAAAGGCAGAACCCGTGACACGCATCGTTTCCTGTTCGATTTGTGCCGTCTATGATCCGCCGTTCGCTGGAACTCGCAGCTTCGCTGCTCAGACACCGCTCGGCGGCGGAAACTAGACACAAATCTCACGACGGAAACTTGCTACCGTCACTGTGCTTCTGCCTTTTTGTGTCCGGCACAATTTACACTTCATATTCCACTACAGCAAATCTTTTTACTTCACTCGGAAAAAGATAAAGACATAATTTTTATACAAACTGATCTAAAACGATATCATAGATAATGACCTGATGATTTGTGTTGTAATAACATAGATTATCAGGTTATTTTATATCAGATGTGCACAGAAGAATATGTCATGCGATGTATGATGTGCACCTTGCAGCAAGAAAGCCAGAAGCATTCTTGAACAAATATACAATAGAATTGTCCGACTTATTGTTGCAATTTTATAAAAATATTGGAAGTTGTTAGAAAAGTGTAAAATAAGAAGTTGCTTTCATTTATGGAGAAAAAGTAGTGCCCACACCTTGGTAGTATGAATCCTGTTTGCTCATGTGCAAATAAAATGCGTGATATTTGAGGTACATGTGGTATGTAAATAAGAACAGCCATAATGATTCGAAAACAAATCGTACTGACGATAGCAAGGCTTCCGTCGTGAGGTTTGCGATGTTTCCGCCCCCGAGCCGCTGTCTGAGCCTCGAAGAGGCGAGTTCAGGCAAAGGGCGGATAACACACGAGCGAACCGAACAGGAAACGAAGCGTGTCAGAAGATTGTTTTCGAACCATTATGGCGTTCTGTTTTCCAAAACTATTTCATTCTTAAATCACATCTGTTTGTGCAGGACAAACATTATGAATTGTGTTCTTTTAAGAATTTATTGATCCGGTCTAATGGGTTTAACAGACTGCTGATGGATGCATCATGATTCAGCGTATCAATGATGTAAGCGATATACTTGCTGAGGTCGCAGTTGATATAATATGGTTTCTGGAGCAGCTCCGGTGTCTGGTATATCAGGTTGGTTGTCAGAATGAAATCAAACATGCCGGCTTCATAAGCCTTGTCAAATTTCTCCATGCCGTTTGTGAACAGACCAAACGTAGAGCAGATAAATACACGGTTTGCTTTGCGTTTTTTCAGTTCTGCAGCGACTTCCAGAACACTTCCGCCGGAAGAAATCATATCGTCGATCACGATCATATCTTTGCCTTCCACATCAGAACCCAGGAACTCATGTGCAACGATCGGATTTGTACCGTTTATGATGGTAGCATAATCACGGCGTTTGTAGAACATACCCATGTCAGTTCCCAGAACGTTTGCCATATAGATAGCACGTCCCATACCGCCTTCGTCCGGGCTGATGACCATCATGGTGTCTTTGTTCGGATGAAGATCCGGAACTGCACGGAACAGACCTTTGATAAACTGGTAAACCGGCTGAACCGTCTCAAAACCTTTCAGAGGGATTGCATTCTGCACACGCGGGTCGTGAGCATCAAAAGTAATGATATTGTCAACGCCCATGCGGACCAGTTCGTTCAGTGCCAGTGCACAGTCCAGAGATTCTCTTCCGGTACGTTTGTGCTGACGGCTCTCGTAAAGGAACGGCATGATGACATTGATACGTCTTGCTTTTCCGCCTACTGCTGCGATGATACGCTTCAGATCCTGGAAATGGTCATCCGGTGACATATGGTTTGTATATCCGCAGAGATTGTAGGTCATGCTGTAGTTACATACATCTACCAGAAGATAAAGATCTGCTCCGCGGACGGACTGACGGATCACGCCCTTTGCTTCACCTGAGCCAAATCTTGGCACTTCTGCGTTGATCAAATAAGAATCCCGTTCGTAACCCTGGAAAGAAAGGCTGTTCTTGTGTTCATGGTTCCGCTCCTGTCTCCATGAAACCAGGTAGTCATTGACTTTTTTGCCCAGCTCTTTATGGCTGTCCAGTGCGATCAGCCCAAGTGGTCCTACCGGGATGGTTTCTATACATCGTTCTTTTGTTGTCTGCATTTTGTTGTTGTCCTCCTACGCATACTTACTACATTTTAAATGAAAACCCAATTCTATACATACCTACTTTAACATAAAGTAAAGCAAAGTCAAGCCATTTTCAGCCCTGTTCACCAAGCTTTTTCATTAAGCGGATATCTTTGCCGATCAGTTTCCGCATTTTGAAATTGCTGGAAATCCGCGAGAAGATACGCTCGGAATACAGATCCCGCAGAGATTCCAGAGAGAGATTGGTGGAAATGATCGTGGATTTCTTGTTCATCAGACGCTCATTAATACAAAGGAACAGCTGAGAAGCGACGAATGTGTTCGTCATTTCCGTTCCGAGATCGTCGATGATCAGCAGATCGCAGTCAAAAATGGCACTGTGCTGCTGCAAAACTTCATCTTCGGCATATCTTTTGCCGAACGTGGCCGTTGAGAGCACTTCAAACAGGTCAAAAGACGTAAAATAAATGACAGAATGTGCACTTTCAAGCAGTTCCTTGGCAATGCAGTGCGTCAGAAAGGTTTTGCCGACGCCTGTCGCACCGTAAAAGAGCAGATTGTCGTGTTCCATATCAAAATTCTGTACAAAGTGCAGGCATTCATCGACGATTTTCTGGATGTTCTCGCGGGCATTTCTGCCGGTCACGCGGTCTTTCATCGTTTCTGGATAATAATGGAAGCAGAAATGGTCAAAATTTTCCGTTTCCAGGATTGAAGTCAGGTTTGACTGGGTGTAAAGCAGGTTGATCGCTGCCTGGCGGAAACAGTGACATTTCTCATTTCCGATATAGCCGGTGTCTTTGCAGTCCGGGCAGGAATAATGCATTTCCAGAAAATCTTCCGGGAATCCGGCATTTTTCAGCAAAGCTTTGCGGTGGATACCGTATGCGGCAATCTCTGTTTTCAGGTCATCGATCGAAGCAGCCTCCCCTTCCAGAAGGCGGCGGGCACATTTCATGCTTAAAGAAGCGATTTCTCCATTGATCTGTGAAAGCTCCGGCAGTTCCTTTTCTGCAAGGGCGATGCGTGCCTCCTGATCCCGGCGGTTCTGAAGCTGTTTTTTGTTGTATTCGCGGATGATCGTATCGTATTGTGTGTTCGTCAGTGCCATGGCAGTCCTCCTACTGGTTCAGCAGCGATTCCAGATGATCAAAATCATAGTCACGCTGCGAGAAATTGTTGAATTTGCTTCCGGAAGTCACGGCAGGACGCTGCTTCGATGCCGCTTTTCCCGTCTTCTGATGTTTCTGGTCAAGTTCCCGGATTTCATTCAGATGGTGGATACCGCTTGCGTGCCAGCTCTCCAGGATTTTGTTGGCATACTGGAAACTCGGGTTCTGCGTCTGGGTCAGTGTGCGGCTGCACGCTTCCAGAATGATATCCGAAGTAAAATGCAGGTCATCAAACCAGTGGTCGATCATCTGCACTTCCGGTTTGCCGGGACCCCGGTCGCGGATGCCGAAAGCATTTAACACAGAATAATATTTCTGGCTGTACTGAGACTGGCGTTCCTTTGCCTGCCCGGCATTTGTGATGCCTTCCTCTGCCCATGCCAGAGCTACTTTATCTATGTAATGAAAACTTTTCGTTCCCCGTGAAATACAGTACTCGATCAGATATTCGATCAGCTCAAAATTAAAATGCAGCGAGTCATAATAATATAAAATAGAAGACATTTCAGTCGGCGAAAGACTGTGCCCGAGGTAAGATTCTGCGATCAGCAGGAGTTGCTTGATATCCTGTTCTCCCTGAAGGGCAGCCATACGGTCTCTGGAAATCTTCAATTTTGGAGAAAGGACCTTTGCTTCCGTGGAATCATTCGGTTCGGAAGCTGCTTTTTTTGTTGCATTTTTGGAAACGGGTGTCTTTGCAGATGCAGGGAGCACTCCGGAAGAGACAGAAGCAGCAGCCTGCTGCACGCTCTCCGGCTTTCGAACTTCCAGAAAGACCAGATCGCTGATGCTGCCGTCCTGGTCAAATGCCAGGTCGATCAGTCCCTGGTCTGCCCAGTACTGCAGGCCGCGGTAGATATCCCGCTCAGTATAATCAAAAAGTTCCGCAATGGATTCCAGAGGAATACTGCCATAGTCCGCCGCATGACGCAGCAGACAGAGATAGAGCTTGACGTATTCTCCGCCGGCCTGTGGCATATAGTAATCGATAAAATAGTTGGATACGGCAGTCATGTTGTTGGAAAACGGATGATGTAAACGTATATTTTTCATAAGGTAACTCCCCTCCTGTGGAGCAATTCGCAGGCATCGGTTGAGGAAAAAAGGCTTTTCCCCGACATTTCTGTCCACTAGTATAGCATAAAAGAGATGCATTGAGAATAAGGGAAATAAGGGCAGAAAAATCCACATGTTCTGCAAAAAAAAGAATGTGCAGAAACATGTGGATCAAAGGGATCAAGACCGGAAAACCGTGTGCAGATTTTATTCTCCGAGCAGTTTCTCACCGATCTTGACAACATCGCCGGCACCCATGGTGATCAGGACATCACCCGGCTTGCAGTTTTCGAGCAGACAGGTCTCAATCTTGTCGAAGGAGTCGAAATAATCCGCACAGCCGCCAAGAGCGTTCACTTTCTCTGCCAGCATGGATGAGCTGATGCCTAGGGTATCCGTCTCTCTGGCAGCATAGATATCAGCCAGAACGACATGGTCGGCAAGGGTCAGAGCTTTTGCAAAGTCATCCATCAGAGCTTTTGTCCTTGTATAAGTATGCGGCTGGAATACGCACCACAGCTTTTTGTGCGGATAGTTGTGTGCAGCGTGGAGTGTAGCTTCGATCTCAGTCGGATGGTGAGCATAGTCATCGATAATCGTTACGCCGCCGATCTCGCCTTTTTTCTCGAAACGACGTTTGGTGCCGCCGAATTTCTCAAGACCGATACGGGTATGTTCCATGGAAACGCCCATCTGATCGGCCAGGGCGATGGAAGCCAGAGCATTGCTGACATTGTGGATACCAGGAACGTGCAGCACAAAATGACCGAGCAGGGTATCTCCTTTATAGCAGTCAAAGGACGGATGTGCGAATTCGTCAAACGTAATATTGGAAGCATAATAATCGCTGGAAGCGTCCATACCGTAGGTTACGATCTTGCAGGTCAGTCCTTTTGTCAGCTGATCCAGGTGTTCAATCTCACTGTTGACGATCAACGTGCCGTCGTCCGGCAGCAGCTGGGCAAATTTGCGGAAAGAATGGCGGATATCATCAAGATCCTTGAAGAAATCCAGATGATCCGCATCGATATTTAAGATCACGCTGATCTTCGGGAAGAAATGAAGAAAACTGTTCGTGTACTCACAGGCCTCGGTCAGGAACGTGTCATGACCGCCGACACGGATATTGCCGCCGATCGCATCGAGGATACCGCCGACCGAGATGGTCGGGTCCATATCTGCTTCCAGGAAAATGTAGGAAGCCATGGAGGTGGTTGTCGTTTTGCCGTGCGTTCCGGAAATGGCAACCGGCGTTTTGAAGTTGTGCATCATCTGGCCGAGCAGTTCGGCACGGGAGAGCATCGGGATCTGCTTTGCTACCGCAGCGGCATATTCCGGATTGTCCGGGTGGATGGCGGCTGTGTAGACCACCAGATCCGGTGTGTCATCCAGGTTGGAAGCACGCTGACCGTAGTAGAGAATGGCTCCTTCGGCTTCCAGCTGCTTTGTGAGCTCGGATTCGTGGGCATCGGAGCCGGATACTTTGAAATGCTGGTTCAATAATATAGAAGCAAGCCCGCTCATGCTGATGCCGCCGATGCCGATGAAATGTATATGCATTGGTTTCTTGAAATCTATCTGATACATAGTTGTAGTCTCCTTTGTTGTTAAAGTCTGATTTTAGTATAAACTTTTTTTGGGAAAAAAGAAAGAGCTTATTGGAAATCCGGCATAACTTTTACCGTGTTTTTAGGCAGATAATTCAAAGAGTTTTCGCAGAAAAATCGACATAATGCAATTATAATAAAAAACAGGAAAATTTTTTCAAAAATTTGTAAAAAATGTTCACTATTTAAGAAACCTGTGATATAATAAAAAATACAACATAGATGATGCATTTCAGGCATCATGGGAACGGGAAAATGGTTCCTGATGTGAAAATAATATTAAGAGGTGATAGCGTGATTAAAAAAGAAATGATAGCCATGCTGCTTGCCGGAGGACAGGGAAGCCGTCTCGGTGTCCTGACTTCAAAAGTGGCAAAGCCGGCGGTAGCATTCGGCGGCAAATATCGTATTATTGATTTTCCGTTGAGTAACTGTATCAATTCCGGTGTGGACACAGTCGGAGTCCTGACACAGTATCAGCCGCTGAGACTGAACACTCATATCGGGATCGGTATTCCGTGGGATCTTGACCGCAATGTCGGCGGCGTTACCGTACTTCCACCTTATGAAAAGAGTTCAAAGACAGAATGGTACACAGGTACAGCAAATGCCATTTACCAGAACTTGAATTATATGGAAACTTACAATCCGGAGTATGTCCTGATCCTGTCAGGTGACCATATTTATAAGATGGACTACGAAGTAATGCTTGATTTTCACAAAGCAACCAACGCAGATGTAACGATTGCAGTTATGCCTGTTCCACTGGAAGAAGCAAGCCGTTTTGGTATCGTTGTCACAGACGAAAACAACGTCATTACAGATTTTCAGGAAAAGCCGGCAGAGCCAAAGAGCAATCTTGCATCCATGGGTATCTATATTTTCTCATGGAAAGCATTGAGAGAATCTTTGATCGCACTGAAAGACCAGAGCAACTGTGACTTCGGCAAGCACATCATCCCATGGCTCAAAGAGCGTGGAGACCGCATGGCTGCCTACGAGTTCAACGGTTACTGGAAAGACGTTGGAACACTTGGTTCTTACTGGGAAGCAAATATGGAACTGATCGATATCATTCCGGAGTTCAATCTTTACGAAGAGTTCTGGAAGATTTATACATCCAGCGAGATCATTGCACCGCAGTATATTTCAGCAGATGCAAAAGTGGATAAATGTATCGTCGGAGACGGTACCGAGATTTACGGTGAAGTACATAATTCTGTGATCGGACCTGGCGTTACGATCAAAAAAGGTGCGGTTGTGCGTGATTCTATTATTATGCGAGGCACGACGATCGGTGAGAACGTAACGGTAGACCGAAGCATTATTGCAGAAGGTGTTACGGTTGGCAATGACGTAGAGATCGGTATCGGGGAAGAAGCACCGAACAAGTTCAAACCTGCTGTATATGCCTTCGGACTGGCTGTTATCGGCGAGAAATCCGCCATCCCTGCCGGTGTTAAGATAGGAAAGAATACAGCGGTTTCAGGAATTACCACAGCAGAAGATTATCCAAATGGTATTTTGGAGAGCGGTGAATCTATTATAAAGGAAGGTGATATGGCATGAGAGCAGTAGGTATTATTTTAGCAGGCGGAAATAACCACCGGATGAGAGAGTTATCCCAGAAGCGTGCGATTGCTGCCATGCCGATCGCGGGTGGTTTCCGTGCAATCGACTTTGCACTGAGCAACATGACGAATTCTTCCATCCAGAAAGTTGCAGTGCTGACACAGTACAATGCAAGATCCTTAAACGAGCATCTGAGTTCTTCCAAATGGTGGGATTTCGGACGTAAACAGGGCGGTCTGTTTGTATTTACACCGACCACAACAGCAGACAACAGTTTCTGGTACCGCGGTACTGCAGATGCGATCGCACAGAACCTGGATTTCCTGAAAAAATGTCATGAGCCGTATGTGATCATTGCTTCCGGTGATGGTGTATACAAGCTGGATTACAACAAAGTGCTGGAATATCATATCGAGAAAAAAGCAGATATCACCGTGGTATGTAAAGACCTTCCAAGAGGAGAAGACGCAACAAGATTCGGTGTTATCAAGATGAATGAAGACAGCCGGATCGAAGAATTCGAAGAGAAACCGATGGTAAGCAATTCCAACTGCATTTCTACCGGTATCTATGTAATTCGAAGAAGACAGCTGATCGAGCTGATCGAGCGGTGTGCACTGGAAGACCGCCACGATTTTGTAAAAGACATCCTGATTCGTTACAAAAATCTGAAACGTATCTATGGATATAAGATCAAAGATTACTGGAGCAATATTGCATCCGTAGACTCTTATTATAAAACAAATATGGATTTCCTGAAACCGGAAGTACGTGATTATTTCTTCCATCAGTATCCGAATATATATTCAAAAGTAGATGACAATCCGCCGGCAAAATACAACCCGGGTTGTGAAGTGAAGAACAGTCTTATTTCAAACGGCTGTATTATCAATGGTTATGTGGAGAATTCTGTTCTGTTTAAGAAAGTTTTCGTCGGAGAAAACTGCGTGATCAAGAATTCGATTATTTTGAACGATGTCTATCTTGGAGACAACACACACATCGAGAACTGTATCGTAGAGAGCCGTGATACGATCCGTGCAAATTCTTACCATGTCGGCGAGGACGGCGTCAAGATCGTGATCGAGAAAAACGAGAGATATGTGCTGTAAGGTATTTTTTAATTTAGCAAAAACAGGTGTGGGGATCGGATATCCGGTTTAAACACGATATAATAAAATGGGGACGAAAAGTGCTTTTATCCGATAGCTGATACCGGATGGAAGCACTTTTTTCACAATTATATCACAATTCTTGCGTAAACTCGAAAATAATAAAAGATGCAAAAATGACGAAAACAGGGGAACAGGAAAAAATCTGAAATCAGGAAAGGGGAGCATATCCGTGAACAAAAATGTCATATTATTGATCGAAGATGAAGAAAAATTATCCAGGACACTTGCAGAATATCTGGAGTTGAACGGATACCGTGTGCTGCGTGCACTGAACGGACTGGAAGGGCTGTCGATGTTTTATGACCATATGCATGAAGTGGATCTGATCCTGCTGGATATCATGCTGCCGGGTATGGATGGCAGTGAGATCCTCAAGGAGGTTCGCAAAAAATCCAATACACCGGTGATCATGGTGACAGCAAGGGACTCGATCCACGATCAGCTTCTGAACTTTGCAAACGGGGCGGATGATTATATCACGAAACCTTATGCACTGGCGATCGTCAAGGTTCATATTGAGGCAATCCTGAAACGTGCCGGAAAACAGAAAGAGAGGGTGGAAGTCGGACACATCGCGGTGGAGCCGGATACCTGGAGAGTGTATGTGGATGAAAAGGCGATCGAGACAACACCGAAAGAGTATGAACTTTTAAGTTATCTGATCAAGAATAAAAATGTCGTTATGACAAGGGACAGCATCCTGGAATCGGTATGGGGATATGATTACAGCGGAGATACGCGTACGGTAGATACTCTGGTAAAACAGCTTCGCAGGAAGATTGCACCGTATGGAAGTTATATACGTTCGGTGTATGGTGTCGGTTATATATTTGAAGGAGAGGAAAATGAAACAGCAGAAGCTTAGGGCAAGTATGCTATTGATGGAGCTGATGTTTCTTCTGATCGTGGTCGGAGGAAGTGTGCTTCTTTATAATATGTTTGCATCGGCTTATTATCGGCATCAGAAGAGCCGGGTGATCGAAAAAGCATACGAAGAAGTAAAACGCATGGATCTGTCAGAGATCGGCGATGAAGAGATGGAAACATTGAAAAGCTATGAAGGGCAGAATCTGACATTTACCATAGCAAATAAAGAGATGGATCCGGTTTATACAACCGGGCCTTCACAGGATACTCCGTATCGAGATGAAAGACAGGTGCATCGCAATATTGTTGTATACCGCAAATTTTTTGAAAAAGATCCAAAAGTACAGTTCTGGAATGCAAGAGGAAAAGAAACGTTATGGTTATTTGGAAGGCTGAAACAGGGCGATGAGCATTATTTTGTGTGTGTGAAGGAAAATGTACAGAAAGTCTACAGTGCCCTGTTCTATACCGAGAAATTTTTGCTGTTCGTGGTTGTTTTTTCCCTTCTGAGCGGTTGTGCATTTATGTACTGGCAGTCGCGAAGGATTGCAAAGCCAATCGAAGAACTTTCCGGTGTTTCGCAGAAACTGACTGAGCGTGATTTTTCCGTGCGGGCAAAAAATTACGGAACGTATCAGGAGATCAGTGTTCTGGCACATAATTTCAATACGATGGCAGATGAGATGCAGGATTATATCCAGAAACTGGAAAGAAGCAAGGATGCACTGGAACGTTTCAATAAAATGCGGAACGATTTCACGGCAAATGTCACACATGAGCTGAAGACACCGCTGGCGGTCATTTCCGGACAGATTGAGCTTTTGCAGGCGATGGGAGATAAGGTGGATCAGGATTATTATTTTTCGTCGATCCGTGAAGAAGTGCAGAAGATGAGTGATATGGTTGGAAATCTGCTGAATATTTCTTCTATGGAGCATGAACTGGAAAATTTGGAGAAGCAACGTCTGAATTTATCAGAAACAGTAGAATATATGATGCTGAAATACGATGCACTGTTTCACAAAAAGAATCTGAAGATCGCAAGCGAGATCGAAAAGGACTGCAGGATCCTCGGAAACCGTGAATACATTGAGCAGGCAGCGGGAAATTATATCATGAATGCTTTTGCACATTGCGGCGAGGGAAGGCACATGAAAATTTCTCTGGCAAAGAAAGACGGTAAAGCTGTTTTTGCTGTTTACAATGACAGTGAACCGCTCACAGACGAAGAAAAAAGAAAAATCTGGGAAAAATATTACCAGGGAGAAGAACAGACAGGGCACAGCGGACTCGGACTTTATATTGTAAAGACCGTGATCACGATGCACGGAGGGACTTATGGCGTGGATAACAGAGAAAACGGAGTATGTTTCTGGTTTTCGCTGCCACTTGTGTAAAAAATGTGAAATCCGGAGACGGACTTGAAAAAAGAGCGGATTTAGAGTATGATGTGCTGGTAAAAAGAAAAAACAAAACAGGTAAAAAGCCCGGCTTTTGAAAGTGGGATACCCCCACAGGAAAAGGCGGGCAAAATTGTCGTTGGAGGTAAGGATATGTATATAATCGCAGGACTTGGAAATCCTGGCAAACAGTATGCACAGACCAGACATAATGTCGGGTTTGACACGATAGATATATTAGCAGACAAGTATAATATCAGCGTGGATACAAAAAAACACAAAGCACTCTGCGGAAAAGGCATGATCGAAGGTCAGAAAGTGGTGCTTGCCAAACCGCAGACTTTTATGAACTTGAGCGGCGAGAGTGTGCGGGAACTGGTTGATTTCTATAAGATCGATCCGGAAGAAGAACTGATCGTCATTTACGATGACATCAGCCTGGAGCCGGGACAGCTCCGCATCCGTCCAAAAGGAAGTGCCGGCGGCCACAATGGCATCAAAAACATCATCGCACATCTTGGCACCCAGGTTTTTAAACGGGTGAAGGTCGGAGTTGGTGAGAAACCAAAAGGATATGATCTGGCAGACTATGTGCTGAGTCGTTTTCCAAAGGATGAGAGAGTGCTGATGGAGGAAGCTTTTGAGCGGGCCGGAGAAGCAGCCATCTGCATGATGAATGACACCATGGAACATGCGATGAACCGGTTTAACAAGAAGACGGAAAAATAGACAGGGGCTTGAATGGGAGGTAGCAGACGGATGAGAGCTTTTACAGAACCGCTTCAGGAGCTTGAAGAATTTCAGAAAATACAGCAGGCACTGAAAAAGCAGTCAATCCAGGTGACAGGATGTATCGATGCCCAGAAAGCACACTTTATCTATGCAGCAGGGGCGGCAAAAAAGAAACTGATCGTCACATACAGTGAACTGCGTGCAAAAGAACTGTGTGAAAATTATCGCCTGTTTGATAAAAATGTGCTGTTTTACCCGGCAAAAGATCTGATCTTTTACAGTGCCGATGTGCAGAGCAATCTTCTGGTACAGCAGCGGATCCGTGTACTGCAGAAACTGATGGAAGAAGAGGAAGTGACCATCGTCACGACCATGGGCGGTATCATGGATCATCTTCTGCCGCCGGAAGTTTTTCAAAAGCAGGTCGAGACGGTAGAGAGCGATTCGGAATTTGACATGGAGCTCTGGAAAAAGAAACTGACAGCCATGGGCTACGAGCGGGTGGGACAGGTCGAAGGAAGCGGGCAGTTTGCCGTGCGAGGTGGTATTCTCGACATTTTTCCGCTGACCGAAGAAAATCCGGTCCGCATCGAGCTGTGGGGCGATGAGATTGACTCCATCCGCAGTTTTGATGTGGAAAGTCAGCGTTCCATTGAAAATCTGGACCGAATCCGCATTTATCCGGCGGGCGAATTTATTGCTGATGACGGGCGGATCAAAAAAGGGCTTGCGGTGCTGGAAAAAGAGGCGAAAAGGCTTGCAGATCAGTTCTTTCAGGAACGGAAAACAGAAGAATCGGCACGCCTGAAAGCTTTTGCAGAAGAAGTAAAACAGAGTCTGACGCAGTGGAAGCAGATGTCTGTGCTCGATGGTCTGGCTCCTTATTTTTATGACCGGATGGTTTCGTTTGCGGAATATTTTCCGAAAGAGGCACTGGTAGTGTTAGATGAGCCGAACCGCCTCTGGGAGGAAGCGCAGGCGATCGAAAAGGAGTTCCAGGAGAGCATGACAAACCGACTGGAAAAAGGGTATGTGCTGCCGGGACAGATGAACCTGCTCTGTGAGAGCCAGATGGCATCCGAAAAATTGCAGAAACATCGCTGCATGGGGCTGTGTATGCTGGAGGCGGCAGGACCACAGTGGCATTTTGCGGAGCATTTCAGCATCGATGTACGCAGTGTCAACACCTACAACAACAGCTTTGAACTTCTGGTGAAGGATCTGCAGCAGTGGAAGAAAAAGGGAGAACGCGTGATCCTGCTGTGTGCATCCAGAACCAGGGCGAAACGTCTGGCAGAGGACCTTCGTGATCATGAACTGCGGGCATTTTATTCGGAAGATGCCGACCGCATCGTACAGCGAGGCGAGATCATGCTGCTTTACGGAAGTGCCCACCGCGGGTATGAGTATCCGCTGATCAAGTTCCTGGTGATCTCGGAGAGCGATATTTTCGGCAAAGAAAAGAAAAAACGCAAAAAGATCAGACATTACGAAGGTAAGACGATCCACAGTTTTTCAGAGCTTTCTGTTGGCGATTACGTGGTGCATGAAAACCACGGACTCGGCATTTACCGCGGGATTGAAAAAATAGAAGTCGATAAAGTCACAAAAGATTACATGAAGGTGGAGTATGCCGGCGGAAGCAACCTTTATGTGCCGGCAACGCAGCTCGATGTCATCCAGAAATATGCAGATTCGCAGGCAAAACGCCCGAAACTGAACAAACTGGGGACGCAGGAGTGGGGACGTACCAAGACAAGAGTACGCAGTGCAGTTAAAAATATTGCAAAAGATCTGGTGCAGCTTTATGCGGCGAGACAGCGGGAAGAGGGATTCTGCTATGGAGAGGACACGATCTGGCAGAAAGAGTTCGAAGAGACGTTTCCGTTTGATGAGACGGACGATCAGCTGGAGGCGATCGAAGCGGTGAAACACGATATGGAGAGCAATAAGATCATGGATCGCCTGATCTGCGGCGATGTCGGATATGGCAAGACGGAAGTGGCGATCCGTGCGGCGTTCAAGGCGGCACAGGAGAGCAAACAGGTGGTATTTCTGGTGCCGACGACCATCCTTGCCCAGCAGCATTATAATAATTTCGTCCAGAGGATGAAAGATTATCCGGTGCGTGTGGATCTGCTCTGCCGTTTCCGCACGGCAGCAGAACAGAAAAAAACGCTGGAAGACCTCAAAAAAGGACTGGTTGACATTGTGATCGGCACGCATCGGGTGCTCTCAAAAGATGTGCAGTTCAAAGATCTCGGTCTTCTGATCATCGACGAGGAGCAGCGTTTCGGTGTCACGCACAAAGAAAAGATCAAAAAGCTGCGGGAAAACATCGATGTACTGACCCTGACGGCAACGCCGATCCCACGGACGCTGCATATGAGCCTGGTTGGGATCCGCGATATGAGCGTTCTGGAGGAAGCACCGATGGAGCGTGTGCCGATCCAGACATATGTCATGGAATACAACGAAGAGATGGTGCGGGAAGCGATCAGCCGGGAACTGGCACGGGGCGGACAGGTCTACTATGTCTATAATCGTGTCAACACGATCGTAGAGACGGCAAATAAGATCGCATCGCTTGTGCCGGAAGCCAGAGTGGCATTTGCACATGGGCAGATGAAAGAGCGTGAACTGGAAAAGATCATGTATGACTTTATCAATGGTGAGATTGATGTGCTGGTATCCACGACAATCATAGAGACCGGACTGGATATTTCCAATGTCAACACGATGATCATCCATGACGCGGATAATCTTGGACTGTCGCAGCTTTATCAGCTCCGCGGGCGTGTCGGACGTTCGAACCGGACGGCGTATGCCTTTCTGATGTACCGCAGAAACAAAATGCTGCGGGAAGTGGCGGAAAAACGTCTCCATGCGATCCGGGAATTTACCGATCTTGGCAGTGGCTTCAAGATCGCCATGCGTGATCTTGAGATCCGTGGTGCCGGCAATCTCCTCGGGGCAGAGCAGCACGGCCATATGGAGGCAGTCGGCTACGATCTTTACTGCAAAATGCTCAATGAGTCCGTAAAAGAACTCAAAGGTGAGACGCAGCCGGAAGAAGAATTTGATACCGTCATCGATCTGGATATTGATGCTTTTATCCCGGAACGTTATATTAAGAATGAATTCCAGAAGCTGGATGTCTATAAACGCATCGCCACAATCGAGAGCGAAGAAGAATACGATGATATGCTCGAAGAACTGATGGATCGTTTCGGAGAGCCGCCAAAAGCGGTGCAGAACCTGCTTGCTGTGGCAAATTTAAAAGCGATGGCACACCGGGCATGGCTGACCGAGATCGCACAGAAAGGCGACCAGATCCGCTTTACCATGTTTGAGCGGGCAAAGGCAGATCCGGCAGGGATCGAGCTTCTGGTAAAAGAGAGCAAAGGGAAAATGAAATTTGTCATAGATACCAATCCTTACTTTATTTATATGAAGCCGCGTAAAAACGGAAAAGATAATGAGGATGTGCTGACACTGGTACGCAGCCTGACGGAAAAGATGATAAAAAATCTGGCATGTGATGTATGATAAGCTCCTTGAAATAAAAATGTCAGGAATGTTTTAGAATATCGGATGGCAATTGACGTACCGGGTGAAAAAGGATATAATAGCAGACAGTATGGTGCCTGAAAGAGGATTTTTTGTGGTCGGATGCCGGAGGTATTCTTGAATGAATGGCACCAGTTGATCAGGAGGAAAAGACAGTGAAAAAAACAATGAAAAACAGACTGGCAGTCGCAGGACTGTGCTTTACGCTGACAGCAGGGATGCTGACCGGATGCAGTGGAAATTCAGGTAAGGCGATCATTACATTGGACGGACAGAAAACAGAATATGCAGTGGCAAATATCATGCTTCGTTATAGCCAGGCACAGATGCAGGCATTTTACGGAGCTTATCTTGGAGATAATCTGTGGTCACAGTACGGCGATTCCACAAAGAGCACGATGATGGATACCCTCAAACAGATGCTGATCCTCGAACAGCATCAGGACGAGTATAATGTGAGCCTGACAGACGATGACAAAAAGAAGATCGATGAAGCTGCACAGCAGTTTATGGATGACAACGACCAGGCAACCCTGAAATCCATGGGTGCGACAAAAGAACGTGTGGCACGTGTTCTGGAACTGTACACGATCCGCAATAAAATGTCAAATGCGATCGTTGCAGATGTTGATACCAACGTAACTGATGACGAAGCAGCCCAGAAAACAATCAATTACGTGGTATTTAGCACTGCAGATACGACCGATTCGGATGGCAATAAAGTGGTACTGACGGATGATGAGAAAGCAGCTTTGCTTGCAAATGCACAGAAAGTACGTGATGCAGCAGCAGGCGGCAAGAGCATGGAAGATGCAGTCAAAGATGTCGATGACACCAAGACCGTGAGCAGCACCTCTTATGGTGATAATGATGAAAGTTACACCCTGGATGAAGCGATCCGCAATGCGGCAGATAAACTGAAAGACGGCGAAGTGGCAGATGAAGTGATCACCACAGATGCAGGATATTATGTCATCCAGATGAAAGCAACCTATGATCCGGATGCAACTGCAAGCAAAAAAGAACGGATCATCAACGAAAGAAAGAGCAGCAAATTCAGCGAAGTCTACGATGCATGGGAAAGTGCAGCAGACTACACACAGGATGATGCTCTGTTAAAAGAGATCACCTTCCATGATATTTACCAGATGGCAACCGAGGCTCAGAGCGAGACCGGAACGGAAAGTACAGAAAGTACCGAAGATGCCGGAAGCACAGAGGCAACCGAGGCTGCAAGTGAGACAGAGAGTGCAGCTGCAACAGAATAATTATCATGCTGGACGTAAAAAGGCAGAGCACGTGACACGCATCGTTTCCTGTTCGGTTTGTGCCGTCTATGATCCGCCGTTCGCTGGAACTCGCAGCTTCGCTGCTCAGACACCGCTCGGCGGCGGAAACTAGACACAAACCTCACGACGGAACCTTGCTACCGTCACTGTGCAGCTGCCTTTTTTCTGTCCAGCATATACATTTCTCAGGCTTTCAAAATTACCGCAAGGTGTAAGGATTTACTTTCTGATGTTATGACGTCCTGTCTATTTTGCTTATCTATACTTTGCATATTTCTTGATAATAATCTACAATTCCCTCAATTTTCTCTTAAAAAGAAGCTATATCCATTTTGCATTATTTGTTTACTGAATATTTTGAAACGTACGGAATATTATGGTAAGTTCGCCTCGAAAACCTTGACGTAGTGTGAGTTTTATTGTATGATAATACTGAATATTTTCAGTGATGCGAATCGAAAAATCGTATTACTGAACAACTTGGGGAGATTTCGGAGGGGAATATCCCCACTTTTAGTCAGTTAAGGAGGAAAAGCATGAGAAGAAAAAGCAGCAAACAGTTGTTTTCTGTACTGATGGCAACCGCTATGGTTATGTCCGGCATCAGCGTTCCGGTTATGGCATCACCGGTTGACGATGCTATGGTACAGTCTGCTCTGGCAGAAGCCGGCGTAGAGACATCTGAAAGCAGAGAAATCAATTTCAACAAAGGCTGGAAGTTCCACTTTGGAGATGTGACCGGTGCAGAAGCAAAGGATTACGATGATTCCAAGGCAGATGAATGGGGAGACTTAAATCTTCCGCACGACTTCAGTATCGCACAGAAGCCGTCCAACTCCAACGAAGCAGAGTCCGGATTCATGCCGGGTGGTACAGGATGGTACCGCAAGAGCTTTACCCTGCCGAGTGATTACGCAGGCAAGAGTGTTGTCCTGAACTTTGACGGCTCTTATAATCATACATATGTATATGTAAATGGCACAAAAGTAGGCGAAAACCATTATGGATATAATGATTTCGCATTTGATATTTCAAAATACCTGACCTGCGACGGCACCACAGAGAACGTGATCAGCGTAAAAGTGGTACATCAGACTCCGTCCAGCCGCTGGTATTCAGGATCCGGTATCTACCGTGACGTAGAGCTGATCGTTACCGATGCCGTTCATGTTTCCAGAAACGGCACATACGTGACTACACCAAATCTGGCGACAGAAAAAGACGGCGATGTTACCGTTAAAGTACAGACCGATGTCCAGAATGACAGCAGTGCACAGGCAGCAGCCCAGATCCGCACAACAGTCCTGGATGCAGAGGGCAAAGCAGTTTCCAAGGCAGTGACCACAGATGTGACACTGGCAGCAAACAGCACAGCAGAAAAAGAACAGACCCTGAAAGTAAACAAACCGGCACTGTGGAGCACAGAAAATCCGAACCTGTACTATGTACAGACCGAAGTTCTGGTAGACGGAAAAGTAAAAGACACTTACAAGACAACCTACGGTTTCCGTTACATCAATTTTGATGCAAATACCGGTTTCAGCCTGAACGGCAAAAATGTAAAACTCAAAGGTGTATGTATGCACCATGACCAGGGTGCACTCGGAGCCGCATCAGAACGTGATGCAGTATACCGTCAGGTTAAAAAGCTCAAAGAAATGGGATGTAATGCGATCCGTACCTCTCACAACACACCGTCTTCTGTACTGCTTGAAGCATGCAACGAGCTGGGTATGATGGTTATGGATGAGACGTTTGACGGATGGGCATTCCCGAAAAACGGCAACAGCCAGGACTTCAGCACACACTTCAACCAGACCATCAGTGCAGACAACAAGCTGCTTGGTGCAACGACAGGCGATACCTGGTACAAATTTATTCTGGAATCCAATATTGAACGTGATAAAAACGATCCGTCCGTTATCATCTGGGATATCGGAAATGAGCTGAACTTCGGTGTTACCGATTCCAGCCAGTACGAGCAGTACGCAAAGAACATGAAGAGCTACATCGAAGCAATCGATAAGACAAGACCGATCACAGTTGGTGATAACAATCCAAATGGTCTTCAGAATGCCAATACACAGGAGTTCCGTAACAAAGTATCTACTGTTCTGGCGAAGAACGGTGAGGGACTTGCAGGAGCCAACTATTCTATGGGATCTATGGCAGGTATCCATAAGACACATCCGGACTGGAAGATCATTGCTACAGAGTCAGCTTCTCCAAGCAACAGCCGTGGTATCTACAATACACTGTCTCAGTACAACAAGACAGGTGACTATCAGTGTACCGCATACGATACTAACGCCGTATCCTGGGGCAACACAGCACGTGAGTCCTGGTGGTACACGATCAAAGATGACTTTGTATCCGGTGAGTTTATCTGGACCGGATTTGACTACATCGGCGAGCCGACACCGTGGAACGGAACGGATAAAGGAAGTGTCAGCGGTGATAAACTGGCAGTACCGAACTCCTCTTACTTTGGTGTGATCGACACCGCAGGCTTTGAGAAAGATTCTTTCTATTTCTACACCAGCCAGTGGAGAGAGGATAAAAAGACACTGCATGTCGTACCGCAGAGCTGGAATGCAGAAGACTTAAGCATCTCCGGCGGCAAAGTACCGGTATACGTTTATTCAAACGCAGCAAAAGTAGAACTCTACTTGAACGACAAGCTGATCGGTACTTCCACAAGAACCCCGATCACAACAGCAGCCGGTCATGAATGGGCTACTTACAGCAATGTATCAAACGATGCAGATCAGTGTACAGCAGTCAACGAATCACATCAGTGGAAAGCTCAGGCTATCCAGTTCAACGTAAAATATGCAGAAGGTACGCTCAGTGCAAAAGCCTATGATGAAAGTGGGAACGAGATCAAAGACACCCTTGGTTCTGCTTCCGTTACGACAAACAGCGACAAAGGCAGCAGCCTTGCAGTTACTGCAGAGAAGACAGAAATTCAGGCTGACGGAAGCAGTTTAAGCTACATCGATATTGATGTAAATGACAAAGACGGACGTTTTGTAAGCTCCGCAGACAACAGCATCCGCTTTACTTTGACAGGTAACGGAACCATCGTTGGTGTGGATAACGGAAATCCATCTACCGTAGATAAATTCCAGCAGAAATCCGTTCTGACAAGCGACAAGACCGCAAACATCAAGGCATTCAGCGGAAAAGCACTCGTTATCGTACGCAGCACAGAAGGTGCAGGCGGTTTCGTACTGAAAGCAGAATCCGCAGGCCTGAAAGGGGATTCTGTATTTGTAAATACGGTAGGTGACAAAAAAGGTGAAGTATTCCTGAAAGATTACAAGGTCAAATCAGAATACACCGTTACCATGGGAACTAAACCACAGCTTCAGACAGCCGTAACCGGTATCATGAGTGATGATTCCACACAGGAAGGTACGATCACCTGGAATCTGACAGATGAGATGTACAACACTCCTGGCGAAAAAGAACTGAAAGGAACACTGAAAGTTGGAAACGAAGAAGTAGCAGTATCTGCAAACCTTCATGTAAAACCGATCATCGTAGCAGTACAGAACTACACAAGAGCAACCGTAAAAAATCTGGTTCCGACCCTGCCTTCAACTGTAGCCGGTATCCTTCCGGATGGCACAAGCTATGGTGCATATGCAGTTACCTGGGAGTCTATCAAAGCAACGGATCTGGCAAACGTCGGCGATGTTGTAAAAGTAAACGGTAAAGTTGACGTAGACGGCACAGAGATGACCGCAACGGCAACCGTACGTGTCGCAGAAGGCGAAGTAAAAGAAGCAGTCAACGTAGCACCGAAATATAAGACTCTGACAGAGAGCTGTGGTGACCCTGCAGATAACCTGCTCTCTATCGTAGATGGTACAAACAATGTTCTGGATAAGCCGAACATGCGCTGGACAAACTGGAACGACCATCTGCTGAACTCTTCACCGGTTATTACGTTTACATGGGATGAAGTTTACGAACTGGCAAGCATCAATGCATGGTTCTTCGGTGATACGTTCGTATCCGCACCGGAAAGCGTAACCATCGCAGTGTCCGAAGATGGTGAAAACTTCAAAGAAGTTGCATTTACACATGGAGATTACAGAACTAATCAGAAGAATGAACTGGTATTTGAAGATGTCCAGAAAGCAAAAGCACTGAGATTTACCATGAAACAGCAGGGAACAGGCTATGTTGGTCTGACTGAGCTGGAAATCTGGACAAGCACAAACGGTTATACATCCAACAGCACAGCGAAACTGAGTGATCTGAAAGTAAACGGAACAGCAGTAGCTGGCTTTGCAGCAGGCAAACTGGATGGTTATACCGTAAACGTAGACAGAGCAGACAAAGCACGTGTAGAAGCAACTGCAAAAGACAATGCATCGGTAACAGTAGTACCATTTGATAAAGATGACGTTGTAAAGGTAATCGTTACCTCCGAAGATGGTAAGGAGACCAATACTTACAAGATCAAACTGAATGCAACAGTAAAAGTAGCAGATAAAGAAACAATCGAAAAAGTACAGGGCGAGATTACTGTCGCAGAAAGCATCGAGAAAGCAGAGTACACAGCAAGCTCTTATGCAGCATATGAAGCAGCTCTGAAAGCAGCTCAGGCAGTTGTAAAGAAAGACGGAGCTACCAGAGAAGAAGTAAATGCAGTACTTGCAAAACTGCAGACGGCAAGAGCAAATCTTGTAAAAGGCGTTGATCCGACACCGGAACCGAACCCGGAACCAAAGCCGGAACCAAAGCCGGAACCGACACCAAACCCGACACCAAACCCGACACCGAACCCGACTCCGGCCAACGATGTTCCGGCAAAAGGTGCTACGATCAAGTACAAAAACGCTACTTACAAGGTGACAAAATCTGCAGCAAAGGGTGGTACGGTAACACTTGTTAAGAGAAATAACAAGAAGACAGCCTTTACTGTTCCGGCAACCGTTAAGAGTGCGAACGGCAAATACACCTTCAAGGTAACTGCGATCGCAAACAAAGCATTCAAGGGCGATAAGAAACTGAAAAAAGTTGTGATCGGCAAAAACGTTCAGACCATCGGCAAGAGTGCGTTTGAAAAAGCAACAAACCTGAAGAGCATCACGATCAAATCCACTTCTCTGAAGAAAGTCGGCAAAAAAGCATTCAAGGGTATCCATGCGAAAGCAAAGATCAAAGTACCGGCTAAGAAGCTGAGATCTTACAAAAGACTGCTGAAAGGAAAAGGACAGAAAGCAGGCGTTAAGATCACAAAATAAGCACATAGAAAAGCGGATATAAAGACAGCCCGATCGGAACTTATAACCATCGGAAAATCGTCCCCGGCAGTGAAAAACTGCCGGGGCGGTTTTTTTACTTGTAAAATATGTAAAAAATGGATAAGATATATAAGATGATGCCAGGGTCAAAAGGTCTAAATCCACATGAGCTTGCTCATAGGTGGATGAAAGACCTTGGGACCCGCCCCGATATGAGCATAAAAGTGGGATGATAATCCCACGATATGCGAATAGTGGGGTGCTATGTGCCAGTGGCACATGTTTAGCACCGACCGAAGCGGAGCGTAGAAAGGATTGTGGGAGTGCAACGCACGGAACAATCCGTAGGCATCATAGTTGGGGATTTTTGACACCCACATCATAGGATGCCAAAAGCGGTCTGTTTTTACCATTTTGGTATAAAAGAGAAAGTTTCTTTCAAATTGCAGTGAGAACGGAAAGGAGAAATTTTGAAAAAACTTCTTATATATCTTCGCAACTATAAAAAAGAGAGCATTCTTGCCCCGGCGTTCAAGATGCTGGAGGCAACGTTTGACCTTCTGGTTCCTCTTGTTATGGCTGCGATCATCAACACAGGAATTGCAAACAAAGACAAAGGATACATTCTGTCACACTGCGGACTTCTGATCCTGCTCGGTGTGATTGGTCTGACCTGCAGTATCACCGCACAGTATTTTGCGGCGAAAGCATCCGTTGGATTCTGTACGAAGGTGCGGCATGTGCTGTTCTCACATATCCAGTCCCTTGGATTTGCGGAGATGGACAAGCTGGGTACTTCCACACTGATCACGCGAATGACGAGTGATATCAACCAGGTGCAGAGCGGACTGAATCTGTTCCTGAGACTCTTCCTGAGATCCCCGTTTATTGTATTCGGAAGTATTGTCATGGCATTTATCGTAAGCCCGAAGGCGGCTGTTATTTTTGTTGTAACGATCCCGTTGCTTTCCATCGTTGTCTTTGGCATTATGTTGATCACGATGCCACTTTACCGGAAGGTACAGGGCAGCCTTGACGGGATCCTGGGGGTCACCAGGGAGAATCTGACCGGTGTGCGTGTGATCCGTGCTTTCGGAAGAGAGGAGCAGGAGAAGGATCGTTTTGAGGAGAACAACGGACTTCTGGTACGCAGTCAGCTTCTGGTCGGAAAGATCTCCGCACTGATGAATCCGCTGACTTACGTGATGATCAACCTTGCGGTTGTTGTGATCTTAAATACGGGAGCAGTGCAGATCCATCTTGGAAATATGCAGCAGGGCGATGTGGTAGCCCTTGTGAATTATATGAACCAGATTCTGATCGAACTGGTCAAGCTGGCAAACCTGATCATTCAGGTAACAAAAGCAATGGCGTGTGCAGAGCGTGTTGCTTCTGTTCTGAACGTAGAGCCGGAAATGGAGTTTTCCTGTCCGGAAAACAATGCAAAAAACAGAAAAACAGGCACTTCAGATGAAGAAGTGGCATTTGATCATGTATCGTTCACTTACGGCGGTGCCGGTGCAGAAACGCTCTCCAATATTCATTTTACGGTGAAAAAAGGACAGACCGTGGGTATCATCGGCGGAACCGGAAGCGGAAAATCCACGCTGGTCAATCTGCTGGCACGTTTTTATGATGCAACGGACGGACAGATCCGCATCGGCGGTCACGATATCAGAAGCTATTCAAGAGAAGAGCTGCGTGGCAAGATTGGTATGGTCATGCAAAAAGCACAGCTGTTTTCCGGTACGATCCGTTCGAACCTTCTTTGGGGCAATCCAGGAGCGACCGATGAGATGCTCTGGGCAGCTCTTGAGACTGCACAGGCAGCCGAATTTGTACAGAAAAAAGAGAAACAGCTGGATGAACCGGTGGAGCAGGGAGGACGCAATCTGTCCGGAGGTCAGAAACAGCGTCTGACGATCGCCCGTGCTCTGGTGGAAGATCCGGAGATCCTGATCCTGGATGACAGTGCAAGTGCACTGGATTTTGCAACGGATGCGGCACTTCGAAAAGCAATCCGTGAGTTGGATAAAGAGATGACGGTATTTATCGTCAGCCAGAGAACGTCCAGTCTGATGCATGCCGATCTGATCCTGGTGCTGGATGACGGCAAGACCGTCGGCATGGGCACGCATGAAGAACTGCTCGGAAACTGCCCGGTTTATCAGGAAATTTATGAAAGTCAGTTTGGAAAGGCAGGTGAGACGGCATGATCATGAGAATCTGGAAACATATTCGAAAATACTGGTTTTATATTGTATGCAGTCTGATTTTTGCCGCTCTTTCTGTTGCATCCCAGCTCTATGTGCCAATCCTGACCGGAAATGCTATTGACCATATGATCGGAGTCGGAAAAGTAGATTTTGCGGGTGTGGCGGCGATCGTACGGGTGATCGTGGCAGCGACTGCCGTGACGGCGATCTCCCAGTGGATCTTTGGTATCTGCAATAACAAGATCACTTATAATGTCAGTCGTGACCTGAGAAATGCAGCGATCGCCAAGATCCAGAGACTGCCGGTTTCTTATCTGGATGCACATCCGACCGGAGATCTGGTCAGCCGTGTGATCGCCGATGTAGAGCAGTTTGCAGACGGACTTTTGATGGGATTTACCCAGTTTTTTACCGGAGTTCTGACGATCCTCGGAACACTGGGTTTTATGCTGTATGTCAATGTGCCGATCACGCTCGTCGTTGTGTGCGTCACACCGCTCAGCTTTATAGTGGCAGGTTTTATCGCAAAGAAAACGTATCGTAATTTCCATATGCAGACCGAAGTCCGCGGCGAGCAGACTGCATTTATCAATGAGATGATCGAAGGACAGAAAGTGGTACAGGCATTCTGTCATGAAAAAGAAAATGTGGATCAGTTTGATGAAATGAACGAGCGTCTTCAGAAGGCGAGCCTGAAAGCCATCTTTTTCAGCAGCATCACAAACCCGGCCACCCGTTTTGTCAACAACGTGGTTTATGCCGGTGTGGCTCTTGTCGGAGCACTGTTTGCCGTGTCCGGCGGCATCAGCGTCGGTCAGCTGTCCTGCTTTTTAAGTTATGCAAACCAGTACACAAAACCGTTTAATGAAATTTCCGGTGTTGTCACAGAGCTTCAGAATGCCATGGCATGTGCGAGCCGCATTTTTGAGCTGCTCGATGAAGAAGAACGCACTCCGGACAAAGCAGATGCGAGAGTACTGACGGAAGAACAGGTTGACGGAACCGTAGAGATTTCCGATGTTTCCTTCAGCTATGTGCCGGACCGCAAACTGATCGAGCATTTCAATCTCTCCGTAAAACCGGGCGAGCGAGTGGCGATCGTAGGACCGACCGGCTGCGGAAAAACGACGATGATCAATCTGCTGATGCGTTTCTATGATGTAGATGCTGGCAAGATCTGTGTTTCCGGAACGGATATCCGTGATATCAGCCGCATTTCCCTTCGCAGAAGTTACGGCATGGTGCTCCAGGATACCTGGCTGAAATCAGGAACGATTTATGAAAATATTGCCTACGGCAGGCCGGATGCCACAAAAGAACAGGTCATCGAAGCTGCCAAAGCGGCTCATGCCCACAGCTTTATCAAGCGACTGCCGGACGGCTATGACACCGTGATCTCAGAAGACGGAGGCAATATCAGCCAGGGACAGAAACAGCTGCTGTGTATCGCCAGAGTCATGCTCTGCCTGCCGCCGATGCTGATCCTGGATGAGGCAACCTCCAGCATCGATACCCGTACTGAGATCAAGATCCAGCAGGCCTTTGCCAACATGATGAAAGGCCGCACCAGCTTTATCGTGGCACATCGTCTCTCGACGATACGTGAAGCAGATATTATTCTTGTGATGGACAGTGGAAAAGTTATAGAACAGGGAACACACGAAGAGTTGTTGGCGGAAAAAGGATTTTATGCAAAATTATATAACAGTCAGTATGAATTGTGATAGTTTTGTAAAGTAGTGTCCTTGTTTTGTAAAGAATTTCTGATATGATTATACCTGATACCAGTGGCACTCGTTTAGTGCCGACCGAAGCGGAGCGTAGATTGCGAGAGTTACTTCGTAACGGAGCAATTCGTGGGCATCAGTAAAAAAAGAACGTAACAGAAGGAAGGTGCTAAAGTGAAACAGATTGTCATATATAAATCGAGAACCGGATTTACGAAAAAATATGCAAAGTGGCTTGCACAGTCGTTAAACTGTGAGTGCATACCACAGGAAGATGTCGGCGGAGAAAGGCTCTCGGATTACGATGTGATCATTTTCGGGAGCAGCTTCCGTGCAGGAAATGTAGAAGAGCTGAAATGGTACAAAGAGACGATTCTGCCGTTTGAAAAGACAAACGTGCTGTTTGTGACCGGGGCGATGCCGCCGTCTTCTGCAGACGCTGTCAAGTCCATTGAACAGCAGCTGGGCAAAGGAGAGGACAGAGAAGTAAAAGTATTCTACCTGCAAAGCGGGCTGAATTATGAAGCGATGAATCTTGGCGATAAGCTTATGATGAAAGTCTTCTGCAAGATGATGAAAAGCCGCAAAGCACACAGTGAAGAAGAGAAAGCCCTTTTTGAACAGATGCAGAAATCCTTTGATGTCTGTGAAAAGGCAAATCTCGAACCGATGCTCAACTATATACAGGGATTATAAAAAAACAGGAATGTTACATAATTAGAATATGAGATGTGACATTCCTGTTTTTTGGTTTTATATAATAAAAAGCATCTGTTATACGAACCGAACAAATGTATGTAAGATACGAAAAATTCAGTTATATCAAGGACTTTCAGCAAAAAGAGAAAAGTGGATTTGATTGACAATTATCGAAAATAGGGGTACACTGTTGGCGTAATAGAGGGCTAATTTCATAGGAGTTTTGTGGTGAGATTGCGTTTATGTGATCTCTTTAAAGGAATCCGGTGAGAATCCGGAACAGTTATTCCCTGCTGTATGGGGGACGAAAAAGATTATTTGCCACTGGTTAGTCAAACTGGGAAGGCATCTTGAGTAGGAGGAACCCAAGTCAGAACACAAACACAAAATCGGTTTATCAGCAACGTCCGCAGGCATAGCGGAGGTGTATTTTTTGTCCCCTTTTGCCCGGTGTCTGAAAATTATGAAATTGGAGAACACACAGAAAGGGAAGGAGGAAAACGAAAAAGGAAAACACAGATGTGAGCATGTGTAAAATAAAAAAAGCAAACAGAATCGAATCGCCAAAAAGCGAATGAGGAGGAACAAATGGAACGAAGAGAAAAAAGATTTGCTTCCAGAATTCTGGCATGGTTTCTGACCTTTTTGATGATCACAACCATGATTCCGACAAGTGCATTCGCAGCACTGCCGGCACAGGAGGCGGGAGCAGTTGTTTCAGAGGATGCGTCATCGGATGAAACAACGCAGGATGGTATTCTTTTAAAGACAACTTTGACGGACAAGCTTAAGGTAAAAGGACAGCGCAAGCTGTTCGATGTCTGGGCAAGAGATGCTGAGGACAACACGCTCAAACCGACAGCAACTCTTGACGGACAGGCACTTTCGGCAACCTGGAGTGATAATGTAAAGACAAGCTTTACGCTGGATTTCCAGGGCATGGAAGAAGGAGAGCATACCGTTGTTATTTCCGCAGAAGACGGAAAAGGAGCATCGAAAACACAGACTTATACCGTTATTTATCAGAAAGCCAAAAAAGGCGAATTTATCGGTTATGCAACGGTCAGCATTGAAGCCTTTACAATCTCAAAAGGTTATATCGTAGAACCAGTTCTGATGCCGGTTTACGAAGGTGACAATGCAGCGAAAGCATTTGTAAACCTGATCCGTGAAGAAGGCTATGATGTAGAATACACCGGAAGTCTGACCAGTGGTTTCTATCTGTCCCATATCGTAGGATCTAATGCAAAAAAACCAAAGAATGCGACAAAGAAACTGGATCTTGCCGGTGCAGCACTTGAGCCGCATATGGCAGAAAAACTTCCGGATCTGATGTTTGACGCCGACGGCGGAACAGAAGGTTCTCTTGGTGAATTTGACTACAACTACATGTCAGGATGGATGTACTGTGTAAATACGGTATTCCCGAATGTAGGATTTGCAGATTATTATCTGTCTGACGGCGATGTCATGCGTGCACAGTTTACTTTGAAATACGGCGGTGATATCGGAGGTTCCGGCGGTATGGGCGGCGGCTATGATGATTCTTACAGCGTCGCAAACAAAGATGTGCTGACCACCACTCTGGCAAAGATCAATTCTGCACCGAACAGTGCCGAGCTGAAGGCAGATCCGGATATCGCAGCAAAGATCACAGAAGCAAAAGAAGTTCTGCAAAATATTGTTGCAGAACAGAGTGAAGTAGATAAAGTAAACGATGAACTGAACAAACTGCTTGGCGGTGAGATCACGAGTATCACACTGGATCAGAGTGAGATCACACTGGAAAACGAAGGTACCATGCAGTTAAATGCAAAAGTGGAGCTGACAGGCAAACCGATCGAGCCAATCGAATGGAACAGTGAAGAACCTTCTGTTGCAACGGTGAAAAATGGTCTGGTAACAGCTGTCGGTGCAGGAACGACCACGATCACGGCAACCTGCGGCGAAAAGACAGCAACCTGTAAAGTAACCGTAAATGCAAGTCCGCTTCAGGAAGTCCGGCTGGATAAATCAGAACTGGAAATCCTGAAAAATGACAGTGAAACACTGACAGCGACACTGGTTCCGGCAAATACCACAGATGACAGAACCGTTACCTGGAGCACAAATGCAGAAGATGTCGCAACTGTAAATCAGAGCGGAAGAGTAACCGGTAAAAAAGAAGGAACGGCTGTCATTACAGCAAAGGTTGGTGACAAAGAGGCCGGATGTACGGTAACAGTCAAAGAAGTCCATACACAGCGGATTTATTTTGATGACAGCAAACTGACCCTGAATAAAGGAAAGAACAAAACCTTATCTCTGAGATTTGATCCGTCCAATACAACGGATGCAAAAAAAGCGACCTGGGAAAGCTCAGAGCCGAGCGTTGCAAGTGTTTCCACAAGCGGATACGTACGTGCACTGAAAAAAGGAACGACTACGGTCACGGCAAAAATCGGTGACATGACTGCTTCCATTGAAATAGAAGTTGTAGAAGTGCCGATGACCGGCGTAAAGATCAGCTATGGCTCTAAATCACTGAAAGTAAAACAGTCCACCTATATGTCAGCAAGCTATCTTCCAAGTGATACCACAGATACCAAGAGCGGAACCTGGAAGAGCAGCAATACAAATGTGGCAACCGTTTCCAGTTCAGGAAAGGTAACTGCAGTCAGTGAAGGCGAAGCGATCATCACATTCACAAGCGGTGCTTTTACTGCAGAATGTTATGTAAAAGTTCTGGCTGCAAATGCAGACGTGTTCAGCACCATATCCATCACTCCGAATCAGAAAGAGATTGGATGTGGCGTTTCTGATACACAGAAGATTATGGCAGACGTAGGCGATGGAACCGATCCGGTTGTATGGACTTCTTCCAATCCGGCAGTTGTGGCAGTCAGCACAGACCAGTCTTTGGCAGCAGCACAGTCAGCAGAGAATACGATGCAGGTTGGAAAAGAAGCAGTGGTCACAGCAACCGGAAAGGGAACAGCAGTGATCACAGCAAAATCAGGACAGAAGAGCGTAGATATTCCGGTAACCGTTGTAGCAGCCGGCATGAAAGAGTTCAAGATCCTGGCAGGAACCAATGCAGAAACTTCTTTTGCATACGAGATCACACCGGAATATAATATTACGAAAAACAAATATCAGGTTGTCATCCCGGATGCAATTACCAATGTATATCTCTACTCCAAACTTGCAGATAATGTAACTGCAACGGTAACAGCACGTTACACAGCGGCAAATAGCGGATCTGCGAAGAATATTACACTGAGAAGTGGTGCGACATCAAGTGCCGCCTACCTGACCAAAAAAGACATGAATGGCAACACACTGTATGTAGATGTGAAGAAGGGAGACGAGACAACAACTTATGAATTTGATGTTGTTCGTGAATCCACTCTGACATCCTTAAGTGTGGCATCTGCAGATGGAGAAGAAGTACTTCATCCTGGCTTTGATAAAAATGTAACAGATTACACAGTCAGTGTAACCGACAACAACGACAGCGTAAAAATAAATGCAGCAGCATTTCTGGAAAACGCAGCAGTTTCTGTCAACGGTACCGCAGTGACAGGAGAAACATCAGTTCCTCTGAGCGGAGATGAGACTGTGATCACCGTCAAAGCAGCAATGGAAGATGTACCGTCTCAGGCAAGAGAATACAAGATTCATGTTCTGAGAAAAAAATCCGTAAAACTGACACTGAAAACAGATCCGGCAGATACAGTGATCACACTGAAAGATGCTGACAGCAAAAAGCTGAAAGCAGAGAACGGTGTATACACACTGAAGGCAGAAGAAACTTACAGCTATGTTGCCGTAAAAGCCGGATATGTTACAAAGAAAGATACGATTTCTGTTACAGAAGACACCGAGAAAACCATCACAATGGAAAAAGCACCGGAGAGCACCAGAAAAGATGTATCCGCAGCATGGAAAAACTTCCGTAACAGTGATGACAACATGGGTATTACCTCTGCAAAAACACCAACGAGCGAGGCGACAACCTACGAAAAATGGTTTAAGAAACTGGGAAGCGGCTGGGGTGCAGCACCGAGTGTGCAGATCATCGTGGATAATTCCCTGATCGTCATGAGTGCAAACCATATTTACAAACTGGATCTGAATACAGGTGATATCCTGCAGACAGGCGATATGGTAGCAGCGACAAACTTTGGATACACACCGCCAACCTATGCAGATGGCATGATCTTTGCACCGCTGGCAGACGGACGTGTACAGGCGTTCAATGCAGAGACATTGGAATCTCTGTGGGTTTACCAGGATATGCTGAAAGGCCAGTCCTTAAGCCCGATCACTTACAGTGACGGTTATATTTATACCGGATTCTGGAATGCAGAGACAAAAGATGCAAACTATGTGTGCATCCCGGTTACGGATGAAGATCCGACGAACACACAGGAAGCAAAAGAAGCAGCATGGCAGTACACAAGCCTTGGCGGTTTCTACTGGGCAGGTTCTGTGGTACGCGGTGACTATGTTGTATTTGGTACGGATGACGGCACAAGCGGTTCAGACGGAACCGGACATGTATTATCTCTGAACAAGAAGACCGGAGCAGTTATGGACAGCGTCGATGTAATCGGTGACCAGCGTTCTACGATTGCTTATGACAAAGAAACAGACAGACTGTACTTCACAACAAAAGGCGGCTACCTCTACAGTCTAAAACTGAAATCCGACGGAACCTTTGATAAAGATACGCTGAAATCCGTACAGCCTGGAAGCATGAGCACCAGCACACCGGTTGTATACAACGGAAGAATCTATATCGGTGTGACAAGCGGAAGTAACTTCAGCGGAACCTATTCGATCAGCGTGATTGATGCGGCAACGATGACAGAGGTCTACAAAGCACCGCTGAAAGGATATCCACAGTGCTCTGTACTTCTGTCAACCGCTTATGAAAAAGAAGACGGAAGTGTTTATCTGTATGCAACTTATAACAAGAATCCGGGTGGTATCACTCTGATCCGTGATAAAAAAGGACAGACAACTCCGGATGTAGAAGAAATTTTCACACCGGAAAAAGCAAGACAGCAGTACTGTATCACAAGTATTATCTGTGACGAAAACGGTACGCTGTACTATAAGAACGACAGTGCATGCGTTATGGCGGTTGCATCCAGTGAGGCATATATGACCGGCATAACATCAAGTGCAGAAGGCAGCAGTATTGACGCAGGTGCAGCATTTGATACAAAAGCAAATTCACATAAGATCAATATTTTTTCAGAAGCAGAAAAGACAACACTGATGGTAAAAGCGTCCGCAGGAAGTACTGTGACCATTAATGGTGTAGAAGGAAACATTTACAATCTGGATCTTACGGATGAAGAAATTACGGTACCAGTTGTTGTGAAAAAGGGTGTGGAGAGCAGAACTTATACGCTGATCGTACAGAGAAAAGAGCCAAATGTAAAACTTGGTGAGCTTTGTGTGACTACCAGTAATGGAGTACCAAGTTCAAGCAGTATGGTGCCAATGACACCGACATTCAGCAACGATGTGCATGAATATCGTGCAGAATACAGCAGTACAAAGAGCTTTTTAAATGTATGGGCACTGGCACAGGATGCAAATGCAACCGTAAAAGTATATCCGGTTCTGGTCGGAAGCAGTACAGCAGTAAATTCAGATGGAACAATTCCGGTTACAGCAACAACGAATACACATAACCGCTATGCTATTTATTTTGGAAATAATGACTGTGCGAAGGTACGTGTGGAAGTTATTTCAGAAGGCGGTTACGCAAAGGCTTCTTATTTTGTAACTATAAAACAGAAAGCAGGAAATACACCGGTTATTTCGAATGCTGCAGGCGTAAGCAAAGATGAAGCAGCCGGAAGTATCACCCTTACTTCGAACGAGTATGGAGCATTCTATTATAAAGCAGTACCGTATGGAGAAACTGCACCAGAATCTATTGATACGACAGGAGAGGGAAGCGGCATTGAGGTTGGCGAGTCAACCGTAGAAGTCACAAATCTGCCTTCTGCAATCAGTGATGTTTATATGGTTGTAAAAGATAACGATGCACAGCCACATACCAGCAATATGCTGAAAGTGACGATTGTAAACAAAGAAGCAGCTATCACAGAACTGAACGCATACAAAAATGCAGATGATTACCGTGATGCTGAAAAAGCCAAGATCACAAAGATCCTTGCAAATGCAAAGGTATTGATCAACAATGCAGAATCAGCAGAGGACGTTGCAGAACAGTTAAGCGATGCAAAAGCAGATCTGGACAAACTGAAAACAAGTGCAGAACTTGCAGCGGATGAAAAGACACAGACCGATGCAGATGCAGTAAAAGCACTGATCGAAGCACTTGGAGATGTAACACTCGAGAAAAAAGAAAGCGTAGAAGCAGCAAGAAATGCATACGATGCACTTTCCACAGATGCGAAGAAACTGGTTTCCAATTATGATGTTCTGGTTCAGGCAGAAAAGACCATTCAGACTCTGGAAGCAAAGAAACAGCAGGAAGAACTGAAAAACCAGATGGATGCAGCGGCAGCAGCATCCGTAAGCAGTGCGATCACAGCAATCGAAGAAGTAACGCTGGATAAGAGAGGTGTGGTAGAAGCAGCAAGAGCCGCATACAACACACTGACAGAAGATCAGAAAGCTCTGGTAACAAACTACACAGATCTGACCGCAGCAGAGAACCGCATTGCAGAACTTGTACAGGAGGCAGCAGACAAAGCAGAAGCAGACAAGGCAGAGCAGGCAAAACAGGAAGCTCTGAAAGCCAAAGCACAGCCGGTAGTCGATGCGATCGCAGCAATCGGAGAAGTAACACTTGACGGTGAAGAAGCGATCACAGCAGCAAGAAGTGCATATGAAGCACTGGAAGCAGATGTGAAAGCAAAAGTAACAAACCTGTCTGACCTGGTCGTAGCAGAGAAGAATCTGGCACTGCTGAAAGCAGAAAAAGAAAGTCGGGACAAAGATGCAGCGGCAGCAGCATCCGTAAGCAGTGCGATCACAGCAATCGGAGAAGTAACGCTGGATAAGAGAGGCGTAGTCGCAGCAGCAAGAGCCGCATACGATACTCTGAGTGATGTCCAGAAATCACTGGTAACAAACTACAGCGATCTGCAGGCCGCAGAGAGCCGCATTGCAGCACTTGTAAAAGAGGCAGCAGACAAAGCAGAAGCAGACAAGGCAGAGCAGGCAAAACAGGAAGCCCTGAAAGCCAAAGCACAGCCAGTCATCGATGCCATCGCAGCAATCGGAGAAGTAACGCTGAACAGTGAAAAGGCGATCACAGCAGCAAGAAGTGCATATGAAACCCTGGAGGCAGAAGTAAAAGAAAAAGTAACGAACCTGTCGGATCTGGTTATCGCAGAAAAAGATCTGGCTGCACTCAAAGCGGAAAAGAAAGCGGCAGAAGATCTGAAAGCTCAGCAGGAAGAAGCAAAGAGACAGCAGGAAGAAGCAAAGAAAGCTCAGGAAGAAAAACTGAAAGCTCAGGAAGAAAAACTGAAAGAGCAGGAAGAAAAACTGAAAGCAGAGAAAGACAAGTATGGATTTAATGAGAAGACAACTTTGAAATCTGCAAAGGTGAAAGGCAAAAAAGTAACTCTGAAATGGAACAAGGTTAAGGGTGCAAGTGGATACGAAATCTACTGCAAGACTGGAAAAGGCAAGTGGAAACTTGTGAAGACGCTCCATAAGGGCAGCAAGGCAAGCTGCAAACTGAAAGGAAAAGCAGGTAAGAAATATACCTACAAAGTACGTGTATTCCAGAAAGTAGAAAATAAAGTGATCTACGGTCAGTACTCAAATACCAAGTCTGCAAAGATTAAAAAATAACAATTAAATTTCCGTATGCTGAGAGCATAAAAATGTGAAATATATGCTTATCAGCAAGGAAGATGGATGATCAGGGGGGCAGAAATCTGCCCCCGGATCACCATTACAAAGATTACAATCTCAGAAAAAGAGATGCACTTACAGAAAGAACAGGAGTGTGGAGAAATGAGCAGAAAAACAAAAAAATGTGGTTATAGAAAACGGATTCTTGCAGGGGTTCTGTCGGCAGTTGTAGCTCTGTCATCTGTCCAGATGCCTGTTACTGCTCTCCATGCGGCAGCGTGGGATCAGAATAAATTTTCAGACAGTCTGAAGCTGCGTTTCTGGAACAATGAAAAGCCGGGAGTGCGTTTTTATATCAATGCAGCGGCAAAATATATTCTGGAAAACCAGCAGGAGCAGTCAGAAAAAACAGGAAACAGCTACCCGACCGTAGGAAGTACGTTTGGAGAATGGTCAGTATGGGATCTGCTGCGCGGCATGTATACAGGGGCAGATTATATCAACAGCATACCGGAGAATTATTTTTCTGACTATTTAAAACGTGTGGAAGCACATGTAGAAAATAAGAAAGGAAATCTGCATGCGGCAAAGTCTACCGAGTGGTCAAGACTGATCTTGCCGTTGACTGCAATGGGATATGATATCCGAAGCGTGGCAGGCTATGATTTTATTGAAAAACTATCTGATTCATTCAGTTTTTCGTATCGCCAGGGCATTAACGGTCCGATCTGGGAGATCATTTCCATGAACAGCGGCGGTTATGAATTTGACCAGACGGATCATCCAGAAACAGCAAATACCTTTGGAAAAATGCTGGATTACATTTTGAATCTGGAGATCACCGATGCAAACGGAATCAAAGGCGGCTGGGCATTGTCAGGAAATGTACCGGATGCCGATATCACTGGCATGACACTGACAGCATTTGCACCATATTATCTGAGTCAGGAAAAATATGAGCAAACAGATGCAACCTATAGTTATGATGAGTTTGCAAGTGCGGTAGAACGCGGTATTCTCGTGCTGGCAAATATGCAGAAGCCGAACGGCGGTTTTGAGAGCTGGGGAACGGTCAACAGCGAATCGACCGTATGGGCGATGATGCCGCTTCTGGAAATGGGGATCGATCCGAAATCAGATAAGGTAACGTTGCCGCATATCGGAAAAACATGCAGCTTTGTCAAAGAAGGAGCGACACGGGACGGCGTTTACACCGACAATATGGTAGATGCACTTCTGACCTTCTGGGCAGCCGGAAGCGGAAGCAGTGCGTCGATCGGCGGATTTAAACATGTAACGGCAGGCTACGACGGAGGTGGCGGTTCCGGCACAACGGTCAATCCGATGGCAACCGACCAGGCACTTTACGGATTGATCGCATACGATCGTTTTGCACACAAACAGAATTCCCTTTTTGATATGCAGGATCAGCTGGACGGCAGTTATCTGAATGCCACGGCAGATACTTATACGATCACCTATGACGGTCAGAAAGAGGGCGAGACCTTCACAACAGAAGCTTCCCCTTATGCAGAAGTACTCTTATCCGAAGGAAAAGTAACCGATGAACAGGAAGCATTTTTGACGGAGTGGAATACCAAACCGGACGGAAGCGGGATCAGCTATTATCCGGGAGAGCTCCTTTCCATGCCGGAGCAGGATATCACGCTTTACGCACAGTACGGACAGCCAAGTTATGCACTGAAATTTGAATTAAACGGTGGTACTCTTTCCGATGACATCATTCTTCCGGACACCTACAGTCCGAAAGACCAGATCACACTGCCGACCGCAGATGAGATCACAAAAGCAGGATGTAAATTTGACGGATGGTACACCAATGCGGAATTTACCGGAAGCAAAGTGACCGAAATACCGGCACACAGTTATGGCGATAAGACTTTTTATGCAAAATGGACGGTAAATACTGAAAAAGCAAATCAGTTTTATGCGATCGTGAATCGTCTGTCCGGCCATGCGACAGCCATTTCTGATAAAGAAGACATTGAAAAGGCGAGAGAATTGTATGATTCAATGCTGGATATCGAGCGGGAGCGGATCACGGCAAGTACTTACCATACTTTCCTGAAGAAGGAAAAAGAACTGAAAGAACTGCTTGCAAGCATGGATCAGGCAGAACAGGTCAGTGCGATGATCAAAGCACTGGATAAAGAACTGACGCTTGCAGATGAGCAGCCGGTAGTGCGTGCAAGAAATGCCTACGATGCACTGACAGAAACAGAAAAAGCGATGGTAGAAAATCTGGATATTCTGACGAAAGCAGAAGAAAAGATCTCACAGATGAAGGAGAACAAAGAAAAGGCAGATGCCGTGATCCGTCAGATCGAAGCGATCGGAGATGTGACCTTAGATTCCAGAGAGGAGATCACAGCGGCAAGAGAAGCATTCCAGGCACTGACAGAGAGCCAGCAGGCACTTGTTCCGGAGCGTGTGAGAAAACTTCTGGAGAATGCAGAAAAGAAGATTACAGAGCTTTTGGAGAAGAAAGACAGGATCGATGCATTTTCAAGCTGCGTTAAGCGGATCCCGGAAAAAGTGTCACTTACAGATGACAGTCTTTCACTGCTTATGAATGCCCATGCCGCATGGCTGAAATTGAACGATGAAGAAAGGGCACAGGTAGATGGAAAGCTGATCGAACAGATCAAAGAAAAAGAAAAAGAACTGCAGGAGCTTGCACAGGCAGAGGCAACGGATGAGGATTATACGGCAGTCAAAGAGATGGAAGAGCGGATTGCTGCGGCAAGCGGTGAGGTGAAACTTGAGGATGAAGAGACCCTGAAAAAGATCCGAAGTGATTTTGATGCGATGACAAAGATCCGGCAGGCGATGGTTGTCAATTATTATTCTCTCGTTGCACAGGAAATGGATCTGGAGAAGCTGAAAAAAGATACCGCCATCGCAGAAGCCATCAGCGAGCGAATTGCAGCACTTGGCGAGATCACCTTTGAAAGTGAAGAGACGCTGACGGCACTGCGAAAAGATTACACTGCACTGACAACCGCACAGAAAAATCTGGTCAGAAATTATGAGCTGCTTGCACAGGCAGAAAATAAACTGGCAGATCTCAAATACAACAGAAGCCAGGCAGAGTCAGCTGTTGAAAAAATAAATGCCATAGGAGAAGTGACCCTGAACAGTCGTGAAGCTATCGCAAAAGCAAGGGCGGCGTACGATGCACTTCTGGAAGATCAGAAACAGTATGTCAGCGAAGAAATCTTAAAAATATTGACCGATGCGGAGGCAGAATATGCGAGACTGGAGTCTCTTGTTCTGAAAAACATCACGCTGGATAAAACAGAAGTCAATATGAAAAAAGGAGAACGGGTGACACTTCATGTGACTTACGATCCGGAAGATACGATCAGTGACAAAACCATCATCTGGAATGTGGCAGATCCTTCCGTGGCAACCGTGGAAAACGGCACAGTGACAGCCATCGGCGGCGGAGAAACGGCGGTGTCCGCCCATGTTGGAATGCTGACAGCGACCTGTACCTTAAAAGTGGAAGTTCCGCTGGAGAAACTTACATTTACAGAAAACAGCGTGACGCTGAAAAAGGGCGAGAGTCATATGTTAAAAGTACAGCTCCTCCCGGAAGATTTGAATGTAGCGAGCAGCATCCGTTATCGCAGTGCTAATCCACAGGTGGCATCTGTGGATGCAGACGGACAGGTCCGTGCACTTGCATCCGGAGAGACCCTGATCACAGCGTACTGCGTGGAGCAGCCTCAGATCCTGGCACAGATCAAAGTGACAGTTAAAGAAACGCAGCAGGTACAGCCGAAACCGACTGATCCAAACCAGAATATCACCGTTTCCGTACCAAAAGTTTCCTTTATTTCCCTGAAGGCATCCAGGAGCAAAAAAGCAGTGCTGAAGTGGAAGAAGATCAAAGGCGTGTCTGGATATGAGATTTTCTACGCGATCGGAAAGAAGAAAAACTGGAAGCGGGCGAAGACGATCAAAAAGGCGAACACCACAAAACTGACCTGGAAGAAACTGAAATCCAGGAAAAAATATTACTTTAAGATCCAGGCCTATAAGATCGTCGGAGGAAAGAAATACAGCGGAAAATACAGCAAAATTCGTTCTGTGAAAGTAAAATAAGCGGTGACTGATCCGGAACATCATAATTACAGTGAAAAATGGATCAGAATATTTTACAGTTTCAGAATAACAGGAGGAGCATATGAAAGAGCTTTTTCAAAAAATGATGAAAAAGTTGCGGAAACATTCAGAAGCAGCAGGTGCCATTGCGGCACTGCTGCTTATTGTGCTGTTTTCGGGAGTGATGATTCTGGGAATCCGTACGCAGAGAGAAAGTGTGCCGGAAAATCCAATCGATGGCATGGAGAAAAGCTCGATGGTCATGTTGACCGGCACGAAAGAAGTGCTGGCAGAGCAGACAAAAGAGAATGGAAGCAGCCGGCAGCAGATGCAGAATCAGCAGTCAGAAAATCAGGATATGAAGGAGACGGAGAGCGAATCGTCAAAAGAAAGCGGAGCTGACAGCCAGGGCACAGAAAGCACAGGGAGCGGAAGTAAAAACGAAAACGGCAGTTCAACAGAGGCAAACAGAGATGCTTCCGGAAACAATTCCGGCAATAGCAGCGGGACTGCATCAGGAACAAACGGAGGCAATTACGGAGACGGAACAGGCGGCGAAAAGACGGATGGAGACGATAAAAACAACAAAAAGCCGAATAAGAATCACTCCGGAAATAAAAACAAAGACAAAAACGGCAAAAAAGACAGGCAGTATTTCCGGACAACGATTGAAAACGGCGGGACGGTCACAAAAGCAGATTACAGTTATCAGATCGAACAGCTGACGGATCTGAAGGTACTGAAAACAGAAAACACCTTAAACGACGGCAAAGTGACCACTTACCGGGGAAGTCTGAAACTGGCACACGGCGAAAATAAGATTCTGGTGGCAGTCACTTATCAGCAGAAAGATGGTACCAAATTTACTGTTTCCAAAGAATATACCATCTATTACGACGAAGAAAAACTGCTGATCCAGACAAATCTGTCCGATCAGACGGTAAAAAGCGATCACATTTCCTTCCGTGCCTGGGCACAGCTTGGCAAAGAGACGTTTGCACTGACGGCAACGCTAAACGGTACACCGATCAGTGCCGATGAAAACTGGGATTATAAAGACGTTCCTTTGCAGGAGGGCGAAAATCAGATCGTTCTGGATGCAGAAAAAGACGGAAAGAGCGAACAGCAGGTTTATACCATAACTTATGAACGACCGCAGAACCAGAATATCCGCTTTGACACCGATCTGGAGGACAAAGAAGTATATAAAAAGAAATACCGGTTCTATGCACAGGCCTTTATGGGCAGTGACAAAGTCGAAGACCTGACCGCCTGGCTGAACGGAACGCAGCTTTCACCGACAGATGGTGACAACTATGAAGTGCTGCTGGAAGAGGGCGAAAACCAGATCACGCTGTATGCAGAAAAAAACGGAAGCAGTGAAGAGATTACCTATACCGTAACCTATGTCAAACAGAACAGCGGAGACGGAGACGGCGAAGGCAATGTGGAGGCACCAAGAGTTACCTGTACGCTTGGTGATTCCGGAAACAGTCTTGAGACGCAGCGAAAGAGCTTAAGTTTCCAGGTACAGGCAACCGATTATCATGGAAACGGGCTTGGTGCAGACAACATCCGCATTTCCTGTTTCGGTGACAGCGGAGACAATATTACCGGTCTGATCTGGGAGAACAGCGGCGATGTCAGTTACCATACGGAATTGTCCCAAGGCTATAATACCATGGTGATCACCGTCACCGATGCAGAGGACAACACAACGGAACTGACTTACAGCATTTTCTGTACGGCGGCAGAGAGCGGGGAGCGGATCGGAATGGTTCACATCAGCGTGGAAGCAACGACCGTAGGAAGCGGTATTCTGCTGTCACAGGATGTAGATATTTATGAGGGAGAGACTGCGGCGGAGACGGTAGTACGCATGCTGCAGAATAATGGCTATTCTGTTGACTATACCGGAAACTATGAGACCGGTTTTTATCTGGCAAGGATTAGTTCCGAGAGCAATTTTGTCACCGGAAATATTCCAGAGGATTTAAGAACCAAACTGGAAGAACACGGCTTTGAAATCTATGATTTTACACCGAACAGCCTCGGAGATTATGATTTTACAAAAGGAAGCGGCTGGATGTATCAGGTAAACGGCGTTTACCCGAACTATGGCTTAAGCGATTACTGTTTCCAGAACGGCGATACACTGCGGCTGCGTTTCACGCTGGCATACGGAGCTGATATCGGGCAGGACATGACCGGCGGTTCAGATAACTGGGGGTATGAATGGTAATGAAAAAGGGAAATGATCAAAAACAAAATGCAGAAAAAAGAAAAAACAGAATGACAGCCCTGCTCATGGCACTGATCCTGTGCGTTGGGATGGTTTCCGGCACAAACAAGGAAGTACGGGCACAGTCTGCATCCCAAAACAGTGAGACGCAAACAGCTTCTGAATCAGACGTTACGACAGAAAATACAGCAAATATAGCAGAAAATACAACAAAAAGTGAAACAACTGTCACACATTACGAATACACAACAGAAGAAGTAAAAGAAACCATCCAGGGTATTTTTGAGTGGGCCAAGAGCCTCACAAATGCTGACGAGCTGATCGATAAGACCTTTCTGGAAGGGGCGGATACTTCGCTCAATGACTGGTTTGCCTTTGCAGCAGCGAGAAGCGGATACAAGGAAGACTATAAAAGCTATCGAAAAGCGATGGAAACAGCGATCGCCAAAAAATATGGCACAAAAAAAGAAAAACTCGGAAAAGCGACCGAATATCAGAGAGCGGCACTGGTGATCGCGGCTCTTGGCGGTGATCCACAGGCAGTAAGTGACATGGCAGGAGAGAAGACCATCAATCTGATCGCAGACGGAACGTACAACCGCGGAAAGACAGAACCGCTCGATACGCAGGGAACAAATGCACTGATCTGGGCACTGATCGCACTGGATTCCGGGGATTATGAAGTGCCGGAAGATGCATACCAGAGCCGGGAAGAGATCCTGGCAGAACTTTTAAAAGCACAGGAGAGTGACGGCGGATTTTCCCTCTCAGCGGGTTCCGGGCAGATGGATGTAGATATCACTGCCATGGCACTGACTGCCCTGGCACCATATTACGAAGAAAACAGCGAGGCGAAAGCGGTAGCAGATCTTGCACTGTCCTGGCTCTCCGAACATCAGGAAAGTGACGGAGGATTCTGTTCTTCCATGGATACCGGCACAGAAAGCTCTGAGAGTTGTGCACAGGTTCTGACGGCTCTTTGCAGTCTAGGCATCGATCCGCAGAGCGACAGTCGTTTTATCAAAAACGGAAATACCGTGCTTGATAATCTGATGAGCTTTCGTCAGGAAGATGGCGGATTTGTCCATGCTTATGTTTATGATGCGTCCAATCCGGCATCCATACCGGATGAATCCGATTTCCTGGCAGGAGGCCAGGCGGCATACGCACTGACCGCATTCTGCCGTTACAAAAACAATATGAAAAATTTATTTAACTTGCGTCCGGAAAAAGCATCCCTGCTTTCGAAAAATGGCAGTGCCATGCCGGTCATGGTCATCGCAGTAGTGATTGCAGTGATCGCAGCGGCAGTGGTACTGATGTTAAAAAGAAGAAACAAAAAAGAATGATCCGGCACAGAAGAAGCATGGGATGCGATGACAGCAAAAACAGGATTCAGGTGTGCAAAAATACGGTTGGGAAGAAAATTTTAACGGATTTTGCAGAAAGTAAACAGTATAAATATAACAGGACAGTTATGAGAAAGAGAGGGTATATGAGAAAAACAGAAGCAATGATAAACGAGATTGAAAAAGTAATCATTGGAAAAAGAGAAGTGATCGAACAGGTGCTGATGACAATCCTGGCGAAAGGCCATGTGCTTCTGGAAGATATTCCGGGAGTCGGAAAGACAACGCTGGCACTGAGCTTTGCAAAAGTCATGGGCGTGGACTATCACCGAATTCAGTTTACGCCGGATGTTACCCCTTCCGATGTGGTCGGATTCTCCCTGTACGACAGGCAGAGTGGAGAGTTTCTGTACAAACCGGGGGCAGTCATGTGCAACCTGCTTCTGGCAGATGAGATCAACCGTACTTCCAGCAAGACACAGGCAGCCCTGCTTGAAGTAATGGAAGAAGGAAATGCCACGGTAGATGGAAAAACCTATGAAATCCCGAAGCCATTCACTGTGATTGCCACACAGAATCCGTTCGGTTCTGCCGGAACACAGATGCTCCCGCAGTCTCAGATGGATCGTTTTATGGTCAAACTCTCCATGGGTTATCCGGACTTTGAAAGCCAGATCAATATCCTGCGGGATCGTCAGACGGAGCAGCCGCTGGATTTGCTTCAGATGATCTCATCCCGAGAAGAAGTACAGCAGCTTCAGCAGGAAGTAAAAGAGGTAGAAGTGGCAGATGATATCCTCAGATACATCACACTGCTTGTAGAAGCGACCAGACAGAACGACAAGATCCAGCTCGGCGTCAGCCCGCGAGGAGCACTGGCCCTCAACAACATGGCAAAAGCATCCGCTTACATAAACGGGCGTGATTATGTGATCCCGGATGATGTCCTTCGCGTATTTGCAAAGGTATGTGCACACCGCGTGATCCTGCATCCGCGTGCCAAAGTTGCGGGTATCCAGGCAGAGGAGATCATGGAGCAGATCACACATCAGGTTTCCATTCCGGAGATCAGATAGGAGGAGAACATGAAAAAATCCAGAATCCTTGCCGGCATCTGGATGCTGTTTCTGGTGCTTGCATATCTGGTAAGTGCGAGCATCACCATAGGAATTGCAGCTGTGGCAACCGTTCTGCTCTGCTTTTTCTGCTTTTTTCTTTCGATTGCCATGAAAAATAAAGTAACCTGCTATTTTGAAGTGCCGGACATGGCAGAAAAAGAACAGCAGGTTTACGGGAAATTGATCTTTGAAAACCACAGCCTGCTGCCGGCAGGACGCTTAAGGGCAGAACTTCTGTTTCAAAATCTGCTGACCGGAGAGAAAGAAATCTGCCATCTTGACAGTATGGCAGCGGGGAAAGAAAAGAGAGAAACGAAATGGAGTGTTTGCAGCAACTGCTGCGGGGCCATCAGAATATCCGTGCAGAAACTTCTGGTCAGTGACATGCTGGGACTGTTTTTGACCGAGCAGAAGCTTAATATCAGCGATACCATGATCGTGCTTCCGGAAATGAAAACGGTGGAAGTACAGGTCGGGGATAGTTTTACGACCGACTGGGAAAGCATACAATATTCCGAACAGAAAAAAGGGGACGATCCGGGAGAAACCTTCGGGATCCGGGAATACCAGCCAGGTGACAGCACGAAGATGATTCACTGGAAAATCTCACAGAAACTGGGAGAACTTTATGTGAAGGAACCGGGACTTCCGGTAGAAAATGCAGTGCTTCTGTTTTTTGAGACAGCAAAACTGACCGGGGATAGCAGAACTTCAGATCAGGCAGAACTGATGGAAAAATTGATCTCCGTTTCCGAAAATCTGACGGAGAAAGGGATGCATCACAAGATCGGCTGGTACGATCAGAAAAAAGAGCAGCTTTGTATGGAAGAAATCGACTCCGCAGATAACCTTGCCCAGATCATACACGGCTTACTTTCACTGGAGAGAAAAGAAAAAACATTCACAGGCTTGCAGGAATATGCACAGAAATATCAGGAACAGCCATTTGGACATATTCTCTATTTTACCGCAGAAGATCCGGGAAATCTGGCAGATCTCTTTGCATGGCAGTGCAGTTTCCAGACCGTACGGCCAGGAGAAGATGTCGGTATCCTGCTGATTTAGGAGTGAAACATGAAGAAACACAGAAAAATTCAAAAAAAGCAAGAAACAGAACTGCACGTTCAGGTTGCAGAGAAGCCGGAAAACCAGAAAGAAAATGTCGGAGAAGCACTTGCCTGTTTCTGCATTTATGTCGGATGGTATCTTATGGTGATGCAGTTTTGCAGGGCATCTCTGGCGATGATTCTTTCTGGCAGTGTGGGAGCGATTCTACTTGTGATGGCCGTTCTTGTAAATGGACAAAAAGAAAAGAAATTCATACAGAAAATCGTGCATGAAATTCTGGCAGCGGCAGTTCTTTGTTTTCTGATCAGCTTTACGATCCGAAAGGGCTGGATCTTTCAGGGAGCACTGATCGCCGGAAACGGGCTGCTTGAGACGATCGGGAGAAATATGCGAACCTTTGAGCCGGATTATGTACTTACGATTTCCGAACCTTTGCAGCCATTTGTTACAGCCGTTTTTTATGTCACAGCAGGCATGGTTCTGGCAGCTCTTCTGGAATTTTTAAGGGTCAGCAAAAGCTGCATCGGAACGATTCTCGTCAGCCTTATTCCGGGAGTTCTGCTTCTGATCTGGCAGAAAGAAGCAGTTCTTTTTCCGGTGCTTCTGATCTATGCAGGTCTTCTCTGCCTTGTTGCCTTTCGGAAAAAAGAAAAAGGTCTGGCACAGTTACAGACAGATGTGATGCTGCTTGTGTTATTTGCGGCAGTGACGGCAGCCGGATTTTTCATGCTTCGGGGAAAAGATTCGAGTTTTTCGCCAGACAATCCGTTCTCGCAGAAAGTACAGAAATTGGCAGAACAGATCCGTTATGGGAAAAAGACGGTGGATTCCCTGCCGGAAGGACAGTTCCGGGGGCTTGGAAACCTGAAACTGACCGATGAAGCCGCTCTGAAAGTGACCATGGAACATCCGGATTCTCTCTATCTTCGTGGATTTGTCGGCAGTATTTACACAGAAGACGGCTGGAAACAACAGGATGCAGATGAAATTTATGATAAAAAGGATCTGTTTTACTGGCTTCACAAAGAAAACGTTTCCGGGCTTCAGCAGCTTACCGCTCTTTATCAGCTGGAAAATCCTGCAGACGATGACACCGGAAATATGACTGTCACGACCATTGGTGCGAGCCGGAAATATGCTTATGTGCCGTATGAGCTGAGTACGCTTCCGGATACTCTGGAAAATGTCCGAAGTTTTGGAGATGACCGCCTGATCCCGGAAGGATTCCGGCCGCAAAAGACGATTTCGTTTCCGGTACACAGCAATCTGATCAGAAAGTATCCGCAGATCGCATCCGTATATTATCAGGATCAGGATACGGAGGCATTTGCAGAATACAAAAAATGCGAAAACAGCTACAATGCATATGTATATGACCAGTATCTGCAGGTACCGGATTCTCTGAAACAGATGCTTACAAAAGTGCTTGCTTCTGATTCGGATGAGAAAGACAGCGAAAATGTTACGTCTCATATTTCCTATGAAGAGGCAAATACCAGGATTACCGGATATTTAAATGAGAACATCACTTATACAGAAGAGATCGATCCGAAGAATACAGATGCATCCGGAGAAGATCAGAAAACAGATGCAAAGACCGGAAATTTTGTGACCGATTTTCTGATGACGGAGAAGAAAGGCTATTCCGTGCATTATGCATCGGCGGCTGTTTTGATGTACCGCTGCTTCGGAATCCCGGCACGCTATGTCGAGGGTTATCTGGTCACGCCGGAGATGGCAGAAAATGCTCAGGATGACGGAACGATCTATGTGACTGGAAAAGAGGCCCATGCATGGGTGGAAATCTATCAGGACGGCATCGGATGGATCCCGATGGAAGTGACGCCGCCGTATCTCGATAAAATGGAACGCCCGGATTTCGAGACGGTTTCCTGGCAGGGAGCACAAAATCAGGGAGCTTCTGAGCAGACGGACACAGCAGAACAGATCAAAGATGAAGAGCAGACAAAGCCGGAAACCAGGAAAGGCAGAAAACAGCTGCCGGTGAGGAAAATTCTGATCGTTGTGATCCTTTTGCTGATACTGGCACTGATCCTGTGGATCGCTTATCAGATTTTAAAATACCGCAAAAAATGGAAAGAAAAGAATCGGGCGATGTATTCGAAAGATGCCTCACAGGCGATCCGAAGCTGTTATGCACAGCTAAGGTGCTGGCTTATGTACGACGGAGTCCGGATAAAGGGAGGCTCCAGATATCAGATCTGCGAAGAACTGAGCAGAAAGTATAGCTCCGAGATGGCAGATCAGTATCGGAAAGTGACAAGACTGGCAGAAAAAGCCGCATACAGCAGCCATGCCATGGAAGAAAAACAGGCAGAAGAAGTCCGGGCATTTCTTATGAGTACCCAAAAACAAATATTAAATGGAAAGAATCTGTTTCAAAAATGGAAGATGCAGCTGAAAGTCCTCTCCTGAAACACCGGATAGGATCTCCGGCAGATCACAGGGGCACAAAAGGATAAGCAGAGCCGGTAATTGCTTGACATTTCCGGCAAATCAGCTTATCATACGAATATTGTGACCAGAAATCGGTGCCGTCCGGCATCCATAAAAGGGGTATCATGATCAGCCCAATGGACTGCTGAATGATACAGAAACAGGAAAGGATAACGTATGTCTTATATTATTGTATTTTTTATATCAATGGTTCCGCTAATCGAACTTCGAGGAGCGATTCCATATGCCATAGCCCAAGGACTGCCGTATGTGCCGTCTTACATCATAGCAATCCTCGGAAATATGCTTCCGGTGCCGTTCATTTATCTGTTTGCCAGAAAAGTACTGCTCTGGGGAGCCGACAAACCGGTCATCGGAAAGTTCTTCACCTACTGTATCGAGAAAGGTGAAAAAGGCGGAAAGAAACTTCAGGCGACCGCAGGAAAAGGCCTGTTTGTGGCACTGCTGCTGTTCGTAGGTATTCCGCTTCCGGGAACCGGAGCATGGACAGGGACACTTGCGGCAAGCTTTTTGGATATGGATTTTAAGTCCAGTATCATCGCAGTCATGCTCGGCGTTATGCTCGCCGGCATCATCATGGGACTTGCATCCGCAGGACTGCTCGGGGCAGTCAGTGCATTGTTTGCAGTGTAAGGTTTTTTATGGTTGACCTTATTTTCAGATAATGGTATGCTAAGAGATAAGGGAAACAGATAGTTTCCTTTCAATAAAGCGTGGTATCTGATACCGGGAAAGGAGAATTGTTATGGTAAAAAGAAATATCGTACTTGGCAATGTAGCAAATGTTCAGGAGTTCAACAGAATCTGCGGACATATGGATTTTGATGTGGATCTGGCACAGGGCAAATACCTGGTAGATGCAAAATCCATCATGGGCATTTTCAGTCTGGACATGGAAAAACCATTAGAGCTGTGTGCAAATACAAACGATGAAGCTTTGATTGACGAAAAATTCAAAGCTTTTATCCAGTAATTGCAGATGTTAAAAAAAGTAATACAAAGATATGCAGTCGCTTTTGGCATGGCAGCAGCCATGTTCGCCGCAGGAGCCGGGGGGATACAGAGAGCAAATGCGGCAGAGATTGCAGATCAGGCAGGAAGTGTACAGGAGTCTGAGACCGTGCGGCAAAGTGAAACGCCGCAGGAGTCCGAGATGCAGAGGCAGCCTGAGACTACACAGCAGTCCGAAACGACCGGCCAAAGTGAGACACTTCCTCTGAAAAATGTTAAAAAAGCACCGAAGCTTTCCGGAAAATGGGTAAAACAGCACGGGAAGATTCGGTTTCTTTTACAGGATAAGACTTATGCAACAAAGACCTGGGCAAACATAAAAGGCAGATATTATTATTTTGATAAAAACGGTTTCCGCCGCCAGGGGCTGTTCCGCTATCGCAATGGAAAGACGTACTATCTTGGCAAAAAGGGAGCGATGGTCACCGGATGGCAGAAGATCAGAAAGCACTGGTACTATTTCGGCAAAAACGGTGCCATGAAGAAAGCGTCCTGGATCAGGACAAAGACCGGTTATGCCTATGTAGATGCAAAAGGAAAGCGAGTGGTAAGCAGCTGGGTCAAAGTAAAAGGCAAAAAGTACTATATCGATGAAAAAGGCGTCAAAGTGACAAAGAGCCGTTACATTGGCAACAAAGCTTATTATTTTGACAAAAGAGGTGTTTATCATAAGGACAAAAAGATCAAAGAGCGGCTGATCAACCCGAAAGGAAAGATGGTGGCACTGACGTTTGACGATGGTCCGGGACCTTATACCGACCGTCTGTTAAAATGTCTGAAGAACAACCGGGCAGCAGCGACTTTCTTCCTGGTTGGGACGAGTATCGCAAATTATCCGGATACGATACAGCAGATGGCGAAGCAGGGATGCGAGATCGGAAATCACACCTGGGATCATGCAAGCCTTTCATCTTTAAACGGCAGTTCCATACAGAGTGAGATCAGCAGCACAAATGCTCAGATCCGTGCACTCACCGGCCACAATGCGACGCTGGTGCGTCCGCCGTATGGAGCCTACAACAGCAATGTGCAGATCAATGCGGGAGCACCGCTGATCCTGTGGAGCATTGATACCCTGGACTGGAAGACAAGAAACGCCAAGAATACGATAAATGTGGTTATGAATGAAGTGAAAGACGGTTCGATCATCCTGATGCACGATATCCACAGCCCGTCTGTGGATGCAGCAGAAGTGCTGATCCCGAAACTGATCGCATCCGGTTATCAGTTAGTTACGGTCAGTGAACTGGCAAAATACCGCAGTGTGGCTATGTACAGCGGAGGCGTGTACAATGCCTTTTACCGCTGAGTGGATTTTACGGATCCAAGTAGCAAAGCGGATTGCGAATATCCGCTTGATATGAAATAAAGCTGGAGTATAATCGAAAGATATACCCCAGCTTTTCGTTACTTTGTGATGTGAGATTTATGATGCCTGCGGATTGTTCCGTGCGTCGCACTCTCACAATCCCTGGCATCATATCTATTCTGCTTCGTGTTTTGCGACAGCGGCTTCTACGAATCCACGGAACAGCGGATGCGGACGGTTCGGGCGGGACTTCAGTTCCGGATGAGCCTGTGTTCCGATGAAGAACGGGTGATCCGGAAGTTCTACCATTTCCACGATACGTCCATCCGGAGAAATACCGGAGAGCATCATGCCGTTTTCTGTGAGCACTTTGCGGTAATCGTTGTTAAATTCATAACGATGACGATGACGTTCATGGATCGTTTCTTCACCGTAAAGCTTATAAGCCAGGGAAGATTTATCCAGTACACAAGGATAAGAACCAAGTCTTAAGGTACCGCCGATATCCTCGATGCCGTCCTGCTCCGGCAGAAGTGCAATGACCGGATGGGTAGTATTAGGATCCAGTTCGATGCTGTGTGCGTCATTGTAGCCAACCACATGGCGGGCGAATTCAACAACCGATAACTGCATGCCAAGGCAGAGCCCAAGGAATGGGATCTTGCGGATACGGGCAAATTCGATTGCCGTGATCTTGCCTTCGATGCCACGGTCACCGAAACCGCCAGGTACCAGGATGCCATCCATATCACCGAGTACTTCTTCGACGTTACTGTTGTTGAGCAGTTCGGAATCCACCCACTTGATATTTACAGTCGCATGCTGTGCGATACCGCCGTGTTTCAGAGCCTCCACAACACTGATGTAAGCATCGTGCAGCTGGATATATTTGCCTACCAGAGCGATATTTACTTCTTTTGTCGGATGACGCAGAGCATTTACCATAGCTTTCCAGTCTTCCAGATCCGGCTCCGGGCAGTCAAGCTTCAGGCAGTCGCAGACAACCTGTGCCAGATGTTCTTTTTCCATGGCAAGCGGTGCTTCGTAGAGATATTCCACATCAAGATTCTGCAGAACATGGTCACTTGGCACGTTACAGAACAGTGCGATCTTGTCCTTGATGCCATTGTCAAGCGGCAGCTCGGAACGGCACACGATCACATCCGGCTGAATTCCCATACCCTGGAGCTCCTTTACGCTGGCCTGTGTCGGCTTGGTTTTCATTTCACCTGAGGCACGCAGGTAAGGGATCAGAGTAACGTGGATCAGGATCGCATTTTCATGTCCGACATCGTGCTGGAACTGACGGATGGATTCCAGGAACGGCTGACTTTCGATATCGCCGACCGTACCGCCAACTTCAATGATCGCAATGCTGGTTTCGTCTGATGTAAAATCGCGATGGAAACGGCTCTTGATCTCATTGGTGATATGAGGGATGACCTGTACCGTTCCACCGCCGAAATCTCCGCGGCGTTCTTTCTGCAGAACGGACCAGTAAATCTTACCGGTTGTGACATTGGAATTTTTCGTCAGACTTTCGTCGATAAAACGCTCATAATGTCCAAGGTCCAGGTCTGTCTCAGCACCGTCGTCGGTTACAAATACCTCACCATGCTGGATCGGATTCATCGTTCCCGGGTCGATATTGATATAAGGATCGAATTTCTGCATCGTTACTTTGTAGCCACGTGCTTTCAGAAGTCGTCCGAGGGATGCGGCTGTGATACCCTTTCCCAGTCCGGAAACAACACCTCCTGTTACAAATACATATTTTACTGACATAATTTCCTCCGTTCTGTGCACAAAACACGCATTTTTTTTGACTAGATATTAAGTTCCTAAAAAAAATACGGAAAAGATTATACACTATGCAAAGAAAAAAATCCAGTAAATCATACTGGATTTTTCAAAAAAGTGCAAAGAAATTTTAGTGATAGTTTTTGTTGTTCTCATATTTTGCTTCCATCGTGAACTGGATACCGAGCTGTTTCAGCTTTTTGATATCCACCGGGGAGAGCATAACAGAAGTATGTGCCTGGCATTCGGCAAGTTTCGGCAGCTGTTTCATAGCCAGAGCAGCATCTTCATGAGTGGCGGCACTGATGGACAGGGCGATCAGGACCTCATCGGTATGCAGTCTCGGATTGCGGCTTCCGAGGTAAGCAGTTTTCAGACGCTGGATCGGCTCCAGAGATTCCGGTGCAATGATATTTTTCTCGTGGTCAATGCCGGCAAGCTCTTTTAAGGCATTTAACAGAACCGCAGAAGCGGCACCGAGCAGGTCAGAAGTCTTTCCGGTGATGATCCTGCCGTCCGGCAGTTCTATAGCAGCAGCCGGAGCACCGGTCAGTTCTGCGACACGTCTTGCAGCCGGAACAACCTTGCGGTCGGTTGCAGTAACGCCGGCCTGGTTCATGATCAGCTCGATCTTATAAACTTCCTCTTCCTGATTGCGTCCGGTCAGAAGTCCGTTCAGTGCGTTGAAGTAGCGGCGGATGATCTCCTGGCGGGAAGCTTCCTGGCAGAGTGCATCATCGCAGATGCAGTTCCCGGCCATGTTGACGCCCATGTCAGTCGGAGACTGATAAGGGCTTTCGCCGTAGATCTTTTCAAACATTGCTTTTAAAACCGGAAAGATTTCCACATCACGGTTGTAGTTTACCGTGGTAAATCCATAAGCTTCCAGATGGAACGGATCGATCATGTTGACATCGTTCAGGTCAGCCGTTGCTGCCTCATATGCCAGGTTGATCGGATGTTTCAGCGGAATGTTCCAGATCGGGAAAGTCTCGAATTTCGCATATCCGGCACGGATACCTCTGCGATGCTCCTGATAAAGCTGAGATAAGCAGGTAGCCATCTTTCCGCTTCCAGGACCAGGGGCAGTGATCACCACCAGAGGGCGGGAAGTTTCGATGTAGTCATTTTTACCGAATCCCTCATCACTTACGATATGAGAAACATTATTCGGATAACCCGGAATCATATAGAGGGTGTAAACCTTGATGCCGAGTTTGATCAGACGTTGTTTAAACAGGTCTGCACTGGTCTGTCCGGAGTATTTTGTGATAACGACACTTCCGACAAAAAGTCCACGTTCTTCGAAAGAGTCGATCAGACGCAGTACATCGGTATCGTAAGTGATGCCGAGGTCGCCGCGGATTTTATTTTTTTCAATATCCACCGCACTGATGACGATGACGATCTCTGCGTGCTCGGACAGCTGCATCAGAAGCTGAAGCTTGGAATCCGGCTCAAATCCCGGCAGTACACGGGAAGCGTGGTAGTCATCAAATAACTTTCCGCCAAATTCCAGATAAAGTTTGTCTCCGAATTTGTCAATACGCTCGCGGATACAGCGAGACTGTGTAGCAAGATATTTTTCGTTGTCAAATCCTTTTTTCATATGATTAAGAACCTTTCCTAAAAATTCAAGTCGGATGCACGCAAGAACCGGCGTGCATTTCCTTGTTACAAAGTAACTCTTGCACTAGTATACAATAAATCATACCCATTCGGCTACCGTTTTTTTAGAAAAGATTCATAATTGTGAGCTTTTTTTCACAATCTATATATTGATTTCTTCTGAAACTGTACTTATAATGGGATAAGTTGGAGTTTGCATATGAGGAGGACAAAAATGGACAACAATCAGATGCAGGGCGGCGGTCCTGGCAGACCACAGGGACCGGGTGGACAAAAACAGCCGGACAATGGTCGCAATAAGAACAATGGGAAAAAGCAAGGCGGCGGCAAAAGCATTCTGGTTTTTCTGGTGATTACTTTGATTGTGATGCTTGCCACGAATATCGTTACCAGCATGGTAAAAGATACAACCGAGCGTGAGATCACTTATAATCAGTTTATTAACATGGTTGACCGCGGAGAGGTCGAATCTGTAGAGATCGGTTCCAATCGAGTCGACATCAACCTGAAAAATCAGCCAATACCGGGTGTGAAGATCACCTGTTATACCGGTATCATGGACGATCCGACACTGACAGACCGACTGCTCAAGGCAGGCGTACAGTGTACCAAAACCGTACCGGACAATTCTTCTTACCTGATCTTAAATATCGTGGCAAATGTTCTGCCGCTGGTTATGATCGGATTTATTTTCTACTTTTTCATGCGTCGTATGGGATCAGGCGGCGGAGTCATGGGTGTCGGCAAGAGCAAGGCAAAAGTTTACGGCGAGAAGGAAACCGGTGTGACCTTCCAGGATGTTGCCGGACAGGATGAAGCAAAAGAATCGCTTCAGGAAGTCGTAGGATTTCTCGAAGATCCACAGAAATACGTGAAGATCGGAGCGAAGCTGCCGAAAGGAGCACTGCTTGTCGGCCCTCCGGGTACCGGTAAGACACTGCTGGCAAAGGCAGTCGCAGGAGAGGCACACGTGCCGTTCTTCTCCATTTCCGGTTCCGATTTCGTGGAAATGTTTGTCGGTGTCGGTGCATCGCGTGTGCGAGACCTGTTTGAAGAGGCCAAAAAGAGTGCACCGTGTATCATTTTTATCGATGAGATCGATGCGATCGGTAAGAGCCGTGACAGCCGTTATGGCGGCGGAAACGACGAGCGTGAGCAGACACTGAACCAGCTGCTTGCGGAGATGGATGGTTTTGATTCCTCCAAAGGTGTGCTGATCCTTGCAGCAACGAACCGTCCGGAAGTTCTGGACTCTGCACTTCTGCGTCCGGGACGTTTTGACCGCCGAGTGATCGTAGACCGCCCGGATCTCAAAGGAAGAGAAGATATTCTGCGTGTACACGCAAAGAACGTTAATCTTGATGAGACGGTCAATTTCAAAGAAATCGCCCTGGCAACAGCCGGAGCTGTCGGATCAGATCTAGCAAATATGGTCAATGAAGCAGCCATCCTTGCTGTAAAAGCAGGAAGAAGTGCCGTATCTCAGGCAGATTTATCGGAAGCAGTCGAGCTGGTTGAGATGGGAAAAGAAAAGAAAAACAAGATCCTGAGCAAAAAAGAGCGGGAGATCGTTTCCTATCATGAAGTCGGACACGCACTGGTCAGTGCACTGCAAAAAGATGCAGAGCCAGTACAGAAGATCACGATCGTGCCGCGTACATCCGGAGCACTCGGCTATGTTATGAACATTCCGGAAGAGGAGAAATGCCTCTATACAAAAGAAGAACTGTGGGCGAGACTGGTAGAATTTACCGGCGGCCGTGCAGCAGAGGAGATCGTATTTGGTTCGGTGACAACCGGAGCATCCAATGATATCGAGAAAGCAACTTCCATTGCCCGCTCAATGATCACACGCTACGGTATGTCTGAGAAATTCGGTCTGACCGGTCTGGAGCGTGCGGCAAACCAGTACCTCGATAATCAGACGGTTCTGGACTGCAGTGAGGTGACACAGGCCGAGGTCGATAAAGAGATCACTGCCATGCTCAAAAAGGCATATAAGGAAGCAAAAGACATGCTTACGGCAAACCGCAGCATTCTGGATCACATTGCCGCTTTCCTGATCGAGAAAGAGACGATCACCGGAAAGGAATTTATGGAGATCCTGCGTAAAGTACAGGCAGAAGAAGCACAGAAAAACAGCGAAATACAGACCGAAGAAAACAGCACAAAAGTAAATCTTTCAAAAGAGAACACAGCAGACACCGCAACCGAGTAAGTGAGGATGTAAAAGCAGATGTTTGATATTCAGGAAGAATTAAAAAAGCTCCCGGCTAAGCCGGGAGTTTATATTATGCATGATGACAGAGATGCCATTATTTATGTGGGCAAGGCGATCAGCCTGAAGAACAGGGTGCGGCAGTATTTTCAGACCAGCCGCAATAAAGGTGCCAAAATCGAGCAGATGGTCACAAGGATCGCCAGATTTGAGTATATCGTGACGGATTCCGAGCTGGAGGCACTGGTTCTGGAGTGCAATCTGATCAAGGAACACCGCCCGAAGTACAATACGATGCTCAAGGATGATAAGACTTATCCATTTATAAAAGTAACGACATCGGAGGCATATCCTCGGATTTTGTTTTCAAGGAGCATGAAAAAGGATAAAAATAAGTATTATGGACCCTACACCAGTGCCGGGGCAGTCAAAGATACGATCGAGTTGATCCGTAAGATTTACAAAGTCCGTACCTGTAATCGCAGACTGCCGCAGGATATCGGAAAAGAGCGTCCCTGCCTGAATTATCACATCAAACAGTGTGATGCACCATGTCAGGGCTATATCAGTCAGGAAGAGTACCGCAGATCCTTAAACGGAGCGATGGATTTTCTGAACGGAAACTACGGACCAATCCTGAAAATGCTCGAAAAGCGGATGCTGGATGCCTCGGAGCGTATGGAGTACGAGGAGGCAGCGACCTGGCGTGACCTCAAAAACAGCGTCAGCCAGATCGCACAGAAGCAGAAGATCACAAGCAGCGACGGCGAGGACAAAGATGTGATCGCCGTGAAAATGGATGGCAGCGACGCAGTAGCCCAGGTATTTTTTATCAGACAGGGCAGGCTGATCGGCAGAGACCATTTCTTCCTGCGAATCGCACCGCACGATTCGCAGAATATCGTGATCTCCAGTTTTATGAAGCAGTTCTATTCCGGCACGCCGTTTATTCCAAGGGAGATCATGATCCCGTGTGAGATCGAAGATCAGTCCGTCTTAGAAGAGTGGCTCGGAAAGCGAAAAGGGCAGAAGGTGCACATCAAAGTACCGAAAAAAGGTACCAGGGAAAAACTGGTTGAGCTTGCCACGCAGAATGCAGAGATTGTCCTGCGACAGGACAAAGATCGTATCAAACGAGAAGAAGGACGCACAATCGGGGCGATGAAAGAAATTGCCGGCTGGCTGAATCTGCCAGATCTGGTACGAGTGGAAGCCTATGATATTTCCAATATCAGCGGTTTCGAGTCGGTCGGATCCATGGCAGTCTTTGAACGCGGCAAACCAAAACGAAGTGATTACCGCAAATTCCGTATCAAAACCGTGCAGGGGCCAAACGACTACGCAAGCATGGAAGAAGTCCTGACAAGACGTTTTACACACGAGAGTGACCCTGAGAAAAAAGAGTATGACAGTTTCGGAAAACTGCCGGATCTGATCATGATGGACGGCGGCCGCGGTCAGGTCAATATCGCACTTGGCGTTCTGGAAAAGCTGGATCTTAACATCCCGGTTTGCGGTATGGTAAAAGATGACCGGCACCGCACCAGAGGCCTGTACTATAATAACGTAGAGATCCCGATCGACCGCGACAGCGAGGGATTTAAACTGATCACCCGCGTGCAGGATGAAGCCCACCGTTTTGCCATCGAGTATCACCGCTCCCTGCGAAGCAAAGATCAGGTACATTCGATCCTGGATGACATTGACGGTATCGGTCCGGCAAGAAGAAAGGCTCTGATGCGTCATTTCCTCTCCCTGGAAGCGATCCGCGAGGCGAGCGAAGAGGAACTGGCAGCAGTGCCTTCAATGACCGCCTTAAGTGCAGGAAAAGTCTACGCTTTTTTCCATGAAAAGAAAAAAGAAGAACAAGGATGATTGTATGCAGCAAGAATGCCTCTGGCATTCTTGAATTTTCATGTGAACAGTATACAATTTTTTACAGAATCTGTTTTGTTTCTTGTATGATGTGTACGGATGTGATAGAATGAGAGCATGAAATCGAAGGAACGTGCATGGATTTGACGATGTTGTGTGCGTTCATGAGCAAGTAGCGAAGCGGATTGTGAATGTCCGCTTTACTGACAGGAAAGGACAAAAACAGATGAACAGTAACAGTAGTGTAGAATTGACAAAAATTGCAAAAAGCATGGAACTGAAGAATCTGACACCGGATGTTGATATTTCATCGATCGTGGTGACCACACCGGATATCAACAGACCGGCACTGCAGCTGACCGGATATTTCGAACATTTCGCATCCGAGCGTGTACAGATTGTCGGTTATGTGGAATTTACTTATCTGGAGCATATGACGAGAAATCAGAGAGTGCATGCCTATGAGCAGTTCTGTGCCCATAAGGTTCCGTGCATTATCTTTACATCAAAAACGGATCCGGATGAAGATATCCTGCGTATCGCCACAGAGAACGGTATTCCGGTCTTTACCACAGAGAAAAATACATCTCCGTTTATGGCGGAGATCATCCGCTGGCTGAATGTAGAGCTGGCTCCTTGTATCTCTATCCACGGCGTGCTGGTAGATGTATACGGCGAAGGTGTCCTGATCATGGGCGAGAGCGGCATCGGTAAGAGTGAGGCAGCTCTGGAGCTGATCAAGAGAGGCCATCGTCTGGTATCCGATGACGTCGTAGAGATCCGTAAAGTCAGCGATGCGAGCCTGGTCGGAAGTGCTCCGGATATCACCCGCCACTTTATCGAGCTTCGCGGTATCGGTATCATTGATGCCAAGACCTTATTTGGTGTGGAGAGCGTGAAAAATACACAGACCATTGACCTGGTCATCAAATTGGAAGAGTGGGATAAGGACAAAGAATACGACAGACTCGGACTTCAGGAAGAATACACCGAGTTCCTCGGCAACCGCGTTGTATGCCATTCCATTCCGATCCGTCCGGGACGAAGCCTGGCTGTGATCGTAGAGTCTGCTGCTGTCAACCACAGACAGAAAAAGATGGGTTACAATGCAGCTCAGGAGCTTTATAACCGTGTTCAGAAGTCACTTGCAAAGAAAAAAGAGGAGCAGAAGAAATGAAAAAATATTGTTTTGGAATCGATATCGGCGGAACAACCGTAAAATGCGGACTTTTTAATGTAGACGGAGAAGTCCTGGATAAATGGGAAATTAAGACAAGAACCGAAAACAACGGCGAAAATATCATCGCAGACATCGCAGAGACGATGAATGCCAAGATCGCAGAAAAAGGTCTGGACAAAGAAGAGATCGTTGGAGCAGGCGTTGGTGTACCGGGACCGGCAGATGAAGAAGGCAACGTTCCGGTAGCCGTCAATCTGCACTGGGGATTTGTACCACTTTCCAAAGAGCTTTCCGAAAAGACAGGTCTTGCGGTACGCGTCGGAAACGATGCAAACGTGGCAGCACTCGGCGAAATGTGGAAAGGCGGAGCAGTCGGCTATCACAATGTTGTTATGGTGACACTTGGAACCGGTGTCGGCGGCGGCATCATCATCAATGGCAAGATCGTAACCGGAAGCAACGGAGCCGGCGGTGAGATCGGACATATCCATGTAACCGACAGCGTTGACAAACCTTGCAACTGTGGCAACACCGGATGTCTGGAACAGGTTGCATCTGCAACAGGTGTCGTATATCTGGCAAACAAAAAGCTGGCATCCTGCGATACCCCTTCCGTTCTGCGTGACGGAGAAGTCAGTGCAAAAAGCGTCTTTGATGCCGTAAAAGCAGGCGATGCAGTTGCACAGGAAATCGCAGAAGAATTCGGCAGATACCTCGGTCTTGCATGTGCAAACATCGCAGGTGTGGTAGATCCGCAGGTATTTGTAATCGGCGGCGGCGTCTCCAAAGCCGGAAAGATACTCTTTGATTATATCGAGAAATATTACAAAAAATATGCATTTCCATCCTGCAAAGATGCAAAATTTGCACTGGCAACACTGGGCAATGATGCCGGTATCTACGGTGCAGCAAAACTGATGCTGTAATAAAACAACGGCAGTCAGCACCGCAGTACTTGCAGAAGTGAGAGTCTTCTCCGACTGAGATAAATAAAAATTCCATGAGAATTTACTTGATTTAAGTAATATCCTCATGGAATTTTTTGTATCCAAATGAAATTTTAAGATTCAGACAACAAATGCTTTGAACAACAGAGCAGATGCTTTTATGGAATGATCTCCAGGATCTCATCTCCGCCCGGAGCCGTGGTGCCTCCGGAGTCTCCGCCAGAGCCACCGCCGGAAGTGCTGCCGCCGGAACCGGAACCTGTGCCAGAGCCGGTACCTCCGCTTCCGGAAGAATCGCCGGAGCCGGAATTGCTGTCAGGTGTAGTTGTTGAACCGGAATTTGCATCAGAACCCGGCGTGGTCGCACCATCCTTCTTCGAATCATCGGCATCCATATCTGCCGCATCTTTTTTCGGATTCAGGATATCTGTGATCTTATCCAGGATGTTGTGACCTTTGCAGGTCGCACTTGGCGGAGCATAAGCGGAATCTTCCGTTGTGCCCTCGCTTCCGGCCGGTCGTTTGACAAAGATTTTCGTTGTCGTGGTACAGGTCGCAGTCGGGAGCAGTCCGGTGGAAGAGCAGACCTTTACAGCCGTGTGCACATCGCAGCTCTTGGTCGGTGTCGTGCCTTTTGCAAAATATTCCGTGTAAGCCATGGAGCCTCGCGGATCTCCGGTGCAGACACCATCCACGGCGAGCAGTCCGGATTTCTTACATACATAGGCAGTTTCCACACTGTCCGGCTGTTCAAACTGTCTGACCGGAAGATTTTCGTGGATGCGGCTCATGATCGCAGTCCACAGTTTTTTGTGATACGTGTGGTAAAGATCGCCGGACGGGAGCGTATCGTGGTTGTCATAGCCGCCCCAGACCGTACACGTATAATACGGGCTGTATGCGGCAAACCAGATATCACGGTCGTCCGAAGTCGTACCGGTCTTGCCGGCGATCGGCATCTCGCCGAGGCTGACATCGGAGGCTGTTCCGCCGGCTTTTACAACATCCATCATCGCCTGTGTCAGCAGGAAAGCGGTGCTGTCCTTTAAAACCGTCTTTTCTTCCGGAGTGTTGTCAATGATCACTTTTCCTTCGGAATCCTCGATACGGGAATAAAACTTCGCTTCGTTGTATTTGCCGCCGTTAGCAATCGTTGCATAGGCATCGCACAGCTCGATGTTTACGACACCGTCCGTGATACCGCCAAGAGCCAGCGGCTGGCGTACGTCCAGATTTTCATCATCGTAAAGTGTGCTGATGCCGAGAGCTTCGGCATACTCAAAACCAAGCCGCGGTGTGATCTCGGTCAGACATTTGACTGCTACTACGTTAATTGAACCTGCGATCGCCTGACGGATCGTAGTCAGTCCGGTGTAGGCATTTTTACCTGCCCAGTTATTGACCGGGACACCGTTTGTGTAATTGTAAGGTGCATTGTCGAATACCGTAGCAAGCGTCATATTCTCAGCGTCGAGAGCCGGAGCGTATGTGCTGACGATCTTAAAAGTCGAACCAGGCTGTCTGCGGGTTTCCGTGGCACGGTTCAGCGTCAGGCTGGCTTCCTTTTCGCCACGTCCGCCGACGATCGCCTTCACATATCCGGTCTCATTGTCGATGATCACGACAGAGGCCTGTGGCTGCGGAACAAGAGAAACACGCTCGCCAAGCACAGTATCGCCTTTTTCAACCATGGCGTTTTTGTAAGTCTCTGCGGCAGCTTTTGCAGATTCCTCATCGTCAAACATCATGTTAAAAGAGCTGTCCTGTTTCTGGAACCAGCTGCGGAGCATTTCACTGCTGTAATTGATAATCTCGCCGTCGGATTTCTGGATACTCAGAGCATAATCGAGACCGATCAGCGTCACCGAAGGATAATTCTCCGGGTTGGCAAACTCCTCATCGCAGATTTTTTGAATCTCTTCATCCTGATTGGAATAAATCTTCAGACCGCCGGAGTAAACAGCTTTGTAAGCCTGCTGTCTGGTGTATCCCTTGACTTCCACAAGGTCATCCATGACCTGTTCGATCAAAGCGTCCGTATAGTAACTGTAAATAGAAACCTCGTCCGTCTCCTGAGACGTTTTCTGGATACGGGAATACACATCGTCCGCAAGGGCATCCTGCTGCTGCTGTTCGCTGATATAGCCCTGATCGACCATTTTTTGAAGAATGATCTTGCGTCGCTTTGCATTCTCATCCGGATTGATGATCGGATTGTACAGCGTCGGATTCTGTGTAATGCCGGCAATGACCGTAGATTCCGAGAGATTCAGCTGAGATACATCTTTATTAAAATAGCGTTTGGCAGCAGCCTGTACGCCGTACGAGCTGGCACCTAAGTTGATCGTGTTCAGATAATCCTGCAAAATCTGATCCTTCGACATCTTTTTCTCCAGCTGCAGAGCCAGATACTGCTCCTGGAACTTACGACGCAGCTTCTGAGAAAGAGCCGTCTGCGTCACCCAGTCCGTAAAAACATTATTCTTGATCAGCTGCTGCGTGATCGTACTGGCACCCTCTGAGAAATCCCCACTGGTGATGCCGATCACCGCGGCACGGGCGATACCCTGGATATCGATGCCGTGATGCTTGTAAAAACGCTCATCCTCGACGGCAACGATCGCATGCTGCAGATCCTCCGGGATTTGATCCAGCTTCACAAGAATACGGTTGGAAGTTGATTCGGCAAGCTTCTGGACCGGTTTATTGCCGGTGTTATAGATGTAGGTGGCCGATTCTGCCGGTGCAACCGAGAGAGAATCGATGTTAGGGGCACTGGCGATCAGCCCTTTGATCATGCCGACACCGGCCGCCGTGCCAAGGATGACGCAAAACAGCAGAAGTACCAGAAAAATCTTCAGAGCCGTAAGCGAAATACGCCTGAAGATCCTGGTTCCCGCTGGAATGCTCTTCTTGTGGGCAACGTGGTTTTTGTCAAAATTCATATAAAATACCTCCGAAAAAAGACAGTAAGTTTTGCTATGTAAAAACGATAACGTTTAAAAAGCAGGATGTGCTACAAAATCATTCAAAATTCGCTCATTTTTCAGCGAAAAATGGCTGCTTTCTCATGATTTAACGGAACCCATGATGCCATACGGATTGTTCCGTACTGCGTACTTTCACAATCCTACCCAACATTCGCATATCGTGAAGCTTACGCTCCACTTTTATGCTCATATTGGGGCGGGTCATTAAGCCATAAAACCACTCCTGTGCAAGCACATCGTGGTTTCAGGCTTTTGACCCTGGCATCTTAGTATTTTATCACACAACTTTCAGGAAAGAAAGAGCAAAGGAGGATTTCTGCTGTTGCTTCTTTTGGGGGACTCTGGTAAGATAGCATAAGTATTACCGAATTCTGGAATTTTAATCGGAGGGTTTTGGCATATGAAAGAATATAAAATTGTCTATTGCGGCGGAGAGGGCGAGATCGTTGAGAAAAAATCACGTTTTATCGCGACCGTAAAGCCGGTGGACTCGGAGGAGGAAGCATCTGCATTTATTGCAGAGATGAAAAAGAAATACTGGGATGCCAGACATAACTGTTCTGCATTTGTGATCGGGGAACATAATGAAATACAGAGAAGCAGTGATGACGGGGAACCGGCAGGAACAGCAGGTCATCCGATGCTGGACGTGCTGCTCGGAGAGGGCATCCACAACACAGCTGTTGTGGTGACACGTTATTTCGGCGGAACACTGCTTGGAACAGGCGGGCTTGTCCGTGCGTATTCAAAATCTGTACAGGCAGGGCTTGCGGCCAGCACCGTACTCGAAAAGAAAAAAGGCTTTCTGCTGGCGATGGAAACCGATTATTCCGGGATCGGTAAGATCCAGTATCTGCTCGGACAGAGAGGGCTTCTGATCACAGATTCTCAGTATACGGACAAAGTGACCGTCGAGACTCTGGTTCCGCAGGAAGAGCTTGTCTCTGTCAAAGAAGAGATCACAGAAGGAACGAACGGCAAGACGGTCTTTGCAAAAGAAGAACCGGTTGCCTATGCATTTGACGGGAAAACACCGGTCTTTTTCTGAGAAGGGAAAGGACTGCTTGCAATTTACAGGGGTTCGACGTAAAATATAAGGGATTAATTCGGAGGAAAATAATTTATGAGTGACAAATGTAATGCTCCGGTAGGAGTTTTTGATTCCGGCGTTGGCGGTCTTACGGTGGCTCGTGAGATCATGCGAAACCTGCCGGAAGAGAATATCGTATATTTCGGGGACACAGCCCGTGTTCCTTATGGAACAAAATCAAAAGATACGGTGCTGCGTTATTCCAGACAGATCATCCGCTTTTTAAAAACACAGGATGTCAAAGCGATCGTGATCGCCTGCAATACGGCAAGTGCCTATGCACTGGAAGATGTGGAAAAAGAGCTGGATATTCCGATCATTGGTGTAGTAAAGCCGGGAGCGAAAGTAGCATGCGAGGCAACCCACAACAAAAAGATCGGTGTCATCGCCACAGAAGCAACAATAAATTCGGGAATTTATTCTTCTTATATCACCAGACAGGACCCGCAGATCCAGGTGATCGGCAAGGCATGTCCGCTGTTTGTGCCGCTCGTAGAAGAAGGATGGCTGAAAGACTCGGTGACATTTGAAGTTGCGGGCAGATATCTGCGGAAACTGATGGAGCAGGACATCGATACCCTGATTCTTGGATGCACCCACTATCCGCTTCTGCGTTCCACACTGCGTGAAATTGTCGGAGAAAAGGTGACACTGGTCAATCCGGCTTATGAGACTGCACGTGAGCTGAAACAGCTTCTTGCAGAAAAAGGACTGACAAACATCCAGTCTCAGGAAGAAGCACGTAAATATCAGTTTTATGTCAGCGACCAGGCAGATAAATTTATGAGATTTGCAGATTCGATTCTGCCATTTGATGTAAATACCACAAAGAAGATCAGCATAGAGGAGTACTAAATGACAAAAGATATAATGCTCCGCATCAGCGGTGTACAATTTCCGGATGGAGAAGAAAACAGTGAAGAGATGGAAGTGATCACTTCCGGCAGCTACTTTGAAAAAGACGGCCGCCATTATATCAAGTACGATGAAGTACAGGAAGATTCCAATGAAGTGATTCGCAATCTTCTGAAAATCGAAAACGGCAGTCTGGAACTGACCAGACGCGGGATGACAAACGTGCATATGGTGTTCGAAAAAGACAAAAAAAGCGAATCTTATTACGACACCCCATTTGGAAGATTCCTGGTCGGGATCTCCGCAACACATCTGGATGTCAGCGAAAAAGAAGACAGCATTGATGTGCAGGTAAAATACGCACTGGAGATCAACAGTGAGTATATTGCAGACTGCAGTATCAGCATCTGTGCAAATTCCAAATAAAAAGTGCATCCATATCTCTCGATATGCATGCACTTGAAAGTTTCTATTTCTTCTTTTTCTTTCCCTTGGAATCTTCGGCAGCAGATGCATTGAGCTCTTTTGACTTGCGAAGAAGCTTTTCGGAAAGACGGACACGCAGGCTCTTTTTCTGCTGCGGTGCCTCAACTCGTCCGCCGCGGACACTCTTGATCTCAGTTATGTAGATACCGCTGACAACAGCCTTGATCTCTTTCTTTACCGGAATAGAATCAAAAATAGTTGTTTCGCTGATCAGCGTCTGGATCTTAGGACCGATCTTTGCTTTGACAACCGGGATCTTCGTACGACGCATATACCACGGTGTCTGATCGATGACGATCTGAGGAAGACCGGATTCCTTTAGTTTGAGGCGTTTCTTATCAATAATAAGCATAGAGACGACCTGACGAGTCGCTTCGAGCTGTTCCTGTTGTGCGGCCTGTTTTTTCTGTGCTTTCTGTCCAAAGTAATAAAGAAGTGCAAGTGCGATTACCAGCACGAGCAGAATTACAATGAGGACATTCCAAAATGTAGACATAGTACACCCTCCTAAATAAGTTCATATATTTCAATATTGTACCATTTATTTGCAGAAAGTGCAAGAAGCGGTACCGAATAATTACAATTTTATGAATATCATCAATTTAGGGTGGTAATTTCTATTATAGATGTGATATTATGATGCAAGGGTTAAAAAGTCATGCGTTTTCATGTTTACATGAAAACGCATGACTTTGGAACCCGTAAAAACATGAGAAAGCAGCCCGAAGGGCGAATTTCGAATGTTTTCAGGATTGCGGGAGCATGAAATGCGGAGCAATCCGTGGAATCATAATAATGCAAGGTGGCCAGAGTATGACTTTGGAACCCACTAAACATGAGAAAGTAGCCCGAAGGGCGAATTTATCACCAGTGTGGAGGGGAATATGAACGAAAGTGAAAAACAGAAGCGAGCGGATGCCCGCAAAAAAAGAAAAAGGCGACAGATGTTTATAGGGAGGATGATCATAGTCGTTCTTCTGTTCATCATCCTTGGCCTGTGTGCATTTCTTGGAAAAGATATGCTTGAAAAGAAAAAGCTCCGGGACAACCGGGAGCAGGCAGCGACCAGTGCTGAAAGTGAGAGTACGGCAGATACCGCAGGCACAGAGAGTGCAGCCGAGACAGAAACACAGGCACAGAAAAAAGAAGACGATATCATGTCTCAGGCAGAGTTAAAGGCAGCACAGTATGATTATGACGGTGCAATTGAGTTTTTAAAGGCATCTTCTGATTTCGCAGACAGTCAGGATATGCAGGATAAAGTGGCAGAGTACGAGCAGGCAAAATCGGAGCTTGTAGAATATCCACTTGACCAGGTGACGCATGTATTTTATCATACATTAATATATGACACCTCGAAAGCATTTGATGGTGATTCCAAAGAAGCCGGATATAATCAGGTTATGACTACCATCGATGAGTTCAACAAGATCACACAGTCTATGTATGACAAAGGATATGTGATGGTAAGTCTGCATGATATGTGTACGGTCAATGAAGATGGTACCGTATCACCGGGCAAGATCATGCTTCCGCCGGGCAAAAAGGCATTTGTCCTTTCACAGGACGATGTCAGTTACTATCATTATATGGATGGTGATGGCATGGCAACGAAGCTGATCGTGGATGAAAATGGCGATATTAAAAATGAATATAAAGAAGATGACGGAAGTATATCAGTAGGCGATTACGATATGGTGCCTCTGATCGATCGCTTTGTGGAAGAGCATCCGGATTTCTCCTATCACGGACATAAGGGAATCATTGCTCTGACCGGATACAACGGTATACTCGGTTATCGCACCGATATCGCATACAAGACAAGAAAAGACCTGGATGAGTACCAGGAGAAATTCTTCGAAGAGAACCCGGATTTCGACAAAGCAGCCTGGAAAAAGGAAAGACAGCAGGCGAAAAAAGTGGCAGATGCCATGAAAGAAGAAGGATGGGAGTTTGCAAGTCATACATGGGGACATATCAATGTTGGCGAAGCAAGTCTTGAAAGACTGCAGACCGATACACAGAAATGGCTGGACTATGTAAAACCGCTTGTCGGAGACACCAATGTGATCATTTTTGCTTTTGGTTCCGACCTTGGCGACTGGCAGCCATACACATCAGATAACGAAAAATTCGCTTATCTTAAGAGCATGGGATTTGATATTTACTGTAATGTAGATTCCACGCAGTACTGGGTACAGTTTGGAGAAAATTATATGCGTCAGGGAAGAAGAAATCTGGACGGCTACCGTATGTATTACAATCCGGAAATGCTGGAAGATCTTTTTGATGCCGGAGAAGTCTTTGATAAAGCAAGACCGACACCGGTACCGGAAATGTAAAGCGACGCAAGATCTGAAAGGAGAAACAACTACAATGAAAAGAAAAGTAATCGCAGCCCTGCTTCTTGGCATGGCGATCACCGTGACAGGATGTTCAGGAAACACGACAAAGGATACAGACACCACAACAGAAGCAACTTCTGAAACGACCGCAGAGAGTGCATCGGAGAGCGAGACAGCAGCCGAAGCAGCAGAACGCCCGGACTACAAAGCACTGGATTATGTCAAACTGGGAGACTACAAAGGACTGGAAGTAACACTGGCATCCACCGATGTCACAGACGAAGAGGTCGAGCAGCAGGTTGAGACAAACTTAAACAACAACGACAAATCCGAAGAGCTCAAAGAAGGTACCGTAGAAAACGGCGATGTGGCAAACATCGACTACGAAGGAAAATTAAACGGAAAAGCATTTGACGGCGGCACAGCAGAAGGCTACGATCTGACGATCGGCTCCGGCAGCTTCATTGACGGCTTTGAAGACGGACTGATCGGTAAAAAGATCGGAGATACCGTAGATCTGAACCTGACTTTCCCGGAAGATTACAGTTCCACCGACCTGGCAGGCAAAGAAGTTGTATTTACCGTTAAGATCAATTCCGTAAAACGTGCACCAAAGCTGACAGATGAGCTTGCAGCGGAAATTTCCAATAATGAATACAAAACAGCAGAAGCATACAACAACTATATAAAAGAAGATCTGGAAAACACAAAAAAAGAAAACCAGCACAACCAGGAACTCAATGATCTGGTAGCACTTGCATACCAGAATGCAACCGTAAACGATTATCCGCAGGAAATGATCGATTATCAGCTGGAGCAGGTTACCTCTTATTATAAATCCTACGCAGATCAGTATGGCATGGAATATGCAGATTTCCTGGAACAGCAGGTAGGCATGACGGAAGAAGAATTTGTAAAGAAAATGACAGAAACCGTAAAACAGAGCCTTGGCCAGGAAATGGTACTGCGTGCGATCGCAGAGACAGAAGGCGTTGAGATTTCCGATGAAAAATTCCAGGAAAAAGCAAGCAAATACGCAGCACAGATGGGATCAACAGATGTAGATGCATTTATCAGCCAGTATGGTAAGAGCACGATCATGGCAAGCATTCTGCAGGATGAAGCAGTGGAGATCCTTGAGAAAAATGCCGTTGTAAAAAATGCAGACGGTACACTGGCAGAGACAACAGCAGAAACCGAGACAGAAACAGCATCTAAATAAAAAAATGTCTGTAATGATCCGGTGCAGGCCGAAGCACTTGCTGCCGGACCATTACAGGTGTTTCATAAGAAAGATTGTAATTGCGAAGTTACTGAGCATTACATAAGTAAAATAAGTGAGGAGGAAACTTAATGATTACGTTACAGGGAAAAGGTGTTTTTGGTGGAATCGCAATTGGAGAGATCGCTTTCTTTAAGAGAGATTCCGGTGTAGTACAGCGAAAAAAAGTAGAAGATCCGCAGGCTGAGATCCAGCGTTTCGAAAATGCAAAAGCAAAAGCCATTGAAGAACTCGGTGAACTGTATGACAAAGCCGTTTCTGAAGTTGGCGAGAGCAATGCCATGCTTTTCCAGACACATCAGTTCATGCTGGAAGATCTGGACTATGTAGAAGCAATCGAAAACATGATCCAGACACAGTCTGTAAATGCAGAATATGCAGTCAGCGTTACCGGAGACAATTTCTCACAGATGTTTGCTTCCATGGATGATGACTATATGCGTGAGCGTGCTGCTGATGTAAAGGATATTTCAGCCCGTGTAGTGAAAATCCTTACCGGAGCAGGTGAGAGCGGACTGGTAACGGACAAGCCGGTCATTCTGGCATCAGACGATCTGGCACCGAGCGAGACCGTACAGCTCAATAAAGATATGGTATTGTCTTTTGTGACACAGGGCGGTTCCACGAACTCCCATACCGCAATTCTTGCAAAGACAATGAACATCCCGGCGATCATTGGTATCGGTGATGCACTGGATGAGAAATACGAAGGAAAAGTAGCCATCGTGGATGGAGCAAACGGATGCCTGATCATCGAGCCGGATGAAGAGACCATGAAAGAATATCAGGCAAAGAAACAGGAGTATTTGGCACAGCAGGAGCTTCTGCAGCAGTTCCGCGGAAAAGAGACCGTATCTCTGGACGGACAGAAAGTAAAACTGTATGCCAATATCGGAAATGCATCTGATATCGGAGCTGTGATCAAAAATGATGCAGCAGGCATCGGACTGTTCCGAAGCGAGTTTCTGTATCTGGAAAATGACAATTTCCCGACGGAAGAAGAACAGTTTAAAGTATATAAATATGTGGCTGAGACGATGGGACAGAAACAGGTCATCATCCGTACACTGGATATCGGAGCAGACAAGCAGATTGATTACTTTAACCTGCCTCACGAAGAAAATCCGGCAATGGGTTACCGTGCGATCCGTATCTGCCTGAAGCAGCAGGATATTTTCCGTACACAGCTGCGTGCTCTGCTGCGTGCATCTGCATTTGGAAACATTGCCATCATGTTCCCGATGATCGTGGCACTGGAAGAAGTACTGCAGATCAAAGAGATCGTAAAGAGTGTTATGGCAGAATTAGATGCAAGCGGCATCCCGTACAACAAAGAAATCCAGCTTGGTATCATGATCGAGACACCGGCAGCAGCCATGATCAGCGATGACCTGGCAAAAGAAGTCGATTTCTTCAGCGTCGGAACAAACGACCTGACACAGTATACAACCGCTGTAGACAGACAGAATGCAAACCTGGAGGGATTCTACTATCCGCATCACAAAGGTCTGCTGCGTCTGATCAAAATGGCAGCAGACAATGCACATAAGAACGGCATCTGGATTGGTATCTGCGGAGAACTCGGGGCAGATATGGAGATGACAGAAGCATTCCTGGCAATGGGCATCGACGAACTGTCTGTATCACCGGCATGTGTTCTGCCGCTGCGTAAGAAGATCCGCGAGACTTCAGTCAAAGAAAGACAGGAAGAAATCTTAAAAAATGTGCTCTAAAATATTTTGTTTTGATTTAGATATGACACTTCTGGATCACAAGACTTTTCACATTTCCAAAAAAGTGCTTAAGGATCTGGAAGCACTGAAAAAAGAAGGTCATGTGGTAGCTGTCGCAACCGGTCGTGATATGGACAGTGAATTCAGTAAAGCATACAAAAAACAGCTTCAGCCGGATGCAATCGTCCACAGCAACGGCCAGAAAGTAACCGTAGGCGAAAAAAAGATCCGGGAAGTCTTCATGGATCCGAAGCTGATCGCCCGAATGATGGAGTTCTGCCGTGAGCATCATCTCTGCATCGGCATGAACATCGGCAAATACGGCTGCTATGTCAACAAAGAAGTGCTGATCGAGCATGAAAAGCGGATTTTCGGAGACGGAGACCGCGAGTACATAGACGAGTCCAACCTTCTGACCCACCCGTTTTACGGACTGGCATACTTTGGCGATCCAAAAGGTACCGATCTGCTCCGGGAAGCATTTCCGGAAATCAAGACGCCGCTTTTTGCCGACCGCAGAGGGGCAGATGTCATCACAAAAGAAGTTTCCAAGGCAAACGGCATCCAGGCACTTCTGGACTATTACCAGAAAGACTGGTCTGACATCGTGGCATTTGGAGACAGCATGAACGATTACGAAATGATAGAGAAGGCAGGAAACGGCATCGCCATGGGAAATGCTGTGGATAAGCTCAAAGAAGTGGCAGATTACGTGACCAGGCCGATCGAAGAAGAAGGCGTGAGCTTTGCACTTCGCCATTTCGGTTATCTTCCGGCGGATCAGTAGATTATAAAGCAAGGTCAGATGTGCACTCATCAGGATGAGAATGCACAGTCTGACCTGCTTTTTTATCTCAGTCGAGAAGACTCCCACTTCTGCAAGTGGTGAGTAATAACAAGTCTTTCTCAGTGGGAGTACAATCTCCGACTGAGATAAACGCTCCGCGAGAATGTGCAGTGATTCTGAGAAGAATATGTCAGCTTTCGCTGACCAGAATCACGCACCAAGTCTCACGTACGTTCGACTTGAATGTCCTGCGTTCATTTCGGATATAGTAAAGACAGAAAAAGATATTTAACGAAGCTCTGCGATGCGGGTCACGCCGACGTAGATCTCCTGGATTTTATACCAGGTGCGATAGTCCACAATACCGGTCACCGGAAGATTGAAAATATCCTGAAAAACTTCCACCGCCTTCTGTGTCTCTTCTCCGTAAATACCATCTACGGCGATCCGCGGGATCAGAGGATAATTATTTGAAATCGCATTTAACTGTTCCTGCATCTGCTCCACTTTCGGCCCGGTTGCCCCGATGTCGAGATCGTATCCAGGCCAGGAAGAAGGAATCCCGGAAATCTCCTCCGCTGAATTGATGTAGATGTTGTCACCATAGTAGTAGCGGAGGATTTCTGTGGCTGTGTATCCCTGATCTGCCAGAGACTTTGAACCCCACTGTGACATCCAGTTCGGACAGCTGACCCGTTTGCCGTCGCAGTACTGCGTCAGGATCGGCTGTTTGACGTTCGGGCGGGATAAATAATCGGCAAAAAGCTCATCCACAACCTCCGAGATACTCTCAAAAATATTTCGGCTGTAGATCCATTTGTGATCAAATGCTGTCGAGGACGTGATCGTAAAATCAAATCCTTTATTGCGGTACCATTCCGTGTATACACGGTTTAAGGTAAACGACATGATCGCCAGCACATTGGCACGGATGGCGGCCTTCGGCCAGGTGGCATAGATTTCGCTGGAAGCCACATTTTTGATATAATCGCGGTAACGCACATAATAATCGCCCGCAGTGCTGTCCGTCGGGGCACCGTCATGCACCACGATAAATTCCGGGATCACCACGCGGCTTAGGACGATCTCGCCGCTCTGCGAAAGAGGTTTGATCTCCGCCTCTGCGATTTTTGGCGGATAATCACCATAGAGCGTGTGAGCCGGGATCACGACATTGTCATATGCTTCCGGGCCGGCGAGCGGTTTCAACCGGATATCCTGCAAAGCCAGCTGATTTGCGAGGATTTCCGCACCGGAGATTGTAAGCGGCTCATAGCCCGGAGCCGTAATGCGAAAATTGTACTCCGAGTAAGGCTGCATTTCGCCGGGACTTAAACTGTATTCCTCCGGCGGAGCCTCCAGCTCCAGCGTATCCGTCTGCCCGACACTGTTCGTTGTCACCTCCTCCAGGATCTGATCCGGTTCCCCGGTGCTTGAAATATCGATCACGGCATCCTCCACGGGAGCAGCACGCAGCTGGGAAGTAACCTGTATCTGTAATTTTCCGGTAGCCATAGAACACCTCAAAAATTCCCTTGAAAAAGTATATGTAGAAGAACGGAAAAGATGCCAGAAAACAATTCCTGTGCCGGCACATCGTGCTTTCAGGCTTTTGAACCTGACATTATTTGTATAACTAATCATAAAAATGCATAAAAATTCGCAAACAAGTACTTGCAATCTTGATTATCTTGTGGTAGAATCTTAACAATTTGAGCATTTATGTATCCAGGGCTGAGGGGGGCGTAGTAGGGACTTACTATTACGTACCCTTTTTTAGAGTCTGGGGTACAGACAAAGATACAATAACCATTGGATTAAACGCGAAAGGGGAAGACGAATGAAAGCATATTTGATTCTGGAGGACGGTACTGTTTTCACTGGAAAAAGTATCGGATCGACAAAAGAAATCATCAGCGAGATCGTATTTAACACATCCATGACCGGATATCTGGAGGTGCTGACTGATCCATCTTATGCAGGACAGGCCGTTGTGATGACCTATCCGCTGATTGGAAACTATGGCATCTGCTACGAAGATATGGAATCCGCAAAGCCATGGCCGGACGGATACATTGTTCGCGAACTTTCCAGAATGCCGAGCAATTTCCGCTGTGAAGGAACGATTCAGGAATTTCTGGAAAAACACGACATTCCTGGTATTGCCGGGATCGATACAAGAGCACTGACCAAGATCCTGAGAGAAAAGGGAACCATGAATGGCATGATCACCACCTGCGAATATGAAGATTTAAGTGAGGTTCTTCCGAAGATCGCAGCATATAATACAGGCAAAGTGGTAGAAAAAGTGACCTGCACAGAGAAATACGTCCTGGAAGGAAACGGACCGAAAGTAGCACTTCTTGACCTCGGTGCAAAGAGAAACATCGCCCGCAATCTGAACAGACGCGGCTGCGAAGTGACCGTATATCCGGCACTGACCACAGCAGAAGAGATCATAGCATCCAATCCGGACGGCATCATGCTTTCCAACGGACCTGGAGATCCGAAAGAATGTACTTCCATTATTGAAGAGATCCGCAAACTGTACAATACCGATATCCCGATCTTTGCAATCTGCCTCGGACATCAGCTGATGGCACTGGCAACCGGTGCGGATACGCACAAAATGAAATACGGACACCGCGGCGGCAACCACCCGGTCAAAGATCTGCAGACCGGCCGTGTATACATTTCTTCTCAGAACCATGGCTATGTGGTAGATACCGATAAACTGGATCCGTCCGTAGCAGTACCGGCATTTGTCAATGTAAACGACGGTACAAACGAAGGACTGTCCTACACCGGGAAAAATATTTTCACAGTACAGTTCCACCCGGAAGCATGCCCGGGACCATTAGATTCCGGTTACCTGTTTGACCGCTTTATGAAAATGATGGAGGTGTCAGAATAATGCCAAAGAATCCAGAGATTAAAAAAGTACTTGTGATCGGCTCCGGTCCTATTGTCATCGGACAGGCAGCAGAATTTGACTATGCAGGAACACAGGCGTGCCGTTCCCTGAAAGAAGAAGGCATCGAAGTCGTACTTCTGAACTCAAACCCGGCAACGATCATGACCGACAAAGATATCGCAGACCGTGTATACATCGAGCCTCTGACCGTAGAAGTCGTAGAGCAGCTGATCCTGAAAGAAAAACCGGACAGCGTACTGCCGACCCTTGGCGGACAGGCAGGACTGAACCTTGCCATGGAGCTCGAAGAAGCAGGATTCTTACGTGAGAATAACGTACGTCTGATCGGAACCACTTCCCAGACCATCAAAAAAGCAGAAGACCGCCTGGAATTCAAACAGACCATGGAAAAGATCGGTGAGCCGATCGCAGCATCCCGTGTCGTAGAAAACGTAGAAGACGGTATAGAATTTACCAAGATCATCGGATACCCGGTAGTACTGCGTCCGGCATACACCCTCGGCGGAAGCGGCGGCGGAATCGCCCATAACTACGAAGAACTCGTAGAAATCCTCGAAAACGGTCTGCGTCTGTCACGAGTAGGACAGGTTCTGGTAGAACGCTGCATCGCCGGATGGAAAGAGATCGAGTACGAAGTCATGCGGGATAGTGCCGGCAACTGCATCACCGTCTGCAACATGGAAAACATCGACCCGGTCGGCGTACACACTGGAGACAGTATCGTCGTAGCACCTTCCCAGACCCTGGGCGATAAAGAATATCAGATGCTGCGTACCTCCGCCCTGAACATCATCAGCGAGCTTGGCATCACCGGCGGATGCAACGTACAGTACGCCCTGAATCCGGAAAGCTTCGAATACTGCGTAATCGAAGTAAACCCACGAGTATCCCGTTCCTCCGCACTGGCATCCAAAGCAACCGGCTACCCGATCGCAAAAGTTGCCGCAAAGATCGCACTGGGCTACACACTGGATGAGATCAAAAATGCCATCACAGGCAAAACGTATGCAAGTTTTGAGCCGATGCTGGACTACTGTGTTGTCAAGATCCCGCGTCTGCCGTTCGATAAATTTATCAGTGCCAAGAGAACACTGACCACGCAGATGAAAGCAACCGGCGAGGTCATGAGCATCTGCGACAACTTCGAAGGAGCCCTGATGAAAGCCATCCGCTCCCTGGAGCAGCACGTAGACTGTCTGATGTCCTACGATTTCACACATCTGGATGATGAGGAACTGACCGGACAGCTTGCTGTAGTCGATGACCGCCGTATCTGGGTGATCGCAGAAGCACTCAGAAGAGGCTTTTCCTATGATAAGATTCATGAGATCACCAAGATCGACAAATGGTTCATCGACAAACTGTGCATCTTAACAGAGATGGAAACAGCCCTGAAGACACAGCCACTGACGGCAGAATTATTAAAAGAAGCAAAACGCATCGAATTCCCGGACAACGTGATCGCACGCCTGACCGGAAAGACCGAAGAAGAGATCAAAGACATGCGTTATGCAAACGGCATCACAGCAGCCTACAAAATGGTAGATACCTGTGCCGCAGAATTTGCCGCAGAGACACCGTACTACTATTCTGTATTCGGCAGCGAAAACGAAGCCATCGAGACAAACGACCGCAAAAAAGTCCTCGTCCTTGGTTCCGGTCCGATCCGTATCGGCCAGGGTATCGAGTTTGACTTCTGCTCCGTACACTGTACCTGGGCCTTTGCAAAAGAAGGATACGAGACCATCATCATCAACAACAACCCGGAAACCGTAAGTACCGACTTCGACATCGCAGACAAACTGTATTTCGAGCCACTGACACCGGAAGACGTAGAGAGCATCGTAAACCTCGAAAAACCGGACGGAGCCGTAGTGCAGTTCGGCGGACAGACCGCGATCAAGCTGACAGAAGCCCTGATGAAGATGGGCGTGCCGATCCTCGGAACATCCGCAGAGAACGTCGATGCAGCCGAAGACCGTGAACTGTTCGATGAGATCCTGGAGAAATGCGGCATCCCAAGACCGTCAGGCCACACCGTATTTACCGCAGAAGAAGCCAAAAAAGCAGCAAACGAACTCGGCTACCCGGTACTTGTCCGCCCATCCTATGTACTTGGCGGACAGGGTATGCAGATTGCGATCAACGACGAAGATGTAGATGAATTCATCGGCATCATCAACCGGATCGCACAGGAACACCCGATCCTGGTAGATAAATATCTGGTCGGAAAAGAGATCGAAGTCGATGCCGTATGCGACGGCGAAGACATCCTGATCCCTGGTATCATGGAGCATATCGAACGTGCCGGAATCCATTCCGGAGACAGTATTTCCGTGTACCCGGCACAGAGCCTTGATGACCACGTAAAAGCAACCATCGTAGACTACACCAGAAAACTGGCACAGTCCCTGCATGTCATCGGACTGATCAACATCCAGTTCATCGTCTGCGGCGAAGACGTATATGTCATCGAAGTAAACCCACGTTCCAGCCGTACCGTACCGTACATCAGCAAAGTGACCGGAATCCCGATCGTACCGCTGGCAACCAGAGTGATCCTCGGCAAAAAATTAAAAGAACTCGGCTATCCGACCGGACTTGCACCGGAAGCAGACTATATTGCAATCAAAATGCCGGTATTCTCCTTCGAGAAGATCCGCGGTGCTGACATCAGCCTCGGCCCGGAAATGAAGTCCACCGGAGAATGCCTCGGTATCGCAAAGACCTTCAACGAAGCACTCTACAAAGCATTTATCGGTGCCGGCATCAAACTGCCGAAGCATAAAAATATGATCATGACACTGAAAGATGCCGACAAAGAAGAAGGAATCGAGATCGCCAGAAGATTCGAGAAGATCGGATACCGCATCTACGCAACACGCGGCACCGCAAAAGTCCTGCAGGAAGCAGGCGTAAATGCGATCCGCACCAACAAGATCGAGCAGGAGTCACCGAACCTCCTCGACCTGATCCTCGGCCACAAGATCGACCTTGTCATCGATACCCCGTCCCAGGGCGTAGAGCACTCCAGAGACGGATTCCTCATCCGCAGGACAGCCATCGAGACAGGCGTTAACGTCTTGACCGCTATGGATACCGCCAGGGCACTCGTGACCAGCCTGGAGAACACCGATATCAAGAAACTGACCCTGATCGATATCGCAACCGTGAAAAATATCTAAACAAAAAGATGATTACAGGGAGCATTTTATACTCTGTACAGAAATAATTCCCTGAGCATTGCAAAATGCCGGATACAAAAGTCCAAGAACAGATGAAATGCATGATGAAGCATAAAATCGTTATGGAGACTTTGTGTATCCGGCATTTTTTCTTTTTTTAAAATAAGTGGAAACAAAAAGATTGACAGATATCACATAAACGATTATAATAAACACAAAAACATAGAAAAAGTAAACATAAGACTTGACTTTTAACTATGGAACTGATATTATGAAAGCATAAAGAAAGTTTACCACTGACCGATATGTGGTATATAAATGGTCGAGTTGAAAGTTGAGTCCTTTACCAGATGGTAGAGGACTTTTTATTATGTTGGTGAGGAAAATACAATAATGAAAAAATCAGAAATTATAGTATACTCATGGCATGGGAACCTGGAAATCTAAAAACA
>ENA-OUQI01000026-OUQI01000026.1-human-gut-metagenome-genome-assembly--contig:-NODE-26-length-157258-cov-11.336883_pt1 | contig 157258 bp, 135 predicted proteins | sample MGYA00237953_ERZ548840 | MGnify/ENA primary metagenome ERZ548840 (study PRJEB26490, sample SAMN05194690) | human gut metagenome | biome: terrestrial biome; feature: human-associated habitat... | reverse complement strand
GTCCGAGAGGGCGGGATGCCGTTCGAGATGAGGGTCAAGACGCCGGCGCCCGACGGGGAAATGGCGAGATAGCCGGCGGGCCGGCCCGAAACGGCAGGGCCCGGGCGGGCGGACTGTCCGACTTTGAGCGTATCGCCCCCTTGCCGGATTTAAGCCCGGCAAGGGGGCGATTGTTTTGCAATCTCAGAATATGATTGGACAGTATGTCAATCCGGGTCTAGCAGAGCCTTTAATTTTTCAGAAGTTGGTTTCTTAAACCTTACTCCCACTCGATGGATCTGGTTTTGTTGCACCGCAATTCTGGTTGCAATTTTTTCGACGCCGCCACGGAATATGCGAGACCTGATGACGTGTCGACGAGGCTCGGAGACCGACCGCGCACCGATTACCTGTGTATGACCATTGTAGCCCTGCGGTTGCTATGACCCACTCTTGCCCTGCACCCGGGCACCATCGATATCGCCGTTCACGAGGACCGCCTTTCGTCAACATGAGACACTGTCAAAAACGCTTTAACATGACGTCGAGGTCCTTCGCTGCCTCGACCGTGCGAAACGTGAGATAGCTCAGGTCCGAGTGTAAGGAAAGAGCTAGAAAGGCTCTATTCAAGCTGGAATCGCACTTCGGCATGACCGTTGTTATACGAAGCGGTAACCATACAGCCCACTTCATCACCTTCCCAACGATAAGCAGGCGTACCAAAGACTTTCACTTCTTCTGCCTCAAAACCGTAATATTTATCAATGCTCTTTTTGAAATCTTCGAACTGCTCGTGAGTTACTTTATCGTTGGACGTCCAGACAATCTCATCGACCTTGTTTTCGTCCATAAAATAACTGCCAAAACTCTGGTCAAATTCGATGGACCCCTCTTTGCCGGCAAAACTGACAGTTTCTATATCATCGTAGAGATCTGTTGGTAGTTTAATAGTCGCTTTAGACCCGCCTAGATAGTCCATGTAGGGTTTTACCTCATCCTTGAGATCGGGCCCACCACAAGCACAAAGCCCAAAGGCGAAAACCGCCACTAAAATCAAAACAGTTAGGGTGCGCTTCAACTTCACCGTTTACTCCTCAACATCTCGGACAAACTCACTTGGTTACATTATAAGGTGATTATGTAGATTACCTTCCTCCCCAGATCGATGAGCCCGAATGCATTTGACAGAATCCTTTGACAGGTTTCGTACCGCCCTTGAACACCATAGACTTGGCGAAGCCGCTTCTATGGAATAAGCGGTCCAAGGCGCAGCACGCCCAGAAGTCCTTCTTGAAGTTGAGGACCAGGTCTTCGGCGTTCATGCTGCCCCCCTTCATCGCGGTCTACGGGGTCAACGATATGGCACCGTGGGGACACATGTATGTCAATCCTGGTCTAAAAGAGCCTTTTTTAATCCCCGTCCCAGAAAAATCATCCGCTCCGTCCCAAAAGACTAGTCGGAAGTTGCGGTGAAATGGTTCCTGGATGAGGCCTTTATGGCGGAAATAGGATCTATATCACCGCAACTGATAAGGGTGGACTAGCGCAGGGACCTCAGGCCACCGGCTTCCTTGTCGAGCACCGTAAAGCGCACGGCATCCAGGTGCTCCAAGATGCTGATGGCACGTTTGCGCGACACGCCCAGCGCCTCGCGCAGCACACTCGTGGTGGCGGCGCCGCCGGCTGCCTCAATGGCAGCGGCGACAAGCTCGCGCGCATGGACCTCGGCGGCGGCGGACAGGGCAACGTCGCGCTCGACCTTAACGATCGAGCGGTTGAGCGAAAGCTCGCGCAGGGCGCGCGTCATGGTGTCGCGGTCGAGCTGCAGTCGCTCACCCACCTCGGGCAGCGTCGGCGCATCGAGGCCGGCCCCGTCGAGCAGCGCCACAATGCGCTCACACGCCTCGCGCACCACACGCGCCGCGGCGGCAGCGGAGTGCGGGTCGAACACCTCGGTGCCCTCGGCGGCGCACACGCCACGCGAGCAGCCCTCGGCAATCAGAGCCGCGGCAACGCCTTCATCGGCGGCAGGCCACGCAGCATGGGCAACGGCGCCGGGCGTAAAACCCGTCTCCTTGGGAGCCGCCGCGTGCATGGCAGACAGGGTCGCCGCCAGCACGTCCATGGCGGCATCGAGCACGGCGCCATTCGCATACAACGTGCCGCCCGAGCTGGCAAGCTCGCAAAAAACACCTCGCGCCACCAACTCGCCCAGCGCGGCATCGACCTCACCGGCAACAAGATCGAGCGCCTCGGCAACATCAGCCGCCGCAACCGGCAGCGCTTGCAGCGCCAGCCACGCGTCTACGCCAACAACGGCATCGCCGGCTTCAAGCGCCGCAAACAGCGCACGCTCGCCGGCCGAAAGCTCGCGCGAGCGACGGCAGCGCGAAAGCAGCACACGCCCGCCGCCGATGAGCATAACGGGCGAATACGACAGCACCGCGGCATGGTCTCCGGCGCGCAGCGGCAATGGCTCCTCCAGGCGCACCTGCACGGTACGGGTCTCGCCCACCGCCATGGGGGCCTCGCCCTCCAAAAGCATGACGCGACCGATGACCTCGGCCGTGCCGGCCATCACGTGCACGCGCGCGCCCGACTCGAGCACGCGCGGCTTGGCGCCCTCGCGGCCCAGGTAGGTAAACGTCATCATAAAGCGCAACGTCTGACCAAGGCGACCCGCCACGCCCAGCATCTCACCACGGTCAAGCGCCGCGACACCGTCACCGACCAGGTTGAGCGCCACGCGTTGCCCAGGCAGCGCGCGCGGCGTATCGCCATGCACCTGAATCCCGCGCACACGACAGACCGTATGCGACGGCAAAGCCATCAGCTCGTCGCCCACCGCAACCGGCGCATCGTGCAGCGTTCCCGTAACGACGGTGCCGACACCCTTGATCGTAAAGCAGCGGTCAATCGGCAGGCGAGACGCGGCATCGCTCCGATCGGAACGGTCGCGGCAAGCATCCCAGCAGGCACTTACCTGCTCGTCGAGCACCGCAAGCAGCCCGTCGATCCCCTCGCCCGTCTTGGACGACACGGGCACAATCGGCGCGCCCGCAAACACGGTACCCGACAAAAAGTCATCGACATCGAGCTCGGCAAGCTCGGTCATCTCGGCATCGGCCAGGTCGCACATCGTCAGCGCGACCACCATATGCGTAACGCCCAGCAGCTCCAGCACATGCACGTGCTCGCGGGTCTGCGGCATCACGCCCTCGACGGCCGAAACCACCAGCACGGCTACGTCGATACCCGTGGCGCCCTGCACCATGGCGCGCAGGTAGTGGGCATGGCCAGGCACGTCGACCAGGCCGACAATCTTGCCACTCGGCAGCGCCAGCTCGCCAAAGCCAAGCTCAACGGTCATACCTCGACGACGCTCAATCTCCAGACGGTCGGGATTCTTGCCGGTCAGTGCCTCGATCAATGCCGACTTACCGTGGTCGACGTGGCCCGCCGTGCCAACGATAACGGGACACTCCACCAGCGCCTGGACCTCACTCATCGAGCAAGCGCCTTCTCAACGCATGCGGCAAGCGTCGACGCCGCCGTCTCGATATCGCGGTCGCCCACGAGCGTACGGACGTCAAACAAAATGCGATCGTGCGAGGTTCGCGTGACGACCGGCGTGTCGAAGTCCTGGACAAGCGAGCGCTTGAGTGCATCGACCGTCAGGCGCGCGTCAACAAGACGCACGGCAACGCACATCGTGGGCAGCTCCATGGTAGGCAGCGAGCCGCCACCGGGGGTCGACGATTCCTCGACGATCTCCACCTGAACGGCGCACGGGCAACCGGCCTTATCGAGCCCGGCGACCATACGATCGCGCAGCTTGCGGGCACGTCGCTCCAAATGGGCCTGCGGCAGCGTAAGCATGCTGAGCACCGGAATATCGCGATGGGCAACATCGGCGCCGTCCATGTAGATACGCAGCGTGGCCTCGAGCGCCGTAAGCGCCAACTTGCCCGGACGCAGAGCGCGCATGAGTGGATGTGCGCCGCAGGCCTGGACCAGATCGCGACGGCCCATGATGATGCCAGCCTGCGCCGCGCCCAGCAGCTTATCGCCCGAGCACGACACGATATCGAGCCCCGCCGCGACCGAAGCCGGCGTGGGTTCCTCGCCACCGCGCACCAGGATGTCATCGGGCAGAAGCGCGCCCGACCCCTGGTCCTCATAGAACAGCAGGCCATGCTTGTGAGCAAGCGCCGCAAGCTCCCGAGAGCTCACCTCCTCGTGAAAGCCCTCGATGCGATAGTTGGAAGGATGGACCTTGAGAATCATGGCCGTATCGGGCGTGATGGCTTGCTCATAATCTGCTAGGTGCGTGCGGTTGGTGGCGCCGACCTCAACGAGCTTGGCGCCCGAAGACGCCATGACATCGGGGATGCGAAAGCTGCCGCCGATCTCGACAAGCTCGCCGCGGCTAACGATGACCTCCTTGCCTGCGGCATGGGTCGCCAGCACCAGCAGCACCGCGGCGGCGTTGTTGTTGACCACAAGCGCGTCCTCGGCACCGGTGAGCGAGCGGATCAGCTGCGCGGCGTGTTCCTTGCGCGACCCGCGCGAGCAGGTGTCCACGCTGTACTCGAGCGTACTGTACCCGCGCGCAACCTCGGCCACGGCCTTTGCCGCCGACTCCGCGAGCGGGGCGCGGCCCAAGTTGGTATGGATGACCACGCCCGTGGCGTTGACGGCAGGGCGCAGGCTCGGCAGCGCGGAGCGGTGCGCACGCCACTCGATCGCCAAGGCCAGGTCGCGCTTAGAGCGCGGGGCGGCACCGGTGCGAATGGCGGCGCGTTCCTCGTCGAGCTCGGCCGTGACGGCGGCATGCACCACCGCGTCGCAGGTCTCCCCCGCCGCCTTCACTACCGGCCACTCGGCGAGCAGCTCGTTGACGGAGGGAATGGCGCGCAGGCGGGCGCGAACCTCATCGGACTTGTTCTGGCTATCGCTCATGTGCGGCCTTTCAAAACCAAAGGTGAATCAATCGTTCGAACGTCAAACTATCAGCCGATTCGATCGGCTGAGTCAATCAATCGCTATTATCCTCGCACGGCGACGCCCCGCGGGAGGTCCAACGTCAAACAAACGATACCTTACGCCTCAGACTTCTTGGCGTAGATAAACCAGTAGCCGAGCGCGACCAGAACCGCACCGCCCACGATGTTGCCCAGCGTGGCGGCGGACAGGTTAAACGCAATGCCCGCGGCGTTGAGCGCATCGGCGCCGGCGACGTCAGCACCATAGCCGCACGCGTGCATCACGGCACCCATGGGCAAAAAGTACATATTGGCAACGCAGTGTTCAAAACCGCAGACCACAAAGGCGGCGATGGGCAGCAGAATGCCCACGACCTTATCGACCACGGTCTTGCCGGCGGTACCGATCCACACGGCCAGGCACACAAAGATGTTACACAGGATGCCGCGGAAGAAGATCGTCAGCCAGTCGATCGTCACCTTGCCGGCGGCGACACTCACCATGGAATTGGCGACCGCCTCGCCGTTGAGCTTGTAAATGCCGGCCATGTACACCAAAAAGACGATGAACAAGGCACCGGCAAAGTTGCCAAGCCATACAACGACCCAAGCCTTGAGCATCTGGACCAGGGTGATCTTTTTGCTCTTGAGCGCGCAGACCATAAGCGAATTACCGGTGAACAACTCGGCGCCACACACCAGCACCAGCACCAGGCCCAGGCAAAAGCACAGGCCGCCCACGACGCGCTGGGCACCCCAGCCCAGCGTGCTGTCGCTCAAAAACACCGTAAAGAACAGACCGCCGAAGGCGATAAACGCACCGGCGAACATTGCCAACAGAAAGGCCTTATCGACCGGCAGGTTAGCCTTGGTCACGCCGGCAGCCTCGGTCTTGGCCTCGATCGCGGCGGGCGCCAGGCAATCGGGAGCAGGGTACTCCACCTTGGAATCTGCCATGTCAATCACTTCTTTCCTAATCACCAGAGACAAGCGCTGCTACAGCTCCTGTCCCAAGCGGACAAAGTGGGAAAAGTCGTTGGCGGCCACGGCGTCGTGCACGGCGTCAACGGCGTCAAAGACTTCCGGGGACATGGGGTTGTAGAACTCCGTGTCGCCCGGCTGAATCCCTATGAAGAAGATATCATCGCACGATTGCTCGATTTCTTCGATCAGAATCGACAAAGGGAGCGAATGCGTGGTGAACATCGACTTGCGGGCTACGTCGCGTTTGTCGAGCAGGCGGATGGTGCCACCTGCTGAGCATGCAGGCCAAAGTCGTCGTCGAACACCAAGATGCCGGCCTTGGCCGACCCGCGAAAACCGCGCTCGTCGAGCAGCGCATCGCAGGCCTCGAGTAGCGACGGCACGTGCCAACCATAATCTGCCAGATAATAGCCGGCGTTTCCTGGCCGAGCAATCTCAACCTGAAGCCCAGGTGCAAGTTGCGGTGAAATATGGACTACATGGGCCATAAAAGCCGGAAAACAGTCCGTATTTCACCGCAACTTAGGAGGGGATGTGGGGTTCCCAGCATGTATATGGAAATGCTCTGCTTCCAAAAGGAAGCAGAGCCATTCATCAATCTTATGGAGCGGGCGACGGGAAGTCCAAGGGTTTGCTTCGCAAACCCTTGTTTCGCTGCGGGCCATTGGCCCTTGCGTGCTGCGCTGGAAAATGCTCACGCATTTTCTCAGCTTCGCACCCTGCCGGGTTCGATTCCCGTCGCCCGGCACGCTTATGAAAACGGCTCTGGCACCAAATGGAGCCAAAGCCGTTAAAATTATCCTATGGAGCGGGCGACGGGAATCGAACCCGCGTCATCAGCTTGGAAGGCTGGGGTTCTACCATTGAACTACGCCCGCAAGATATGGTCGGGACGACAGGATTTGAACCTGCGACATCCTGCTCCCAAAGCAGGCGCGCTACCAAACTGCGCCACGTCCCGAAGGTGTTGAGCAGCTAAGGTCTAAACCTTGCGTGTCCCAAAGCGAAGGAAATTATAGGGGAGACTTCCCGCTTGTGCAAGCGACGATACCCTAGCTCCTCGAATGTGTGACAAACTGGCTATGGAGCAGACCAATCACAAACGCCACAACGGCGGCCGGCGCCCACGCGGCTCCAATGTCCGCCAGCGGCAGCGCATCAAACGGTAGCCACGCGCCCGCAAAGAACGCGTCGCGGACCGAGGTGATCACGCTCTGCACCGCGACGACGCCGCCGACCCAGACCCACACCTGCGGATGAGCGTCGCAAAAGCCGTGCACCAGGCCCATAAGCACCAGCACGATGGCAACGGGATACAAGGCGTTGAGCATGGGCACCGAGAACATGAGGATCGCGTCGAGGCCCACGTTGGAGAGCACGCAAGAAAACGCCGCGAACACAAAGGCGAGAACCGCAAAGGGACGGCGCATAGCCTCCTCGGGAGCCTCCGCTCCCCCTTCGACCACATACGTCTCGCAGAAGTAGCGCGAGCAGCAGCTGATGAGGCCGATGCACACGTTCATGCAGGCGAGGAAAAAGATCGCAAAGACCACGACCGTGCCGGCAAGACCAAAGTGCATGGAGGCAGAGCGGGCAAGGATGGCGGCACCGTTGGTGGCATCGGGCACAACCGTGCCGAGCTGCATGCCGGCAAGCGCCAGGCCGCAGTAGATGATGGCCATGAGCACGCCGGCGATCACACCAGAACGCGAGATCTCGAAGGCCACGCGCTTGTCATCGGTCACGCCCAGCTCGTGGATGGTCTCGGCGATGATAATGCCAAAGGCGAGCGACGCAAGCAGGTCCATGGTTTGATAGCCGGTCAAAAAGCCCTGCACGGCAGCACCGGCATCGTAGGGAGCCTGCGGCGCGGCAGCGGGACCCAACGGCGAGACCACGGCGGCACCCACGACCAGCACGATGAGCGCAATGAGCGCGGGGCCCGTAATGCGGCCGAGCACGCGCGTGATAACGCCCGGACGCAGCGTGAGCACAAACGCGACGATAAAGAAGCCAACGGCAAACACCAGACGTGCCGTGCCGAGCGAGACGCCCTCCGGCAGCAGCGGCACCAGCATCTCGAAGGCCGTGGAGCTCGTGCGCGGAATAGCCAGGCACGGGCCGATGGCTAGATACACCGCCGCAACGAAGAATTCGCCAAACTTAGGATGCACACGCCCGGCCAGCTCGCGCGCCGTTCCGGCAAGCGCCACGGCGATAAAGCCCATGACGGGCAGGCCGATGGCGGCGATGAGAAAGCCGAGCATGGCGAGCGGCGTGGCAGAGCCTGCCTGCAGCGCCAACAGCGGCGGAATAATGAGGTTGCCGGCGCCAAAGAGCATCGAGAACAGGGCGATGCCGACGGTAACGACATGGTCGAAGCGCAGGCCGCGCGGGGCGGATGAGGCCATGGGACCACCTTTCGGGTCGAAACAAAAACGGGACGGGCAAAAGACCCGTCCCGCAAGTATATACGCTCTAACAGGCTAAATCGCGGAGCGCGTCAATCGCGGCGTCGACTTCCCCGTCCGTGTTGAAATACCCAAACGAGAAACGAACGACACCCTGACGCTCGGTCCCGAGCGCGCGGTGCATGAGCGGGGCACAATGGGCGCCGGGGCGCGTCGCAATCCCCCACCCCTGCATGAGCGCGTCCGAAATCTGGGCAGAGTCGATAACGCCCACGTTGAGTGAGACGATCGCCGAGCGCACGGGCTGGTCAAAGGCACCGTAGAGCGCAATGCCGGGGATTTCGCGAACACCGGCAAGGAAGCGCTCTGCAAGCGAGCGCTCATGCGCCGCAATCGCCTCGACCCCACCCTGGGCCTCGATAAAGTCGAGGCCGGCAGAAAGGCCCGCGATACCGTGACCGTTGAGCGTGCCCGCCTCAAGGCGCGTGGGCCACTCAAGCGGCTGCAGCGCATCGAAGCTGTGCACGCCCGTGCCGCCCATGGCCCACGGTGCCACGTCAATGCCTTCCGCCACGGCTAGGCCGCCGGTACCTTGAGGTCCCATAAGCCCCTTGTGACCGGTAAAACACACCACGTCGAGCCCCATGGCGTGCATATCGATATGCGCCGTGCCGGCAGACTGCGAGGCATCGACGATCACCAGCGCACCTGCCGCATGGGCCATGGCCGCTACGCGCGCAATGTCGACCGCGTTGCCGGTCACATTGGAGGCGTGCGTCACCACCACAGCACGCGTGTCCGGCGTGAGCAACCGCTCGAGCTCGTCGTAGTGGAGCACGCCGTTCGCGTCGCAGCCCGCATGCTTAACCGCCACACCCTGTTCCGCCGCCAGGCGATTGAGCGGGCGTAACACCGAGTTGTGCTCGAGCACCGTCGTGACCACACGGTCGCCGGGGCGCACCACGCCACAGATGGCGGTGTTGAGCGCCGCGGTGGAGTTGGGCGTAAAGCACACATGGTCCGCTCTGGGGCAACCCAAAAGGCGCGCGAGCTTGGCACGGCAACCGTGAATCGTACGAGCCGCATCGAGCGCACCTGACGTGGCGCCGCGCCCGGCATTGCCGAGCGAGCACATCGCCTGCGTCACGGCATCGATGACCGTCTGCGGCTTGAGCATGGTCGTCGCCGCGTTATCCAGATAGATCATCGCACGACCTCCCACATGTCAATCACCGTAAAGCCCTCGGTGGGGACGCCCGCCGCGGCAAGCTCGCCGCGCAGTAGCTCCTCATCGGCAGGCAACGCCTTCCACGCCAAGCCGCAGCCGGCAGCGACCTCCCCGGGCACGGGAATCGTTCGCCCGGGAAGGCCGCGCTCGATGCACAGGGACTCGCAGCCCATGGCGGCCGCCGTGGTGGGAAACGTGATGACAAGCGCCGGACGCTTCTCCCTCATGGCAACTCCAACCAATACGCTACGGGCGCACGACGCGCACGGCCTGCTCCATCTTCTCCACGATCACGTACATGTTGGTGACCTCGCCCACCGCAAGCTGGTCTTTAATGCCAAAGTGGTCCAGGCAGGTACCGCAAGTGAGAATCTCGACGCCCTGCTCGGCCAGGCCCTTCAGGTCATCGAGCACCGGAGAGCCCTCGACGGTGAGCTTGGCGCCGCCGTTGTAGAACAGCATGGTCGCGGGCAGCTCCTCCTGCTGCGTCACGGCAAAGATGAAGGCCTTCATGAGCTTGTGGCCCAGCTCGTCGTCGCCGCGGCCCATGCAGTCGGTGTAGACGGAAATGACGAGCTTGCCCTCGCCGGCGCTGGCATCACAGAAGGCAGCGCCATCCTGCTCGGGATCAGCCACGGCAACGGCGCCAGAGGTCGCCACGGTCACGTGCCACTCGGCGTCAGAAACCTTCTCGACCGAGGCCGTGCAGCCCTTCTCCTGCGCCATCTTGGAGATATTCTTGACGGCGGTCTCGTTATCGACCGAGGTCACGACAACGCCCTCGCCATCGAGCTGCTTGAGCGCCTTAAGCGTCTTGACGACGGGCAGCGGGCAGGCATCGCCCATGGCATTGACTTCAATCTTGGTAGACATAGCTTTTCCTTTCGAAAGAACCGTTCTAGAGAACGGTAAACAGTTACATAAACGTGCAGGCTAGCGGACAACGTGGACGGCAGGACCGCCTGGCACCGGCTCGCACACGCGGCCGACGACGGAGGCGATACGTCCTTCGGCATGCAGACGGCGCGCAAGCTCATCCACATCGGCAGCAGGCGCCGCGATAAGCAGGCCGCCCGAGGTCTGCGGATCGTACAGCGCATCCAGCATGCCCGGCTCCAGGTCCTCGTCGGCAGCCACGCGCGGGCCAAAAAAGTCCTGGTTACGGTAGGCGCCGGCAGGGATAATGCCCAGACGTGCCATGTCGAGCACCTGGTCAAAGAGCGGCACCGCCCCCGACACAAGCTCAATCTGCACGCCCGAGCTCTCGGCCATCTCGCACGCATGTCCGATCAGGCCAAAGCCCGTGATGTCGGTGCAGCCATGAAGCTCGAGGTCCTCGGCCAGACGAATCGGAGCCTCGTTGAGGGTCCGCATCGAGTCGAACATCGGGCTGGCATCGTCCTGTTCGATGAGCTCGCCCTTAATGGCCGTAGTGATGATGCCCGAGCCGATCGCCTTGGTCAGCAGCAGAACATCGCCTACGCGTGCGCCGCTGTTGGCGAGCATACGGTCAAGCGCGACAAAGCCACTCACGGACAGGCCGTACTTGGGCTCGTCGTCGTTGATGGTGTGGCCGCCCGCGATGGCACAGCAGGCCTCGACGCACTTGTCGGCGCCACCCGCCAGAATCTGGCCGGCAAGCTCAACGCCCAGGCAACTGGGTATGCAAAGCAGGTTCATGGCATGGCTCGGCCGCCCGCCCATGGCGTAGATGTCCGACAGCGAGTTTGCCGCGGCGATCTGGCCAAACAGGAACGGGTCGTCGACCATCGGTGGGAAGAAGTCGATGGACTGCACGAGGCCCAAGTTATCGCCAACGCGGAAGACACTCGCATCGTCGGAGGTATCGAACCCCACGAGCAGGTTGTCGTTATGCACATTGGGTAAGTCGCCCAGGACCTGGGCGAGGGCTCCAGGAGCCAACTTAGCGGCTCAACCGCTCGCGGCAGTCATCTGTGTGATCTTCATGAGATCGTCAGCCATCGATACCTCCTCTCATAGGTCAATCAGTTCCTCCCAGTATACGCATGGCGGCGCCGAGAGCGGGCAATTTATCGCACCGCCCCCCCTACGCGAGCGCCTGGGCTCGAATGGCCGCGCCGATGGCACCGGCAAAGCGGGCCTGGGGCGAGGTGGTGACCGGCGAGCCCACCAATGCGCCAAGACGCTCGACGACATAGGCGTTTTCGCACAGACCACCGGTCAGATAGTACGGGGCGCCCGCGGCTTGCGAGGCCATGGTCGCCACACGCGAGACCACGCTCTCGATCACGCCACGCGCAATGTTCTCGCGCGGCTCGCCGCGGCCGATCAGACTAATGACCTCGCTCTCGGCAAACACCGTGCACATGCTGGATATCTTGGTGGGCTCGCCGGAACGCGCCAGGTCGGCCATCTGCTGCTGGGTAATGCCCAGGCGGTCGGCCATGATCTCCAAAAAGCGCCCCGTACCGGCGGCGCACTTGTCGTTCATGGCGAACTTTGCCACGCGGCCGCCCTTGATCGTAATGACCTTGGTATCCTGGCCGCCCACGTCAATCACCGTGCCATGGTCGCCAAACAGACGCACGGCACCGGTACCGTGGCAGGTAATCTCGGTCACAACCTTGTGTGCATAGGGCACGGCGACACGACCATATCCGGTCGCGACCACGCGCACGTCGTCGGCAGCCACGTCGTAGCCAGCCGCGGCAAGCTCGCCACGCAGACGCTCGGCCGCATCGACCGACGAGAACCCGGTTGGCTGCACGCACGTCCACGCCACCGAATCCACCCCATCGACCACAGCGGCCTTAGCCGCCGTAGACCCGATATCGATCCCGATCCCTATCATGGCTCTCTCCCAATCTAAACATCAAAGGTAGCGGCGCGTTCAGGCGCCTTAGCTCTAGGTTTCTCAGGTGCCGGAGATTGCCCCGAAAGAGGAGCGCAGCGTACTTTGGGTACGCAAGCGACGGTTTGAGGGGCAAGATCCGGTGCCTGAGGAAGCTAGAGGGTTTCGATGAAGGCGGCGATGCGCGTCTCGATCTGGCCCATGTCGCCATTGCTGTAATCGGTCTCGATCTTCATATACGGTATGCCTGCGCCCTCAACAGCCTCCTGCATGCGTGCACTCTCCACGTTAAAGGTGTGACAAGCCTGCAGCACGCTCTCCACCACACCATCGACGTGGTACTTCTCGCACATGGCCAGCGTGTTCTGCATACGACCGTCGTTGGGCGTCATAACCGAGCAGTTGATGTCCAGGTAACGGTCGGCAATCGCGCGAAGGATGTCGGGAGCCTCCGGGTCGATCATCATGGCCGCCGTGCGCTCGCCCGAGCAGTCGTCCATGCACACGACCACGCCGCCGTTGGACTCGATGGTGCGACCGATCTTGTTGATCACGCCGCCCACCGGGCAGCCGGTGATCAGAATGCGCTTGGCATCCGCCGCAACCGGACGCTCGCCCGCGTCATAGGCCTCGCGCAGCTTGGCAACCTTTTGCTCTAGCTGCTGCGTATAGGCCTCGATATCAAAGCTGAACGTACCGGCAAACATGGTGCTCATCAGGTCGACGCCGCTCATGGCCGCCGGCTGATTGGCCTGCAGCGCAAACATGTCGAGCTGGGCCGCACGCAAGCGGTTGCGACGACGGACGGCAGCGCGCAGGTCATCGTCGGTAATCGTGATACCGTAGAAGCCCTCGAGCTCCTCCTTGAGCAGGCGGCACTCCTCGTACCAGCCTTCACGCTCGTAGGCGCGGTCGCGACCCTGAGGAAGATGCAGAATGTGCGTGCGCTTGAGCTCCCCCAGCAGCTCGTACATCTTCTTCTTGCCGTCACAGGTGGTCTCGCCGATGATCATGTCGCTAAAGTACGTAAACGGGCACTTTTGCGAGTAGGCAAAACCATAGGTCGACTTGATGAGCGGGCAGAGGTTTGACGGCAGCACCTTCTCGGCCTCGGGAATCACCTCGTCGGACGTACCGCACAGAGCCACGCTTGCAGCCCCCGCGGCATCGTCGTACGACAGCATCGTGTGCCGTCGTTTAATAAATAATTATCTTGATTGATAAGAGTTTGTCATCCCTCATTCGGCGAACGGCAAGGCAAAGCCGCCGAGACTTATATCCCCGACGGCATTACCCGGCGCTATCGACAGACCAAATGGATCCTACTGGCATCAAAATGCATGCGCAGCGTCTCGCCCGCTTGCGGCAGCCCGTCGACAGGCATGCCCACCTTGTTGACCTTCCACTGCAGGCGCGTGGGCGCATCGACGCGCGGTACGTCCAACAGCACCAGGCGCTCAAAACGTGAATCGCTCACTCGGGCCACGTGCAAATCATAGCTGTTGCGGCCCCGCTCGGCACGGTTGTCAACATGGAAGTAACTTGCGCGAATGCCCAGGTACACCACATTATCGGGAACCTCGCGACCCACGTTAAAGGTCATGCCCCAGTCGAGCGCCTCAACTTCTTCGGGCCCGATCTTTCGTGCGCGGCTTGTGTTCTTACACCCCGTCAGACGCAGTGCCGCCAGCGTCTGCGGACGGCGGACCACGTCCTCGACGGAGCCGATCTCCTCCACATGCCCGTTATGCATCACGCAGATGCGCTGGCAGAGGCGGCACGCTTCGTCGATGTCGTGGCTCACGTAGAGCACGGTGCGGTTGCAGACATCGAACAAGTCGAGCATGTTCTGCTCGAGGGCGCTCTTAAGATAGGAATCAAGCGCGCTCATGGGCTCGTCGAACATAAAAATGCCCGGATGCGCCGCCACCATGCGGGCGAGCGCCACGCGTTGCTGCTGACCGCCCGAAAGGCGCGCGGGATAGCGGTCGGCAAAATCGGCCAGACCGAAAATGCCCAGATAGCGCTCGGCAAGTTGCTTGCGCGCCACGGCGTCGCCCGCGTCCTTTACGCCGGCACATACGTTATCGGCCACCGTCATGTTGGGAAACAGCTGATAGTTTTGGAACAGCAGGGCGCATTTTCGCTCCTGGGACGACAGGTTGATGCCCGCCGCCGAGTCAAAAAAGGTCACACCGTTGACGACGATCTTGCCCTCGTCGGGCGTCTCCACGCCGGCAATGCAGCGCAACGTACAGCTCTTGCCGCAACCCGAGGCGCCCAGCAGCGCCACACGCTCCTCGCCGGCCTCGAGCTGCATGTTGAGTGTAAACCCGGGATAGTGCTTTTTGATATCCAGAACGAGCGACATGGCCTATCGACCTCCCTTCGAGACGGCGTCATCGCGCATGAGCTCGGCGAGCGCCTCGCGATCGATACGCAAGGCATCGCCACCCGCCGGGTCGAGCGAATCGCCCTGTCCGGCGAGATCTTTGGCCTGCTTGCGCTCCGCACGGGAAAGGCCCCGCTCGCGATACTTTTGCGAATGCGCGGTGTACATGTTGATAAACAGAATGACCAGGAAGCTGAACGCAATTACAACCACGACCCAAAAGAGGGCCACCGACGTGTTGCCGCCCATCCACTCAAAGTAGATGGCGATGGGAATGGTCTGCGTAATGCCGGCGTAGTTGCCCGCAAAGAACAGGGTGCAGCCAAACTCACCCATCGCGCGGGCAAAGGCGAGGACCGTACCGGCGGCAATCGAGGGCCAGCCAAGCGGCATCATAAGCTTGGTAAAGATGCGACGCTCGGACCATCCCAGCGTGCGCGCCGCATCGAGCATCTGCGTGTCGAGGCTCTCGAAGGCTCCGAGTGCCGTACGATAGACAAGCGGGAACGACACCACCACAGCAGAGATCACCGCCGCGGGCCACGTAAAGACGATCGAGACGCCGTGCGCGATGAGCCACTGGCCCACCCCGGTCGAGCGGCCAAACAGCATGAGGAGCAGAAAGCCGCAGACCGTGGGCGGCAATACCATAGGAATCGTAAAAACCGAATCGAGCAGGCCCTTGATGCGACTCGAGGTACCCATAGTCTTCCACGCGGCGAACAGGCCCAGCGCAAAGGAGATCAGCAGGGCAAGGCCGCTCGTTTTTATTGACACCCGAAACGGGCGATAGTCGATGTCGCCAAAGAAGGCTGCGGCGCGCCCCGCCAGCGACGGCGGCACCGTCGTCGACACGTCCGCATACCGCACGAGGGCGGCGTTATCACTCCACAGGACGCCGTCACCCAAATCTAGCTCGGCATTCGCGGCGTCGGCGGCATTCACTACCGTGTAGTAATCGCCGTTGCCGCCCTTCACCTTAAACTGATAGCGGTAATCACTCTGCACCAGCGCGTTATCCGTGGTAAAGACCCATTCGAGATTAGAGTCCTCCAGCAACGCCCCACCCATGGAGTGCGACTTGTCGAGCCCCACGAGCATCTTCTTGAGCGCCTTTTGGTCATCTGCCTTTGAGATGTCGAGCCCCGCGTCTTTGGCGGCATGGGCGTCGAGCCAGACCACGATGCTCTCAGGCGTCGTCACCGTCACGAGGGTCGTCTTCTTGCAGATAGGAAAACGGTAACCTTCGGGCTGACCCGCAAACGAACGGGCCGTGCCCTTGGCATTGCGCTCAAACGCGTTGAGGCCAAACCCGACGCCATCGATAAGCGCGGAATCTTCGGTCGCCTGGCAGCCATCGGCGGTGGTGAAGAGTGCCTCGGCCCGAGCAACCCCGGGCGGTGCGGTCAGCACGCACAGAACCGCAGCCAGCACGGCGAGCAGGCGAATCGTTTTCCTTGGCACGGGCGACTCCTCAAACACAGGGCAACGGCGCGCGGACACGCCGGTTCAATCAAAAGGGCGGGCGATCGCGAGAACGCCCGCCCTCAAGCATATCGTTATGCAGCGATGTTGCGAACTACGCGGAAAGCTCAAAGCCGTACTTAGCCCAAATCTTCTGGGCTTTCTTGTTGGTCAGGCAGAAGTCGATGAACGCCTTGGCCTCGTCGGCGTGCTCGGAGCTATCGGCGACAGCGCCGGGATACACGATGGGCTTGTGCGAGTCCTCGGGGCATACGAAGGCCTCCTCGATGCCGTCGTAGCGGAAGATATCGGAGCTGTAGACAAAACCGGCCACGCAATCACCCGTAGAGACGTAAGACGCAGCGGTGCCGACCTTGTCGGCCAGAGCCACCTTGTCGGCGAAATCGGGTGCATATTCGCCGTCGTCGCCCTCGGTGCCGGTGTAGAGACCCACAGAAGCCAGGGCCTGGTTGGCGTACTTGCCAGCGGGAACGGTCTTGGCGTCGCCGATGGCGATCTTGCCGTCCAGGTTCGCGACGTCGGCGATGGCCTCGACCCTGGTGTCGGAGCCCTCGGCACGAATGACCACGAGGTCGTTGACGAACATGTCCTCACGCGTGTCGGCGTCGACGAGCTCGGCGGCCTCGGCGTCATCCATGGTGCCCTTGGAGGCCGTGATGAGTACGTCGACGGCGGCACCGGCGCGCATCTGCTCGACAAGGTCGCCAGACGCCTTAAACTGCGTGTCGGCAAACGTGGTGCCGGTCTGGTCGGTATAGAGCTTCTGAACCTCGGGCAGGGCCTTCTCGAGCGAGTTGGCAGCAAAGACCTGCAGCTCGACAGCCTTCTTGGACGAAATCTTGGCGGAGCCGGCATCGGAGCCAGTCGGCCCAGACGTCTTGCTGCCGGAACAGCCGGCAAGGCCAAGGCCGGCAGCGGCGACAGCGGAAAGTGAAACGAACCCGCGGCGAGAAACCGTATCGAACATGTTCAACCCTTTCGAACGCTACGCCCGGGCACCCCGCCGCAAGCTTTATGCTGTTACTAGATTATACTTTTGCGCGAATAATATTTGTGATAAATATTTCTCGTCTAATAACTTTCTTTTACCGATAACCACGAGACAGCCCGCACTGTCGCTGCATAAAAAAGGCGGAGCAGCCCGTAAGGTCACTCCGCCGCAGGTAATGCGCTTATTTGGCATGCCCGCCGCCCGCCGTCATTTGAGCTGCGTGCTCCAGCTGGTCGCTCACAGCCTCCCAGCTTTCGCGGGCCGCTTTCGTTGATCCCGGAAAGTTGATGACAAGCGTATGCCCACGCTGCATGCACACGGCGCGCGAAAGCATAGCGCGGCGCGTCTTGGTCATGGAGTACGCACGGATTGCCTCTGCAATACCCGGTACATCGCGGTCGCAGACGGCACGCGTCGCCTCGGGCGTCACGTCACGCATTGAAAGGCCCGTGCCGCCGCAGGTGAGCACGACATTGGCGTGGCACTCATCGGCCGCTTCCACAATGGCATCACCGATCTCGCTGACGTCGTCGCGCACGACCACATGCGAGGCGACCGTCCAGCCCTGCGCCGTGATGAGTTCCTCGAGCGCAGCACCCGCCTCGTCCTGGGCAAGATCGCGCGTATCCGAGCACGTCACAATCGATATCTTCAGCTCCATAGCATTCCTCCTATAGCACCGCGCCCTCAGGCAAGTCGACACGCACGACATCCACGACGTCGCCCGCCCTGAGGTCACACGGGCCTTCGTCAATACGCAGCAGGCAGTTGGCCCGCTGCATCGTGCCGAGCAGCGCCGAATTCTGCGTCTTGGCCTCGGTCACCAACAGCTCACCGGTCTCGGGGTCGCGCAAAACCGTGGCACGATCGAAGAAGCGGCGATGCTGTCGCTTCTTCACGCCGTGTGTGAGCTTCGCCTGCTGCACGGGACGCACGCCCTCGGCAAAGCCGCGCATCTTGCGGATTGCCGGGCGGGCGAGCATCTCAAAGCCCACATACGCCGCCGCGGGATTGCCCGAAAGTCCCAAATATGGCTTGCCCCCAAGCAGGCCAAACGTGATGGCCTTGCCGGGACGCATCGAGATGCGGTCGAACAGCACCTCGCCCTCGCGCCGAACGAGCGCCGTCACATAGTCGTAATCACCCGCAGAGGCGCCACCACTCGTAATGACAAAATCGCAGTCATGCGCGGCGCGATGCACCAACTCGGCAATCGCCTGCTCATCATCGGGCGCAATGCCGTAGAACACGGGCTCGGCTCCTGCATCGAGCGCCTCGGCCATCAACGCCGACGAGTTGGAGTCGCGAATCTGCCCGCGCGCCGGCACGTTACTCGGTGCGACCAGTTCCGTCCCCAGCGAGATAATGCCCACGCGCGGCGCGGCATGCACCTTCACGCTCGCATACCCGGCGCTCGCCAGCAAGCCGGCGCCCGCCGGAGCCACAACCTCTCCAGCGTACATCACGACGTCGCCAGTATGCGCTTCCTCAGCAGCCGATCGAACGTTCTCCCCCACCTTGGCCGGCGCCGAGAATCTCACACGCGAACCCTCGTTGCCGTCACCGTCGAGCACATCGACGATCTCGTACTTCACCACGGCATCGGCACCTTCGGGTACCGGCGCGCCCGTCATGATACGAACCGTGTCGCCCGCGCCGATTGCGCCCTCAAAGACATGGCCCGCCGCCTCGTGCCCCACGACAGAAAGCGTCACGGGCGCATCGGTGGACGCTTTGGCGAGGTCGACGGCGCGCACGGCGTATCCGTCCATAGCGCTGTTGGCAAACGGCGAAATGTCGATATCGGCCACCGCGTCCTCGGCCAAGGGAAGGCCGGCGGCCTGCCACACGGGAATCTCGACGAGATCGGTCGGAGCAACGTGCGACAGAACAATCGACTGCGCGTCCTCCAGCGGAATGAGTTTCTCTGCCATATGCACCTCTTAATGCCACAGCGCACAACGGGGGCGCCAATTCTTTATGCTCGTCTCAGTATAATCTCCTGCCGCACGACGGCGAAACGACCCACGTTCTCGAATACATCTGTCGGCCGCAAGCCGCGAAACAGAACCGAAACCAACCTGCCGGTTTGTCACGTTTGGCACGTTCTATAATGCTCGTGTTGCAACCTAAAAGAGGAACGTATGGCTTTTACCGACAAACCCGAAAGCGCAAACGAGGCGCAGGATCATTCCCAGCCGCTCGACGACGGCGGCTTTTTCTCCCTGAACGACGTCATCATGGCAGGCAGGCAACAGCTCACCCGCTCCGAGCATCTCTTGGCTGCCGACACGCGCCGCAATGCCCACAACCTACTCGCGAGCGCTAAGTTGCTCGTGCTCGTCGTCATCGTCTCGCTCGCCATGGGCGTTGCCGCTTGGGCGTTTTTGGCCTCGTTGAATATCGCGACCGGCTATCGCGAGCACCATACGTGGATCTACGCCATGCTTCCCGTTGTGGGCGTTGCCACCGCATGGGCGTACAAAAACCACGGTCTTGCCGCCAAACGCGGTAACAACCTGGTCATCGACTCCGCTCTGGGCACACGCCTCATCCATAAGCGCATGGCCGTCCTCACCTTCGTCTGCTCCACGCTCACGCACCTAACGGGCGGATCGGCCGGTCGCGAGGGGGCCGCGGTGCAGATTGGCGGCACCATCGCCAGCAACATCTCAAGCCTCGCCCACCTCAAAAAGCATGACCACCACGACCTCATGCTCGCCGGCATCTCGTCGGCCTTTGGCGCCGTATTCGGTTCGCCCCTTGCCGGAGCTTTCTTTGGCATGGAGATGTGCTTTATCGGCAAGATCGACTACACCGCAGGGATCTACTGCCTGGTCGCCTCGTTTACCGGCTACTTTACATCACTCGCCCTGGGTACCGAGTACGAAGCGAATGCCATCGCCAGCGTTCCCGCCATGACGCCCAAAACGGTCGTTATCGTTGTTATCAGCGCCATTATCTTCGGTCTGACGGCACGCCTCTTTGCCTGGTCGGTTCGAACCGTCAAGAGCCTGTACGGTCGCTTTATCACCAATTACCTCGTTCGCGCACTTATAGGCGCACTCGTGGTTTTGGCCGTCTATGCTCTCCTCGACGCCTGGGACTACGCCGGCCTTTCCACGTGGCTTTCGGGCGCCGGGTTTGCCGGCAACACCACCCTCGCCGACGCCGCCATCAAGCTCGTCGTAACGGCACTCACCCTGGGTGCCGGTTTCCAAGGCGGCGAGGTCACGCCCCTGTTTGGCATCGGTGCGGCACTCGGTGGCTGGATCGGTTGCCTTACCGGGCTCGACCCCAGTTTTCTGGCGGCTCTCGGCATGCTCGGCGTGTTCTGTGCCGGCCTTAACGTGCCCATCACCACCTGCATGATGGCCATCGACCTGTTCCACGGCACGGCCGCCGGGTTCTTTGTCATCGTGGCCTTTATCAGCTATCTCGCCGGCGGACACCGCGGCGTGTACCCTGCCCAGCGCATCATCTCACCCAAGCGCCGTTCGCTTATAGTGGATGAGGGCGGTACGGTAGCGGATGCTATCGAGCGCCACAACGACCTGATAGAGTAGACGTAAGTATTCGCCGTGCAGCCACAATCGGGGGCAATTCGACCCGAGCGCGACCGCACCGTCACGCCATACGCCGGGAGTCGCCCATGCACGCAACTGATTTTGGTCGCACGCTCATCATCGCCAACCCAGCCGCCCAATCGGGTGCGGCGCGCGAAGTTGCCGAGCGCCTGCAACGCTTTTTGGACATGACTGCACGCGCATCCCAGTTTGACCTGGTATTGACCGAGCGTATGGGGCACGCCAAGGAGCTGGCCGCACAGGCTCAGGGCTATCGCACCGTTATCGCCCTTGGCGGCGACGGCGTGATCCACGAGGTCGTCAACGGACTTATGGCACAAAAGGAGGACCCCCGCCCCGCTCTTGCCATCCTACCCGTGGGTTCCGGCAACGATTTTGCCCAAACGCTCGGTATAGAAGATTTCTCCGGCAAGGATTTTGGCGCGCTGCTCACCTGCGAGCTGCAGCGTCAGGACATCGGTCGCATTCGCTCATGGAACCCCGCAAGCGGTAGCGGCGAGGCTTGCGTTGAGTACTACGACCAGACGCTCTCCGTCGGTATTGACGCCGCCATCGGCCTGGGCACCACCGGGCTGCGCAAAAAGACGGGCCTCACCGGCGCTCCGCTCTACACCCTCTCGGGACTTGAACAGTTTGGCCTGCGCTATCGCAACTACCCCATGACAGTCAGCTTTGACGGCGCGCCCGCCGAGCGTGTGAGGGCGATCATCATGGCGATTCAGCTGGGCCCCACCTATGGCTCGGGCTATCGCATCTGTCCCGACGCCGACCCGTGCGACGGCATGCTCGACGTTTGCTACGCCTGCGGCCCCGTTCCGCGCGCGGTCGCGCTTCCCATGTTCCTTTCGGCCAAGGACGGCCACCATACCAAGCTGCCGCCGGTTTGCATGCGCCGCTGCCGCCATGCCGAGCTCACCTTTGGGGAGCCCGACTACCCCATCCAGGCCGACGGCGAACCTGTTATCGCCTCGCGCATCGAAGTCGACATCCTACCCGGCGCGCTCCAAGTCTGGCGTCCAACCCGCTAACCACCCCTAAGTTGCGGTGAAATAGGGACTGTTTATGCAGGTAAAGCCGCAAAACAGTCCCTATTTCACCGCAACTTATCGAGAAGATCACTCCTCCCCGCCCGGCTTGCGGCGGTTGGCCTTTTTAATGGCGTTGAAGTGCTTGTCATTAAGTCTGCGCTGGCGAGATCGCTGAGGCACCTTGGTCTTTACGCGTCGACGCGGTGGACGCCCGCGACGCTCAAGCTCAGCGCGCAGCTTACGTAAACAGCAGCTACGATTTTGGAACTGGCTGCGACTCTCGCGCGCCGTCACGGTAATCCCCGTAGGGATATGTTTCATGCGCACCGCCGAGTCCGTCGTGTTCACGCCTTGCCCGCCCGGACCCGTCGCGCGAAACACCTGCACCTCGCAATCGCGCGCCAGCTCCTCGACCGACATCTCGGCATAGCGCGCATACTCACGCCATCCCATCTTGTTCTCATCCATATCAACACCTCCCCTCATACAAAAAAAGTGACAAAGGGACAGTCCCTTTGTCACATCGCATACCAATCGCTTGTGTTGCGCGCTTAGGCGAAGGTGATCTCGCCGTTCTCACAGTCCATATCGGCGATACGGGCCAGGCTCTCAACACGGAAGCCGCGCTCGCGGAGCTTATCGCCACCGCCCTGGAAGCCCTTCTCCACCGCAATGCCAATGCCGGACACCTCGGCACCCGCAGCCTCGCAGATCTTGATAAGACCCTCGAGCGCGCATCCGTTGGCCAGGAAGTCGTCGATAATCAGGACCTTGTCGCCCTCGGACAGGAAGCGCTTGCCAACGATGACCGGATACTCCTTCTGCTTGGTAAAGGAATAGATGGTCGTGGCATACTGCTCGCCGTCGAGGTTGATGGACTGCGCCTTCTTGGCAAAGACCACCGGCACGCCGTCAAAATGCTGGGCTGCGATGCAGGCCATGCCAATGCCCGAAGCCTCGATCGTAAGGATCTTGTTAATCTCGACATCCTCGAACAGACGGGCCCACTCGGCGCCCATGTGGTCAAACAGCTCAACGTCGCACTGGTGGTTGAGGAAAGCATCAACCTTAAGGACATTACCGGCCTTTACGATGCCGTCATGGCGAATACGGTCCTCAAGCTCCTGCATGGCGCAACCCCTTCTCACGGCAACGATACCGCGCGATTAATAAACGTTGCTCGATAGTCTACCACGGACCGACCCCCGCCCGCCCCACAAGCCGCATCGCACCACAAAGCCGCATCGCACCGCAAAGTCGCAAGCAGATACACCGAGCTTACCAGCTGAATGCGATCGAGGCCCACGCCCAGCTCCTTTTGCATCACGGGCAGCGCCACGGTCACGACGGTCGAATCCAGACACACCATAAACGTCATGATGAGCACCGTAAACAGAATCGCCCATTTGTTCTTGCCATGGGTGTCTCCCTCAACAGCGATGTGTTCGCGGCGCAGTTGCTCTGCGGTTTTCTCCATATCCATCCTTTCGAGTGGCGCAACACAAAAACGGGGCCCCAATCGCCTGCAAACAGTCGCGATTGGGGCCCCGCCTACGGTATCGGAGCTAAAGGACGCCGAAGCTTTCTGCCGGCATCGGCGCCTTGCACGAACGTTAGCCTAGCACTGCTCAAGCGCCTGCTCAAGGTCGGCAATCAGATCGGCCGTGTCCTCGAGGCCGCACGACAGGCGCACCATGTCGGCGGAGATGCCACAGGCGATAAGCTCCTCATCGTTCATCTGGCGGTGCGTGGCGTTAGCGGGATGCAGGCAGCAAGTGCGGGCGTCGGCCACATGCGTGGCGATCTGAGCGAGCTTGAGGCTCTTCATAAAGGTCTCGGCCGCCGCGCGACCACCGTTAAAGCCAAAGCTCACAACGCCGCAGGTACCGTTGGGCATGTACTTTTGAGCTAGGTCATAGTACTTGTCGCCCTCCAGACCCGGATAGCTCACGAAGCGCACCTTGGGATGGCTCTGCAGGAACTTGGCAACAGCCAGGCCGTTCTCGCAATGACGCGGCATGCGCACATGCAGGCTCTCGAGCGAGCTGTTCAGGAAAAACGCCGCCTGCGGGTTCTGCATGGGGCCGAGGTCGCGCATGAGCTGAGCGGTTGCCTTGGTAATGAAGGCGCCCTCGCGACCGAACTTCTCGGCATAGGTCACGCCGTGGTAGCTCTCATCGGGCGTGGTGAGACCCGGGAACTTGTCCGCATGGGCCATCCAATCAAACTGGCCGTGGTCGACGATCACGCCGCCCAGGCAGGCCCCATGTCCATCCATGTACTTGGTGGTGGAGTGCGTAACGATATCGGCGCCCCACTCAAAGGGACGGCACATCACGGGCGTCGGGAAGGTGTTGTCGACCATCAGCGGCACGCCGTGGTCATGCGCGGCCTTGGCAAAGCGCTCAATATCGAGCACGGCAAGGGCGGGGTTGGCGATCGTCTCGCCAAAGACGAGCTTGGTATTGGGCTCAAAGGCTGCCTCGAGCTCCTCATCGGTGCAATCGGGGGCAACGAACGTGCAGGTAACGCCCATACGACCCATGGTATGGGCAAGCAGGTTGTAGGTACCGCCGTAGATGGCCGAGCTTGCGACCACATGATCGCCGGCGCCGGCCGCGTTAAAGATTGCGAGGAAGTTCGCAGCCATGCCCGAGCTCGTGAGCATCGCAGCGGTGCCGCCCTCCATCTCGCAGATCTTGGCGGCAACCAGATCGCACGTAGGGTTCTGCAGACGGCTGTAGAAATAGCCAGACTCCTCCAGGTCAAACAGCTTGCCCATGTGCTCGGACGTGTCATACTTCCACGTGGTGGACTGGTAGATGGGCACCTGGCGCGGCTCCGCGTCTCCCGGGTGATAGCCGCCCTGAACACATGTAGTACCGATGGTCTGCTCGCTCATATCTAGCTCCCTTGCCTGGGTTACATTTTTATCCGGTTCACGATACCGCTACCCCGCACCCCTCTCAACCCATCCCCAAGGTAGGTTATGGGACAAATCAACCGGGGGCATTTATCGCAGATCTTGGCATTTATTCGATAGATAAAAATGAGGCATACATGAGGCTTTCGATAAACAAATGCATCGGCAAGGGTACCATAGGCGAGTACACCGTTACCGAGGAGACAACGATGAAGCAAATCGATACTGCCCAGCTCGACATCACCGCCTGTCAGGCTCAGGCTACCGAATACCACGCCCGTGGCTTTAACTGCGCACAGGCCGTCGCCTGCACGCTCGCACCCGCCGTCGGTCTCGGCCCCCAGACCGCCTTTATCCTCACCGAGGGCTTTGGCGCCGGCATGGGCGGCATGACCGAGACCTGCGGCGCTATCTCGGGCGCCGTGGCCATCATGGGCTTTGTAATGAGCGACGGCATGGATAACCCCAAGACCAAGGGCCAGACTTACAAGCTGTCGCGCGAAATCGCCAAGCGTTTTAAAACGAAAAACACGACGACCGTCTGCGGCACGCTCAAGGGCATCGGATCGGACAATGGTCCGCTCCGCAGCTGCCCCGGCTGCATCGACGACGCCATCGAGATCGCCTGCGATGTGCTAAAGCAGCTCGCCGAGTAAACGGCGGCAACAGAAAACGACGGCCGGCGTGCTTGGGATTCATCCAAAAGCACGCCGGCCGTCGCCGTTAGAACTCGGCAAATTTGGGAGCGCCGACCTCAAGCTCCTCGCGCCCCGCCATAAGCTCGCGCATCTTAGCGCAAAACGGCTCCTGCTCCCCCGCCTTAAACACCAAATGAATCGTCACGGCATCCGCGTAATCGGTATCCGAAACCTTGGCACCCGAATCCTGCGCCAAACGAAGCACCTGCTCATACTGCGGATAGGCCACGTGCACGTCAACAGGCACGACGCTCGTCATCTCAACGACCTGCCCTGCCTCCTGAGCAGCTGTCACCGCCGCCTGCGTCGCCGCGGTATAGGCGCGCACCAAGCCACCGGGCCCCAACAGCGTGCCGCCAAAATAGCGCGTCACCACGCAGCAAACATTTTTGAGCCCAGCGCCGCGCAACACCTCGAGCGTCGGCATGCCACTCGTGCGGCTCGGCTCACCGTCATCACTCTGACGCTCGCGTCCATCGACCAAAATCCACGCGGGAACATTGTGTCGAGCGTCGTAATGACGCTTGCGAACCATCTCGATGAAGGCATTCGCCTCATCCTCGGATTCAATATGGACCAGCTGGGCAATAAACCGGCTCTTGCGATCCACAAACTCGCCAGAAGCCTCAATATTCGATCGCAGGGTAAAATAGCTGTCCAACAAAGCCCCTCAACAAAACTAAGCGCGGCAACAAACAGCCTCAATAATACGGCAAAGACAGCACCGTTGTCCTCGCCAACAAGAGCGAAAACACCAATGATGCCGTCACCAACAGCGAGAACCCGCCAGCGCGAGCAAGGTGCCTTGAAAGACGAGATTGCAACAGAAATGAGGCTGCCGATGACCAGGCAAAAACAGCGAGATGCCAAGAACGGAACCGCCGATGATTCCGTCAACGAAAGCGAGAACCCGTCAGCGCGAGCAAGGTGCCTTGAAAGACGAGGGCATTGACCTTATGGTCATGCCCGAAGGCTTGAAAGGCAGATTGTCGCGCTGACGGGTTCGCAGCGTCAACAAAGTGCCGAGTGGGCCTATAAGCCGGGTTCTGTCGTGAACGGTCATTTATCTTGTCTGCACGTTACCGTGCAGCTCCACGCACGCTACCCGAACGCGGACCGGGCCGGCCCATAGCGTTCCTATTCGCGCTTGCTCCGGATGGGGCTTGCCAAGCCGCCGTGTTGCCACGACGCTGGTGGTCTCTTACACCACCGTTTCAGCTTTTCCCTTTACGCCTTGCGGCGCAGGTGGGAGTCTTCTTTTCTGCGGCGCTTTCCGTCGGATCACTCCGCCCGGCCGTTAGCCGGCATCCCGCCCTCTGGAGCCCGGACTTTCCTCACGCGTGCCGCAAGCAGCACATCGCGCGACCGTCTGGCCCACTCAGCAGTGCAAGAGTGTAACACACCGTTGCCGCAGGCAAAGGCACAACACAAGCGTTCGACACGATATACCAAGAACCATGCCATGCAGTACAATAGGGTTGTCGATGGGCAACGTCGCCAGTCGAGACGCGACCGCGCTCCGCACCCCTCCGTCTACTCGGTGCGTTCCCGCCTCCTCCCCGAGGCGGGATGTCGGCATTTTCATGCACCGACAACCCAATAGTCTGTGAACAGCCCGGACAGCATTGCGCACGAGTAGCATTGCGCACCTCACCGGCAAACGCAAAAAGGGACCCGTCCATTGCGGACGGATCCCTTAAAGCAAGTGATCGTCAAACCGATTTACTCGGCGTCGGTCTCCTCGTCCTTCTTCTCGGAAGGCAGCGGGGTAACCTCGATCTCGACGCCCAGAGTCTCAGCAGCGGACTTCATAGACAGGGAGATACGACGACGGTCGAGGTCGATCTCCATGACCTTGACCTGAACCTTGTCGCCCACGTGGGTGACCTGAGAAGGCTGGTCGACGTGCTTGTTGGCCATCTCGGAGATGTGCACCAGGCCCTCGATGCCCTCGCCCAGATCGACGAAAGCGCCAAACGGGACAAGCTTGGTCACAGTGCCCTCGACGATAGCGCCGACGGGGTACTTCTTGACCAGTGCGCGCCACGGATCCTCGGTGGTCTGCTTGAGACCCAGGGAGATGCGCTCGCGGTTGAGATCGACGTCGAGAACCTCGACCTCGACCTCCTGGCCGACCTTGACAACCTCGGAAGGATGGTTGACGTGGTTCCAGGAGAGCTCGGAGATGTGGATGAGACCGTCGATACCGCCGAGGTCGACGAAGGCGCCGAAGTCGACGATGGAGGAAACGGTGCCCTGGAGACGCATGCCAGACTTAAGCTTGGACAGGATCTCGGAACGCTCGGCCTTACGGGACTCCTCAAGCACGACGCGACGGGAGAGAACGACGTTGTTGCGGTTGCGGTCCATCTCGATGACGCGGGCCTCGATGCGGGTGCCCATGTAGGAGGTGAGGTCCTTGACGCGACGGAGGTCGACGAGGGAAGCGGGCAGGAAGCCACGCAGGCCGATGTCGAGGATCAGGCCGCCCTTGACAACCTCGATAACCTCGCCCTCGACGTTCTCGCCGGAGTTGAACTTCTCCTCGATGCGGTTCCAAGCACGCTCGTACTCGGCACGCTTCTTGGAAAGGACCAGACGACCGTCCTTGTCCTCCTTCTGGAGAACCAGGGCCTCGATGGAATCACCGAGTGCAACGATGTCTGCAGGGTTAGCGTCCTTGCGGATGGACAGCTCGCGGACCGGGATAACGCCCTCGGACTTGAATCCGATGTCAACGAGCACCTCGTCATGCTCGATCTTAACGACAGTACCGTTAACGAGATCGCCCTCATCAAAGTCGGTAATCGTACCGTCAATGAGGTTGTTCATCTCCTCCTCGTTGACATCGTCAAGAGAGAAAATGGACGAGTTCTGAATCTCACTCAAAGGTGGACCCCTTTCGAACTACGGGGCCCCGATTGCTAGGACCTACAGAAGGGTGCGACAAGCACACAACGTTTAGGAACACTCGGGAGCCGACAGATACTAATGTGACGCTTATGCAATCACGTTCGTATAGGTTACGTGGAAATCACTTCGATTTCAAGCGTGAACTGCGATTTTTTACTCGTATGGAGACTTTTTCGCAATCTTGTGAACGACCGTCTCCATAAGTTGACGATAAGCAGTTGAGTATACGGCTTTGGGGTAAAGTATCCGGAGCCAACGTTCTAAACAATTTTTCGAGAAAGGTGCCCGCGTGCTCAAAGCAGTCGTTTTCGATATGGACGAGACGCTTCTCAGCATCAATCTCAACGCGTTTATCCTTCGCTATTTTAAGGATGTCTCGTCAATGCTCGCGGATATCGGACGATGCAGCCGCGGTGGCACGATGGCACGCCTCGGCACCATCCTGGTCGACCTCAACGCCAATCGCCGAAGCGGCACGGACAATCGCACCAATCTTGAGTTTTACCGCACCGAGGTCGAGCGCAGGTGCGGCATCTGCCTCTCGGACCCACTCATCTATGAGGCTTTTACCTACTATGAACGCGAAGTTCTCCCGTACAAGAATGACGATGCCATCAATGCCCACGCCATGCCGGGTGCACACGCCGCACTCCAGGCTGTACGGGACGCAGGACTGCGTTGCGCACTCTTTACCAACCCCAGCTTTCCCCAGGGGGCCATCGAATGCCGCATGGGTTGGGGTGACCTGGCCGACGCCCCCTTTGAGCTCGTGACGCACATGGGAAACGCCACCCGTTGCAAGCCCGATGCCACCTATTACCTGGAGCAGCTGCAGGCCATGGGGCTCGAACCGCACGAGGTCCTTATGGTGGGCAACGACCCCAAGCGCGACTTCCCCAGACCCGACTGCGGCATTCAAACCGCCTATGTGGGCCAAGGAAAGCCCGGCCGAGCCACCTGGCGTGGAACCATGGAAGACTTCGCCCGCGACTTTAACGCCGTAGTAGAAGCCTTCTACGAGCACCAAATAGCCGACGAACTAAGCTAGTCCCCAAATCAGAAATGGGGCGCACATTTGCCCCACGCTTCGTTACGTGGGCAACGGCTTGAGGGCAAGATGCGATGCCCCAGTGTCCTAGGCCGTGATCATTTTGACGCGTTCGCCGATTTTGGCGTCGCGCTTGTCGGAAATAACAGTAAAGCCCTCCAGGTCGCACACCTTTACATTTGAAAACACGTGGAACTTGGAGCTATCGGCGAGTACGTAACTCGCTTGGGAATTCTGCATCACGATACGTTTTTTGATAGCCTCGGGATAACCTGGCGTCATGATGCCGCGGTCCTCGTCCACCGCGTTGACACCTATAAACGCCCGGTCAAAGTACAGCTCGCGCAGCGCGCTCTCAACCATAGGACCGGTGAGCGAGCAGGTAACGGGGTTGAAGTCGCCGCCAATTACCACCACCTTAGCAGCAAGCTCGCCCGTAAACCGACATGCATAGCCGTTGGTGGTGTAGATAGTCACCGGCTTGTCGACGAGCAGGCTCAGGAGCGCCGTCGCGGTGTTACCGGAGTCGACAGCGAGATGAGACCGTCACGCCCGAAGACCCCGCTTTCGCCGCCGAGGAACGCGCGGCGCACGTGGCCCATGAGGAGCGGCTCGAGCATATCGAGGGGCTCCTTCCCAAGAAGGGAAACGACCCTGCGGGACGACACGGCGAAAACCATCGTTGATTCCGGCAAGAGACGCCGTTTCTCTGGTACCTTCATCTTCAACCCAGACCGACAATGCCGGCCAGGCACTTAACCCAAAAGGACACAGCATGCCCAACGAGCTCAGCTATGAGGTCAGCCTCGAGCGCAGCAACCAGATCCGCGCCGACCTGCCGCAGCACCCCGAGAAGTACACCATGCTCACCGGCGACCGCCCCACCGGCCGTCTGCACCTGGGCCACTACTTCGGCACGCTCAAGAGCCGTGTCGAGCTGCAGAACATGGGCGTGCACACCAACGTGCTCATCGCCGACTACCAGGTCATCACCGACCGCGACAGCACCGATAACATCCAGGACAACGTCTACAACATGGTCATCGACTACCTGGCCTGCGGCCTGGACCCCGACAAGACGATGATCTACACGCACTCCGCCGTGCCCGCGGCAAACCAGCTTATGCTGCCGTTCTTGTCGCTCGTCTCCGAGGCCCTGCTGCAGCGCAACCCCACCGTCAAGGCCGAGATGGAGGCCAGCGGTCATGAGCTCACCGGCCTTTTGCTCACCTACCCCGTGCACCAGGCGTGCGACATCCTGTTCTGCAAGGGCAACGTGGTGCCGGTCGGGCGCGACCAGCTGCCGCACATCGAGCTCACCCGCACCATCGCACGCAAGTTCAACAACCGCTACGGCAAGGTGTTCCCCGAGGTCGACGCGCTGCTGTCCGATACGCCGCTGCTGCCCGGCCTTGACGGGCGCAAGATGAGCAAGTCCTACGGCAACGCCATCAACATCTCCATGACCGCCGAGGAGACGGCCAAGCGCATCAAGAAGAGCCAGACCGACGGCGAGCGCATGATCACGTTCGACCCCGAAGCCCGTCCCGGTGTGTCCGGCCTGCTCTCCACCGCCGCCATCTGCACCGGCCGCTCCGAGGTCGAGATCGCCGAGGAGATCGGCATGGGCGGCGCAGGCGCGCTCAAGAAGTACGTCACCGAGAGCGTGAACGAGCACTTCGCCCCCATCCGCGCGCGCCGCGAGGAGCTCGTGCAGGATATGGACTACGTCAAGGACGTCCTGCACGAGGGCAACCGCCGCGCTAACGAGGTCGCCGAGGCCACGCTCGCCGAGGTGCGCGAGGCCATGGGCATGGTGTACTAGCATGTACCGCCTTGTTGCAAGCGATATGGACGAGACCTTTCTCGACTCCAATCACGCCATCCCCGAGGCGAACATCCGCGCGCTCAAGCGCATGAAGGAGCTGGGGGTTCTGTTCGTCCCCTCAAGCGGGCGCTGGTACTCGTCCATCATGCACAATTTCGCGGCCGTCGATGCGTCGCTGCTCGAAGGCGGATACGTTCTGTCGTACAACGGCGGGTTTATCAACCGCGTGGGCGACCCCTGCCCGCTCACCACCTGCGGACTCTCGCGCGACTGTGCCGAGCAGCTCTATCAAAAGGGCCTTGAGCTGGGGCTTAGCATGCACATCAACGTCGCCGACGGACACGTCTTCGTGCCCGATGCGGACGACGACGAGCGTGCGTACCTCACCTCGATCAGCGGCGTGACGCATATCTCGAGCGCAGACCACCCCGACCTGTCCTTCCTGGATGGGCGCGACATCGTGAAGATCCTGTTTGTGAACAGGAACTTTGACGCGCTGCAGAAGCTCGGGGGCGATCTTGAGCCCCTGGCGCAGCGCCTTGGCGTCGAGATCACGTTCTCCTCGAAGCGCTACCTCGAGTTCATGCCCGCAGGCGTGAACAAGGGAGTCGGCCTGATGCGCCTGGCCGAGATGCTCGGTATCCCCATGAGCGAGGTCATCGCGGTGGGTGACTCCGCCAACGACCTCTCCATGATCCAGGCCGCCGGACTCGGCGTGGGCGTGGCGAACGTCACCGACGACGTGCGCCCCCACTGCGACGGCGCTCTCGAGACCACGGGCATGGACGGCGCGTTTGAGGAGCTTGTCGAGAGGTATTTGGAGGCGTAGCGCGTCCGCTGCTCGCGGGCGCGCCGATACCCGCGCACTGAAAGGTTTGTGATGGCTGATAGCAACCGCGAGGGCTTCTTCGGGAGCGTCTACGAGATGGTCGCACAGGTTCCCGCGGGCATGGTCGCCACCTACGGGCAGATCGCCAAGCTCGTCGGCGAGCCCAGGCGAGCCCGTTACGTGGGATATGCCCTGCACGTCAACCCTCAACCGGGCGTCATCCCCTGCCATCGCATCGTGTTTGCCGACGGCCGCCTCGCGGAGGGGTTCGCCTTCGGTGGGCCCGAGGCGCAGCGCACACTGCTCGAGGACGAAGGCGTTGCCTTCCTCGCCAACGGACATGTCGACCTGCAGGCCTCTCGCTGGCCAGCGGGCCTGGTATGACAAGGGGCGCCGACAGCGCCCCTTCCCGTTTTGGATCCTTGGCAGGCAACCCAATCAAACGGTCGCCTCGAGTGCGTCCCCCGCGCGGTCGAGTGTGCTTCTGACCTTGGCACCCTGTTTGAACCACGTGCGCAGGTCCTCGAGCGTGCTGCCCGCTTGCATACACCTTGATTTTGCGACCACCCCTCGTGGTCACCGTGCAGCGGTCGCCGCTCTCGCTGTTCTCGTGCGCCGTGATCTTCTTGAGGTAATCGCGGCGAAACGCCACGACGCGGGCGTTGCTGATCTCGATGAACCAATCGTCATCGACAAGCGAAGTACCCGTGGCACCTCGGCTTGCCATCTCCTCGGAGAAGGAGAAACCGAGCGCGCGCTCCTGCCTGCCGATCTCGAGGATGCCGCGGGCCGGCATGCCGAGCATGAGCAGGGGCAGGAACCCCCCCTATGAACAGGAACAGGAACGGGATGAGCACGAGCAGGCGCGCACCCTCGTCGGTGAAGACCGCCATGAAGGCGAGGACGAGCGAGAAGACGAGGGCCATGCCGTTGAAAACAATCGTCAACGGCTTGATGGCAGACCAACACAGGCCCGCCTTGGTCATGGGACCGTCGACGGCGTCCGAGACTTCGATGCCCTCTTCCTCCAGACGGGCGAGGAGGTTGAGCGAGCACACCCCCTCGAGGCTTATCGAGCAGAACTTCCGGTCGCCCTCGAACAGGTCGATCCTCATCATCTGCGCGTGAAGCGTTGCACGGGTGATGTTGCCAAACGTCGTCTCCTTGCGGATGCCGAAGGCGTTACGCGAGAGAATGCGCCCACCGTCCACGTCGATACGCGGGATGCTCAGCAAGGCCCAGATAGCCATACCCGCGAGCGCCATGGCATGACCGAACCACACAAGTTCGTGGTCCCACTCGCCCAGCGAGACGCCCTGCCAGACGTAGACACCCAGCATGAGCAGTTCGAACGCGACGGCGCAGCAGGCGATGATCGTGCGGATGGCTGCGGGCATGCGCACCGTGAAGCAATCGAGGCTGTCCGTTGCCTCGCTGCGCTCGCGCGCGCCGCGGCGGGCGACCCATGCAGTGAGCGGGCCGACGATGAACACGGTCATACCGACGCGCAGAATGGATTCGAGCAGATTACTCATAGGGGCCACCGCCTCGGGCTCTGGAGATTAACTGCAGGAAACGCTGCCAGAACGATGGGATGCGCACAACGTAAGGAGCCGCGTATCGGCAAGCGGCGGCATCGCAATCGCCCGGCGAACAGATGATGATCGGCGCCGGGCCAGACGAATTAAACAAAAGGGTGGTCGACGGCGCCCTCGCAGGCGCACCGTCGACCACCCTTCACGTCGCAGCGACCCTACGAGCCGTCCGAAACGAAACGCACTCCGCCAGAGCGCTACCCAATCTTGCGGATGCTCGGGATCGCCCAGGTGATGCCTGCTAGGATCACCATTGCAGCACCGATGAGCACGAAACACGCGCTTACGCCGATGGCGTCCGCGAACAAGGTCGATGCGACGAGCCCCACGGGCATGGCCCAGCTGCAGACCGCTCCGTACAGGCCGAAGACGCGGCCCATGCACTCGGGATCGACGCGCTCCTGCATGAGCGCCATCTGCGGCGCGCTGTACAGCGGACTCGAGACCCCCATCGCGAACGTAAGCCCCAGAAACACAACGAGCGCGGAAGGGGGCACGAGGCCGCCCGCGAGCGCGCCCGCTCCGAAGAGGCCGATGGCCAGCGTGCACGAAAGCGCGCGGTTCTTAAGGCCACCCGTCGCCCCGATCCAGCCGCTCGCCGCGATCATGCCGACCGAGAACGCGATCTCCGCGATAGCCGACTGCGTAGTGGTACCCCCAAAATGGTCGAACACCATGAGCGGGAACAGCGCGGATATGGGCGAGAACAGGACCGAGAAGGCGAAGCCGATCCAGAGCATGGCGAACAGACCGTGATGGCGTTTGAGCTCGCGGTACCCGTTGGCCGTCTCCAATAGGAAGGCCCGCACCGCGTGGTGCGACGCCTCGGCGTTCTCCTCGGGCGTATGGCGCTCGGGCGCCGGCGTCTTGATGCCGGAGGTCGCCACCGCGATGCTCGCGAGCACCGCGCCGGCGACATCGAGCGCGATCATGAAGGTCAGACCAAACGCCGGATAGACCACCGCGGCGATGGCGTTGCCGATGATACCGCTACCCGACTGCATGAACTGCAGCATGCCCGCCAGCTTGCCGAGCACCTCGGGCGGGGCGATGAGCGGTGTGAGCGCGTTGAAGGCGGGCGTATGGAGCGTGCTGCCCAGCGCACGGACGAACAGCACCGCCGCCACAACGGCGACAGAGAGGTCGCCCCGAAGCGAGCCGAAGACAAGCGTGAGGCTCACGGCCGCGATGAAGAGATCGGCGCCGATCATGAGACGCTTGATGGACGTGCGGTCCACGATGGTGCCCGCGAAGGCGCCGAGGAGCGCCATGGGCAAGAAGGCCGCCAGGCTCACGAACGACAGGGCGCTCGCGGAGCCGGTGGTGAGGGTGACGTGCCAGATGAGACCCATCTGCAGAATGGAGCTCGTGAGCACGGAGAAGAACTCGCCGATCCAGACGATGGCGAGCGAGCGCTTCCAAGAAGCGCAGGGGTTCGGTTGTGTCATGGAATAATCCTTTGATGCGATCGGTGGTATGCAGCGAAGTACCGGTCGCTCACGCGACCGTGGCTAGAGCCAAATCCTCATGGAAGCAAGCATGGTGCATCTCCCCTTTCCAAATCTAGAGGTAAACCTTCAGCCGCGAGTGCAGCTATTATAGGGACTTGCGAGCCAAGATGCAACAGGAAGACCTCTACGGAGCGTAGATGCCGGGCGCCCCGAACCACTTATGCCATGAGAGACGGCATCCGATTCTCCTTGACTTGGTCTCAATGTGATATCACAATGCAATCAGCAGTCGCACGGACTGCTCGGGGACTCGCCTCCTCCCCACCGCAATCTGGAGCGCGGCGCCGGGGACGTCACGCAAACGCCGGCGCAGTCGTGAAAGGAACTCACAATGAGCGTGGAAAAGCAACTCAAGGCCAAGTCGGGCTACGGCATGCTCGTCGCCGTGGCGGTGGCGCTCATCGCCATCATCGGCCTCTTTATCTGGAGCACCATCGGGCTCGCGAGCACGCCCGACGGCGTCGACGCGCCCGCAGTCTACGGATGGGGGCTCGGCCTCAGCATCCTCGCGTTTTGCCTGTGGTTCATCCCACTCAACGGATTCTTCTCGCTGCAGCCCGGCCAGGCGCGCGTGTGCATCCTGTTCGGCAAGTACGTGGGCACCGTCCGCGACGAGGGCTTCTTCTGGGCCAACCCGTTCTTTAGCAAGAGCATGGGCGGATCGGCCGGGATCGGCGAGATGATCGAGCTCGAGATGAGCGATTCCAAGGCCGCCAAGGCCGCGGCGCAGAAGGCCGCCAAGGGCAACCCCACCACCATCTCCACCCGCGTGCGCACCCTGAATGGCGAGCGCCTGAAGGTCAACGACAAAATGGGCAACCCCATCGAGATCGCAACCGTCGTGGTGTGGCACGTCGCCGATACCGCCAAGGCGCTCTTCGACGTCGACGACTACCAGAGCTATGTCGCCATGCAGGCCGAGACGGCGCTGCGCCACGTGGCGAGCGTGTACGCCTACGACCACCTGGAGGACGAGTCCGATGCCGCCGGCGCCATCACGCTGCGCGCCAATGTGGAAGAGGTCTCCGAAGCCCTGCGCCGCGAGCTCGCGATGCGCCTGGCGCCCGCCGGCGTCGAGGTCGACGATGCACGTCTCACGCACCTCGCCTACTCCCCCGAGATCGCCCAGGCGATGCTGCGCCGCCAGCAGGCCGAGGCCGTCATCGCCGCACGCAAGAAGATCGTCGAGGGCGCGGTCTCCATGGTCGACATGGCCGTGAAGGAGATGGCTGCCGGCGGCACCATCGAGCTCGACGACGAGCGCAAGGCGCAGATGGCCAGCAACCTCATGGTGGTGCTCTGCGGTGAATCCGAGGCGCACCCGGTGCTCAACGCAGGCTCGCTGTACTAACCCCAACACCAATGAGTAATTTGGGGACGGGTGCAAAATTGCACATTCGACAAGAAGGCACGTCATGGCACGCAAGCAGTATCCACTCCGTATAGACCCCGCTATCTGGGAGGCCGTCCAACGCTGGGCGGACGATGAGATGCGCAGCGCCAACGGTCAGGTGGAATGGATCTTGCGAGACGCCCTCAAACGCGCGGGAAGGCTGCCAAAGAAAGAGCCCTCGTTCAAGGGCACGCCCAAAGGCGAAGAGGGCTAAGCCGGGAAGACAGGGCTCGGCCGCTGCCGACGTCGGGGCAAAGCCGCGCTCTGCCTCGCCAGCGCCGAGGCAGAGCTGAGCCCCGCCGCTCCAAAGTCGAGCCGAGCGGCGGGGCCAACACCAACCCAAAGCAAGCTCGCCCCCTCTATACGCACCAACCGGTCCCCGGAGGCATCCGCCTTTGGGGACCGTTCTTTTCCCAGCTAGATGTCGTATATAAAGCCTTTTGACAGCTCGATTTTGCCCCGTGGGGGTCAAATATAAAGACCTTTGATGGTACGATGCTCGCGTCAATGACATGGTGGCTCTCGACAGGGGTCACCCCGACCCTCTAGGGAGCAAACGCATGGAGCTGGGCTCGCACATCAAGGAGCATCGCACGGAGCTCGGACTGTCCCAAGACGATCTGGCGGAGCGCATCTACGTGTCGCGCCAGACCATCAGCAACTGGGAGTGCGGCCGTACGTATCCGGATGTCCAGAGCCTGCTGCTGCTTTCCAACGTGTTCGGGGTGACCGTGGACTCCCTCATCAAAGGAGATGTGGAAACCATGGCACAGGTAATGAACAAAGCGGTCAAGAAGTACAACGCCCTCTCCACAATCACGGTCGTGAGCGCGGTCGTGTTTTTGGTGCTGAGCGCGTGGGCGGCGTTCCAGTTCGAATGGGGCTGGGGCATGCACATCGCGCCCACCGCGGCGTTTGCCGCCGTGGCGCTCGTCGTGATGCTCGTGGCGTTCGTGTATATGGAACGCATGAAGAAGCAGCACGACCTCGTCACGTACCGCGAGGTGTTGGCGTTTAGCCGCGGCGAGCAGGTCGATCGCGACACGCTCGAGGGGCGCCGTGAGCGCGAGATGAACCATTGGGTCAAGGGCACGCGCAACGCGGTGCAGATCATCATCGGCGCCATCGCCGGCGGACTGGTGGGCGTCGGCATCGGCATGCTCGCCAAGATGCTGAGTTAAAAGCGCGGGTACGCACCCGTTCCCCGAAATGGTATCCCCCTTAGCCCCCATTCTGAAGATGTATGCCAGAATGGGGGCGATTCCCGTTAGGAGGTGCCCCATGAACGTCACCGTACGCGCGTCCCTCATCGCATTGATCGCAATCGTTGGCGCCTGCTGGGCAATCCCCGTCCTCCTGGTGAGGGTCGTCCCATCCGATGCCGGCATGATCGCCATGATGACGCTGATCTACCTCGTGCTCCCCGTAACTGCGATCGCCCTCGGCCTGCTCGCCGCGAACTCCGCGAGGACGCTCTTCTGGATACCCGCGGCGCTCGGAATCGGATCCGCGCTCCTGTTTCCCCTCGCGGTCGAGGGCAGCCGGGACCTTGCGTTCCATGGGGTTGCCTATACCGCAATCGGCTACGCCGCCATGGGCCTGCGCACTTGGATGACTGCTCGACAACATCGCTAAGCCATCGCAGCAACAGTCATGCAGGTAAACCCCGTGCAAAACAGTTTTTGCAGCGCCCGGCAAGCCTTGCCGCATATGATGTACAACAGATTCGATAGCGCACCCGGCGTGTTCGCGGGACGCTCCTTCACGACCGGGAGGTGACGATGGACATCAGCAACCAGATCAAGACGCGGCGCGAGGCGATGGGGCTCTCCCAAGAACAACTCGCCGAGAAACTCTACGTGTCGCGTCAGACGATCAGCAACTGGGAGCGGGACAAGACGTATCCGGACGTCCAGAGTCTGCTCATGCTGAGCATCCTATTCGACACCTCCATAGACACGCTCGTGAAGGGAGACGTGACCGTTATGGAAGAGGCAGTCGAAAGAGATCGCAAGCGCATGGGAACGCGGATGCTATGGCTGGCCGTGCTGATGCTCGCGTTGCTGGCGGTGGCGTTCGCGCTGATACTGTCGCCGGCGTTTAACTGGATGGAGGGCACCTGGGGCGCCGGCGTCGCCGCGGCTGCGGCGTTCCTGCCGGCGATAGCGGCGCTTGTTGTCGCAACCGTCCTCGAGCGCATCAAGCGCGAGAACGACCTGGTGACATACCGCGAGATCCTCGCCTTCATGAACGGCGAGGCGAACATCGAGCGCGATCCGCGGGTACTCCCCCGCCGCGCGTGGCCGACGAAGCATCGACTGGCGTACGACTTGCTGACCTTCTTCGCCGCGGCCGCCATCGGCGGAGCACTCGGCTTTGCCGTGTGGGGGCTGCTGAACTAGAGGCAGCATCTGCCGAAGTCCGCATCACGCGCGTCAAGAATCGGCGCTTTTGGGCGCCAGCGTTGCGCTCGTGATGCGGACTCGAAGGTGCCCGCAGCCGAAGACTTCAAATTGACGGCAAGCACTAGTGAAATTCCAGCTACTCAACGGTCCCTTCCGAAGGCCTTCATGAGAATGCTGACGATGCCGCAGAGAATGCCTCCAATTGGCCAAGGCAGCCAAAAGTAGCCGACGATGGAATCGGCCGCCTGACGCCCACTACCGATGGCGTCCCATGTGGTCCCAGCGAACGAAGGACCCAAAAACAGCCAACTCAGCGCAACGATGGTGGAAACGAGCATGATGACACCGCAAGCAGCCTCGATCTTCTTGTGCGTGCGCTTTGCGGAGCGCAGCTCGTTGCGCACCGCTTCGGGAACATCGATGCGGGCGATGTCCTCAACCTCGAGTTCCTCGACCGCATCGCGGTTGTACTCATCGATATCCACGCGACCGTACATCATGCCCGCATGGACAATCAGCCATACGCCCACCGCGACCAGGGCGAGCAACGCAGAGCCCGCAGGAGCCTCCGCGCCAGACTCATACTCGATGAAGTTGCCCAGCAGAACCCCCATCATGATGAGCATGAGCCCGGTAACCAACCCGCGTACCAGCACCTGGCGCGCCTGAAGACAATCATCGTCAGTATAAAAATCCTCGATAAAGGGATGCGCCTTCACAAAAGCAGAGTGCTCCATGCCAGCAGAAACCAAGATGCCAATGCCCACAAGCACGCCGGCGAACAGGGCGGCCAGCCCAAGAAGCTCGCCCCAACTTGCAGCCATACTGCTATTGAACAGGCCGCGCAGAGCCGTCCCTTCCTCAAACAGCACGAGCCCCACAACGCCCAGGATAAACGCGGCGACACCCGTGGGAACTCGCCTGGCAAACGAGCGCATGTGGTCGTCATAGCCACACACATCCGTCGCGGGACCGGGCGGCACGGTAGCGACGGCGGGTGCCGGAGCGCGATCGGTAAGGTCACCCTGCACCAGGTCATCGAGCGAGCACTCGAAGATCTGGCACATTTTGATGAGCTTATCCATCTCCGGGTAGGACTTCTCGGCCTCCCACTTGGTGACGGACTGGCGGGATACCCCAAGCAGCATGGCGAGCTGCTCCTGGGTCATGTGGCGCTCGGCGCGCAGATACTGAAGGTTGGTACGGAAGCTCATAGTAGGTCCTCTCGTTGGCTGGGAGCGGGCACGCGGGCGTCGTGATCTTGGCTCACGGCGACTGCGCGGGCGCGGCATCCCAGCGTTCGGTGCTTTCCTGCCGGCGACTTACACACTACGGTAGCCACATGGCAAGAACCACCAACTTGAGGCGTCATTTTACGCAACCTGCAGGCACCCTATGGTTGCAAACCGCAGGTAGATTGAATGGACGTCAAATTATTAGGAGCTTGCATCCCCTGTGAACTCAAACAATCCCCGCCGATGTTACGACCCGTTGCTTGCGGCAACGGACCATCTGCGGGCAGCATTGCGGTAACGTAGGAACCGGGCGAGAGAAAGGATCCGCCATACTGAACGAGAACATCCAGGCCCTCAGGAAATCGAAAGGGCTATCGCAGGAGGAGCTCGCGCTCAAGCTGAACGTGGTGAGGCAGACGGTTTCCAAATGGGAACGCGGGCTCTCGGTGCCCGACGCGGAGATGCTCGTCGTCCTCGGTGAGACGCTCGACGTGCCGGTGAGCAAAGACGAGGCGCGAGGCGATGGGGCTCTCCCAAGAACAACTCGCCGAGAAACTCTACGTGTCGCGTCAGACGATCAGCAACTGGGAGCGGGACAAGACGTATCCGGACGTCCAGAGTCTGCTCATGCTGAGCATCCTATTCGACACCTCCATAGACACGCTCGTGAAGGGAGACGTGACCGTTATGGAAGAGGCAGTCGAAAGAGATCGCAAGCGCATGGGAACGCGGATGCTATGGCTGGCCGTGCTGATGCTCGCGTTGCTGGCGGTGGCGTTCGCGCTGATACTGTCGCCGGCGTTTAACTGGATGGAGGGCACCTGGGGCGCCGGCGTCGCCGCGGCTGCGGCGTTCCTGCCGGCGATAGCGGCGCTTGTTGTCGCAACCGTCCTCGAGCGCATCAAGCGCGAGAACGACCTGGTGACATACCGCGAGATCCTCGCTGTCCGCAATGCAGACAGGTGCTTTACAGCCACAAGCGCGATAGTTTCAACAACAAGATGCAGTGCCCCAGAGCCCCTAGCAGTCGACGATGGTCTTGCCGATCATGATGTTGAGGATTTCGACGTCGGTGTCCTTCATACCCACGCGACCCACATAGCCCATGCTGGCGATCGTCTGCTCAACGGTATCTTGGATCAGGCCCTCGCCGGCGCGGAAACCGCGGCCCTGCATGGCCATATCGTGGCCCAGAATCGCCGCATCAACGGCTGCGGAAATCTTGGCGGCACAGCTTGCCTTGGCGCCATCGCACACGATGCCGCCCACGTTGCCGAGCGTATTCGAGACCGTCGCGCCGATCTGATCACGCGTGCCACCGCACAGCCAGGTAATCGCAGCGCCGGCACCGCACGCGGCGCAAATAGCACCGCAAAACGCCGAAAGTGCACCAATATAGCTTTTGATATGCACGGCAATAAGATCGGACAGCATCACGGCGCGCACCAGGCGCTCGTGGTCGCAGCGCAGGTACTCGGCATACTCCATAACAGGCAGTGCACAGGTAATGCCCTGATTGCCCGAGCCGCACACAATGGCGACCGGCAGCGCGCAGCCGTTCATGCGGGCGTCGGACCCGGCGGCTGCACGGGCACGGGCACGGCAGGCGACGTCATCGGCACGAGCGCCCAGCAGCGTACGGCCCACCTCGGCGCCCCAAGCATGCGCCAAGCCCTCTGCGCTAATGGCGCCGTTCAGCTCGATCTGACGCTCAACGGCAGCGCGAGCACCCTCAACATCGCCGTCCTCAATAAAGTCGATGATGGTCTCAATCGACATGGGCGTGTCGGCGCTATCTGCCGCGCGCTCGGCCACCACGCGCTCGGCGCAGGCGGCACAATCCCCCACCGACTTGCCGCATACCGGAATACCGTCGAGTGTATGGCACGTAACATTGGTGTGGTGGTCGGTAATCTCGACGACCGCGGTATGCCCCCCGGCCGTGGCAGTCACCTTGATGTAGAGGTTGGGCACGCCCTCGACAAGCGACACATCGCAGTAGCCGGCATCGGCGAGGAGCTCGGCCACGCGAGCACGGTCTTTATCGTCAACACTCTCGAGCACCTCGAGCGCGCTCTTGGCGTCGCCGCCCACAGCACCCAGCACGGCCGCGGCTTCAATACCATGCATACCGCCCGAGTTAGGCACGGTCACGCTCTTTACGTTCTTGATGATGTTGCCCGAGCAGGCAACATCCATATGATCGGGTTCGCAACCGAGCGTCTGGCTCGCCAGCGCCGCTGCATAGGCAACGGCAATGGGCTCGGTGCAGCCGAGCGCACAGACAAGCTCGCGGTTCAAAACATCGCAAAACGCGGTATCACGAAGGGAATCGGCAGGCATAGGTATCTCCTACTTGTATAACGGGCTGGGCTCTCAAAATAGTTCGCTATTATTATTTGATAACAATGCATCAAAAACCACAACCATGGTTCCGGCGGACGGCGCTCGAGCACAAATTGGCGGCATTATTCATGAGAAGCCGGTCTTATTGCATGCTAAAGCGTTTGAGCAAAAAACGCCCGAGCGTTTACACAAAAGTCGCGCTATCATGCAGTCGAACGCGGTAAAACCTTTAGCAATCTCGCCGCACAGACCAGAGAGGAAGCATCCATGAAGATCGGTATCGGTAACGACCACGCCGCCGTCGAGCTCAAGAACATCATCTCCGAGCACCTGAAGGAGCGCGGCTGCGAGGTCGTGAACTTTGGCACCGACACCTCCGAGAGCTTTGACTACCCCATCGCCGGCTACAAGGTGGGTAAGGCCGTTGCCAACGGCGACGTCGACCTGGGCATCATCATCTGTGGCACCGGCGTCGGGATTAGCCTGGCTGCCAACAAGGTCGAGGGCGTACGCGCCGTCGTGTGCTCCGAGCCCTTCAGCGCCAAGCTCTCCCGCATGCACAACAACACCAACGTGCTCGCCTTTGGTGCCCGCGTCGTGGGCTCCGAGCTCGCCAAGATGATTGTCGACGAGTGGCTCGACGCCGAGTTTGAGGGCGGCCGCCACGAGCGTCGCGTCAATCTCATCAACGAGATCGACCAGACCCGCGGACTCAAGGTCGTCGATGAGGCCTAAAGACCTACAACACCATACGTTAACGACAGCCCCCGTCCGGAACACACATCCGGACGGGGGCTGTTTAGTAGATTTTTGGGATATACCTAGAAATCTACTGGAATAAAAAGGGCGCCGCGGATGGAATTCCGCGGCGCCAAAGCCACACGCTAACAGCTTTGAGGAGTCAAAGCTGGTTTAGCCAAAGAAGCGCTTGATCTCGATCTCGGCGTTCTCCAGGCAGTCGGAGCCGTGGATCACGTTGGCGTTGACATCGACAGCGAAGTCGCCGCGAATGGTGCCGGGGGCAGCGTCAAGCGGGTTGGTAGCGCCCATAAGGGTGCGCATCTTGGAGACGGCGGAGAGACCGGAAACGACCATCTTGACGACCGGACCGCTCGTCATAAAGTCGCAGAGACCGCCAAAGAAGGGCTTGTCGGCCAGATGGGCGTAGTGCTCCTCGACGGTAGCACGCTCGAGCGTGGTCATCTCCATGCGTTCGATGACAAGGCCGCTACGCTCAATGCGAGCGACGATCTCGCCGATCTTGCGATCGCGCACAGCGTCGGGCTTAATCATGATGAAGGTCTTCTCGATAGCCATAAGGTAGCCTTTCAAGTAGGTTCGCGCGTGCCCAAGTCCCATTCCGGCACCCGCCTGGACTGCATCGTAACAGAGTTTTAGCTGCAGTTAAACAAAAAACTGTTTATTGAAACACTACAATTTATTAAAACGTTCCATATGTGTCACTTCTGTTTCGAAGCCCGATTAGAGTACCATCCGACCGCGCATCAACCGCACCGAACCGAGCGGACGGTCGGTTGCCGCCCGTGAACGTAGCCCCTTCACAACCTGCCCAAAGGTCCTACAGAAGTTATCGACAAGCCCCTTCCCCATTGCAACAAAATACGGGCGCCCGCAGCAACAGACGCCCGTAAAAGCAAAAACGATTTATCAATAAATGGCCAAAGCCGCTTCAACTAAACCCTTACTTTGCCCCGTGGCCCATCTCGACGACCTTGGTCAGCGATCCAAGCACACCTTCGTCGGCAACGAGTTGTGCCTGGGCACGCTGCAGCTGCACGGCAACGGCGGCAGGGGCGGTACCGCCCTCGGTCGTGCGTGCAGCGACAATCGACGGGATGTCGAGCGCCTCGGTAATGTCGTGCTCAAAGAGCGGGCTAGCCTCTTGGAACACCTCAAACGGCAGGTCCTCAAGATTGCAGTCGCGCTTCTCGCACATCAGGACCAAATGGCCCACCACGGCGTGGGCCTCGCGGAACGGCAGGCCACGCTTGGCCAGGTAATCGGCAACATCGGTGGCGGCAAGGTGCCCCACGCCGCACTCGCGCGCCATGGCATCCTCGTTGACGGTCCAGGTCGAGATCATACCGGCCATAACGGACAGGCACTGCATGAGCGTATGGGCGGTATCGAGCGCGCCCTCCTTGTCCTCCTGCAAGTCCTTGTTATAAGCGAGCGGCAGGCCCTTCATGGTCACGAGCAGCTGCACCAGGTTGCCATAGACTCGGCCGCTCTTGCCGCGGATAAGCTCGGCAAAATCGGGGTTCTTCTTCTGCGGCATGATGGACGAGCCAGTGGAATACGAGTCGGAAAGCGTGATAAAGCCAAATTCGGAGCTCGACCACAGCACGATCTCCTCGGAAAGACGCGACAGGTGCATCGCCATGACGGAGCCGGCGTAATGCAGATCGAGGAGGAAATCACGGTCGGAAACCGCATCGAGCGAGTTGGGAATCACGCCCGCAAAGCCAAGTTCGGCGGCCGTCATCTGACGATCGAGCGGATAGCTCGTACCGGCAAGCGCGGCAGCGCCCAGCGGGCAGTTGTCGGCAGCATCAAAGGCGGCCTTCAGGCGTGTAAAGTCGCGCGCGAACATCCAAGAATACGCCAGCAGATGATGCGACAGCAGCACGGGCTGAGCATGCTGCATGTGCGTGTAACCCGGCAGAATCACCTTGTCGTACTGTTTGGCCGCATCCACCAGCACGTGGCGCAGCTCAAGATTGGCCTCCATGAGCTCCTTGGCCAGCGCCTTGACGCCCAGGCGCGTATCGGTCGCCACCTGGTCGTTGCGCGAACGCCCGGTATGTAGGCGCTTGCCCGCCTCGCCGATGCGACGGGTCAGCTCTCTCTCGATGGACATATGAATGTCCTCGTCGTTGATATCGAAGGTGAAGTTGCCGGCATCGATATCCTGTTCAATTGCGGTCAGACCCTCGGCAATCGCCTGCTCGTCCTTTGCACTGATAATGCCCTGGGCCGCCAGCATCTTGGCATGTGCCTTAGAGCCAGCGATATCCTGCTTATAGAGATGTTTGTCGACCGGCAGCGACGCGCCAAACTCCTGCGTGACCTCGGCCACGCCTGTCTCAAAACGACCGCCCCAAAGAGCCATGGAACCGTCCCCTTTCTCTAAATACCAAAACAAGCGCCCAAAGCAAAGCTCCATGTCGCTAAAGCGATTTATCAACCGCTAGTTTTGCACATTCCCCACCGAGCGCGAGACCATGTGGCTAATTTGCAAAGAAGTGACGCACCAGGCACTTGGCGCCCATCGACTCCCGCCAGCCGTTGCTTGCCGAGCCGTCAATCCATGCCTTCAGGCTCATAGGGACATCCTCGACCTTCGCAGCATCGAACTCGGGCGCGAGGGCAAATAAAGCATGCGCGATAGCATTGAACATAATGGATACTCCTCAGATATATATAGGCACAGAGCCGCCAAATTGATAGAAGGAGCCCCGCCGGACAACCCCGGCGGGGCTCGGACTCAGCCGCAGACGCGGCATCATATATGCGGGCGGAATGTAGGGGCCACCGATGTTAAGAAGTGTCAGCAAGCATAACGAAAGGTAGGGACCCCATGCGCCCGTTATGTATCACGCGGATGGGCCGCGCGGATACCAAGGGAGAAAGACTTAAGCCTGGGCGGCAGCAGAGCTGGGACCCTGAACCTTAGCCCACGTCTTGAGCGACAGCGTGTCGATCTCGATAAAGCCGGCGCTGGCCTTCTCGTCAAACGTGGTGTCGCGGTCGTAGGTGGCCAGACCGTAGTCATAGAGGCTGAAGGGGCTCTTGCGGCCGACAACATGGCAGTTGCCCTTAAAGAACTTCAGGCGGACGGTGCCGGTCACGAACTTCTGGGTATCGGCCATAAAGGCGTCGAGTGCGTTTTTGAGCGGGCTGTACCACTGGCCGTTGTACACGGCGGTGGCCCAATCCTGCTCGAGCTTAATCTTGGTCTTGAGCAGGTCGCCCTCGACGCAAATATCCTCGAGTGCCTTGTGGGCGGTGATAAGCGTCAGGGCGCCGGGAACCTCATAGCACTCGCGGCTCTTGAGGCCCACCAGACGATCCTCGACCAGGTCCAGGCGACCAAAGCCGTTATCGCCCGAAATCTTGTTGAGGGCGATGACGATCTCGGAGAGCTTCATCTTCTTGCCGTCGACGGCGACGGGCTTGCCGGCCTCAAACTCAATCTCGGTGTAGGTCGGGGTGTCGGGCGTGTCCTCGGGATTCTTGGTCATAACCCAGGCGTCGTTGAGCGGCTCGTTCCAGGGATCCTCCAGGTGGCCGCACTCAATGGCACGACCCCACAGGTTGTCGTCGATGGAATAGGGGTTGTCGTTGGCACCCTCGGGAACCGGCACATTGTGAGCATGAGCATAGGCGACCTCGTCGGGACGGCACTTCAGATCCCACTCACGCACCGGAGCAATAACCTTAAGCTCGGGGTCGAGGGCCTTGACGGCAGCCTCAAAACGAACCTGGTCGTTACCCTTGCCGGTGCAGCCGTGGGCGACGTAGGTCGCGCCAAACTCGTGGGCGACCTCGACAAGCTTCTTGGCGAGCAGCGGGCGAGACAGAGCGGAAAGCAGCGGGTACTTGTTCTCGTACATGGAATTTGCGGCGATGGCCTTGGTCAGGAACTCATCGGAGAACTCATCGCGCAGGTCGAGCACCTGGCAATCAAGAACGCCCAGGTCGAGCGCTTTCTGTTTCTTGGCATCCAGGCCGGTCTCCTCCTGGCCCACGTTGCCGCAGACGCAAACGACATCGAGATTCTTCTCGTCCTGGAGCCACTTGACACATACGGATGTATCAAGACCACCAGAATATGCGAGAACTACTTTTTCCTTGCTCATGGCTGTTTCCTTTCGCCCTTGGTAGCTAGTTAGAACATCGGTCAGTTGCAAGTCATTTCAAGGTCACGTACCGTGCAATATCAGGTTAAATAGCAAAAATCAGCACATACATGCCCTAGAAACATGCAGCAATGTCGTGCTAAAACCCAACGACCTTAAAATGACTCTGTTGAGGCAATTCGCCCCATGCGGACAGAGACGATTGTTATCGTCGTCGGGAAATTGCGCGCTGGCGTCGGATGGCATTGTCTGCAGTGGTTATGATCTTTACGAACTGCATCTGCCTCTCCTTTCACCTATCGCCGGGCGCAATTCTAATATCGCAAACGGTACCTTTTCCTCGGTAAGCGGCTCTTTTGCCGTCTCCGTTTTCGATGGTCGCTATATTACGCTAAAGTGCCCGCTGCACAAGCCACAAATTCAAATTTCTGAAAAGTTTTTTCATTAGTTTGTGAAATGCAGTGCAAATACGCTCCGTTCCTGCGAAAATACGCCTGATTACGAGTTGATGGTTATAACGTCTGAAACAATTTCGAAACGAAAGGCTCGCTTTTATGCAAACTTACGAATCGGACGCCAATATCGGAAACATTAAGCTCATCGCCGTCGACATGGACAAGACGCTGCTGACCGACGAGCGCGTGCTGCCGCAAGGCCTTGACGAACGCCTGGACAAGCTCGCCGAAGCCGGCATCGTATTCTGCCCCGCCAGCGGACGTCCCGCCCCCAAGCTCGAGGAGATGTTCGAGGGCATCAAGAACCGCCTCGCCTTTTGTCCCGACAACGGAGCCTGCGTCATCTATCGCGGCAACTATATCTATAAGAGCAACATCGATGTGGCGCTCTACCACAAGGTCCTGGCACATGCCGTGGAGGACCCGCGCGCCGTTCCCGTCCTGTGCTGCTATGACGATGCTTACGTTTTGGCGCGCGACCACAAGTACCACGACGAGATCAGCATCTACTATTCTGCCATCAACTACGTCGACACCTTTGAGGGTCTTGACGTCGAATCCAACAAGATTTCGATCTTCTTCCCCGCCTACGACGCCGAGCCTGCGTTCCGCGAGACCTATAACCCCGCGTTCTCGGACAAGCTCTACGTCACCAACGCCGGGCGCGAGTGGATCGACTTTATGAACCTGGGCGTCGACAAGGGCGCCGGCGTCGCGCACCTGTGCGAGCACTTGGGCATCGATATCGCCGATGCCGCCGCCGTGGGCGACACCTACAACGATATCCCCATGCTCGAGCGCGTCGGGCATAGCTTTATCGTGGACAATGCCGAAGAGCATATGAATGCGCACGCCAAGTGGCGCATTCCGAGCAACAACGACGGGGGCGTACTGACGCTCATCGACGCCATCTTGGCGGCTCGGTAATCTATCTCATCGCCATGCCCGGGGCCGGCCGTTTGATTTTTGCTCGGTCAGGTCCTGGGCTCGCTCGAAGGCCACATTAAGTGGCCTTCGGCTCGTGCGGAATCTACAAAAATCAAACGGCCGGCCCCGGGCATGGCTATGTTGACTTGCTTGCCGCCTAGATGGCGTCTTGGGTGTCTAGATACTTGGCTGATTTTTTGGAATGAAGGGGGCTCCTTGTTGGCAAGGAGCCCCCTTCTGCCTTTAGTTACTTTGGAATTGTGGGCGCTTTCCTATTTCGCGTCGGCCCAGGTTATGCCGGTGCTGGCTTCGGCGATGAGGGGTACGCGGAGGTCTACGACGTGCTCCATGACGTCTTGGACCATGGCGGTGAGGCGCTCGACTTCGTCGACGGGGCACTCAAAGTCCAGTTCGTCGTGCACCTGCAAGATCATGTGGGCGGCAAAGCCCTCTTCTTCCAGGCGGCGGCTTACGCGGGCCATCGCGATCTTGATGATGTCGGCGGCGGTGCCCTGCATGGGGTGATTCATGGCCGTACGCTCACCAAAGCCACGGAGTTGCGGGTTTTTGGCCTTGAGCTCTGGAATATGGCGACGACGGCCATACATGGTCTCGGCATAGCCAGTCTGCTTGGCGCGCGCCACCACGTTGTCGAGGAACGTGCGCACGCCCGGGTAGGCCTCGTAGTAGCGATCGATCATGCCACGTGCCTCGGCCATCGAGATGTGCAGCGACTGCGACAGACCGTACGCCTGCTGACCATACACAATGCCAAAATTCACGGCCTTGGCGCGACTGCGCAAGTCGGGCGTTACCTCGGACACGGAAACGCCAAACACGCGCGCGGCCGTCTCGGCATGGAAGTCCTCGCCCTCGTTAAAGGCGCGCACCAGGTGCTCGTCACCCGAGAGATGCGCGAGTAGACGCAGCTCGATCTGCGAGTAGTCCACCGCCAAAAAGACACTGCCCTCGCCTGCCGAAAACGCCGTCTTAACGGTACGGCCCAGCTCAGAGCGCGTCGGGATGTTCTGCAGGTTCGGGTCGCTCGAGGACAGGCGACCCGTTGCCGTGATGGTCTGGTTGTACGTGGTGTGCACGCGACCGTCACCACGGCGCAGCGGACCTAGCGTGTCCAGATAGGTCGACTTAATCTTGGACTTCTCACGCCAGTCCAAAATCAGGCGCACGATTTCGTGGTCGCGCGCAAGGTCGCTCAGCACCTTGGCGTTGGTCGAATAGTACCCGCGCTTGGTCTTTTTGAGGCCCTTGGTCGGAAGCCCCATAACGTCAAAGAGCACGTGCGAGAGCTGCATGGGACTGCCGATGTTAAACGTCTCATCACCTGCCAGGTCACGAATGCTGCGCTCGACCTCGGTGATCTGGGTCGCCAGGCCCTCGGACAGGCTGCGCAGCCGGTCGGGATCTACGAGCATGCCCGCGCGCTCCATCTTGGCAAGCACCGGCACGAGCGGCATCTCAATGCCATCGAACACGTTGGCGGCGTTCTCGCGGGCCATGCGGTCGCGAAGCGGCGCCACGAGTGCCAGCGTCAACGCCGCGGTACGGGCAGCAGGAGCAGGAGCGTCCTCGCCAGCACCATCCGCACCGCGCGCCGCAGGCAGCGCCATCTGCAGATAGGTATCGGCCAGATATGCCTCGTCAAACTCGGAGCGGTCGGAATCCAACAGGTACGCGGCAACCACGGTATCAAAGATGCGCACGGAATCGACTGCCAGCGGGTCCATGAGCTCGGGCTCAGAAGAATCGATGGGCGAAAGCTCATGCAGCAACGCCTTCATGTCCGGGCTCGCCACGCGGCCCTCCATAAACAGGCGCGCGAGCACGCCAGCGATAACGCCGTGGGCGGAATTGAAGCCCTCGACAGCGGCAGGCGTGCCGTCATCGGCTTCCTCGAGCGCAAAGAGTCCCTTGGACGTCGCCAGCCACAGCGTACGCGTCAGGCCAAAGAGCGCACCCTCCTCCTTGTCATCGTCCACCACGGCGGCGACCCACTCGCCCGCATCAATCGCGCGAGAGATCTCGGCCGCCACAGCAGCAAGTGCCTCAGCATCGCCGGCGGCCGCACGCGAAACCGCGGGTATCTCGAACGAGCTGGCAGCGGGCACGACCCCGCCCTCGCCGCCAATCAGCGCCAGGAAGCGGTTCTGCATGGCCGTAATGCCAAGTGCGCCCAGCGCCGCGGACACCTCATCGGCAGAAAACGATGGGAAGGACGTCGCGTCAAAGTCGAGCTCGACAGGTGCATCGGTGCGGATGGTCGCAACCTTGCGGCTCAGCAGCGCATCGTCGATGTGTGCACGCAGGTTCTCGCCCATCTTGCCCTTGACCTCGTCAGCATGCGCAATGACCTCGTCCAAGCTGCCGTACTGCGCGATGAGCGCGCTCGCCTTTTTGGGGCCGATGCCCGGTACGCCGGGAATGTTGTCCGACGTATCGCCCTTCAGACCGTAAAAATCGGGCACGAGCGCCGGCGTAATGCCGTGATACAGGTCGTCCACGCTCTCGGGCGTCATGATCGCCACGTCGGACAGGCCCTTGCGAGTCGAGACCACGTTGACGTGCTCGGTCACAAGCTGATACATGTCACGGTCGCCGGTCACCAGCAGCATGTCGCAGCCGGCCTCCTCACCCAGGCGCGCCATGGTTCCCAGGATATCGTCGCCTTCCCAGCCCTCGGACTGCAGAATTGGCACGTTGAGCGCCGTGAGCAGCTCCTTAATCATGGGAAACTGCGCATGCAGATCGGGGTCCATGGGCGGGCGCTGCGCCTTATACTGCGGCAGCATCTCCATGCGCACGCGCGGCTTGCCTTTGTCAAACGCCACGACCACACCGTCGGGGCTAAAGGCATCGATCATCTTAAGAAACATGTTCAGAAAGCCAAAGATCGCGTTGGTGGGGCGACCGTCCGGCGCGTTCATGGTCGGCGGCACGGCGTGGAAGGCGCGGTGCATGAGCGAGTTGCCGTCGATAACGGCAAAGGTGCGGCGCTTGTCAGACATATTGAATACCTCGCTTTGGACTGGGCACGGCTTGCTCACTCCAGTTTACACGCTCCCCGCCCCGCGGCCACCGCACATCAAGCTCCCCCGCCACCGCGCGTTCCCGAGTGATACGATGGCTCACGGTACAACAACCAGCACGATCGATCCGAAAGGAGCCTGCGTCATGGAGCGTCCCTGCGCATGGAAAAAGTACACGCCACAGCAAATCGAGGAGCTCGAGGAGCTTTGCCGCGGCTATAAGCAGTTTTTGAGCGAGAACAAGACCGAGCGCCTGTGCGTCAAGACCGGCATCAAGATGGCCGAGGAGGCGGGATACGTCGACCTGGAGACCGTGATTGCCGAAGGCCGCGCGCTCAAGGCAGGCGACAAGGTGTACGCCGCCAACCACGGCAAGGATCTTATGCTCGTCAACCTGGGCACCGCCCCGCTCGAGCAGGGCTTTAACATCCTGGGCGCCCACGTGGACTCGCCGCGCCTGGACCTCAAGCAGAATCCCGCCTTCGAGGCCGGCGACATGGCCTACCTCGACACGCACTACTACGGTGGCGTCAAGAGCTACCACTGGGTGGCCTCCCCGCTCGCACTCGTGGGCGTCATCTGCAAAAAGGACGGCACCACCGTCGACATCAACATCGGCGACAAGGCCGACGATCCGGTCTTTACCATCTCCGACCTGCTGATCCACCTCTCGAGCGAGCAGATGTCCAAGCCCGCCAAGGACGCCGTCGACGCCGAGATCCTCGACGTGATCGTGGGCGGCCGTCCCGTAAAATTTGACGAGGACGACAAGGACGCTCCCAAGGAGCCCGTCAAGCAGATGTTCCTGGATATCCTCAAGGAGCAGTACGACGTCGAGGAGGAGGACTTCCTCTCCGCCGAAATCGAGGTCGTGCCCGCCGGCCCCGCCCGCGACATGGGCCTCGACCGCTCCATGATTTTGGGCTATGGCCACGACGACCGCGTCTGCGCCTACCCCTCCATGCTCGCCCAGATCAATGTGGCCAACGTGGAGCGCACGAGCATCACGCTCATCGTCGACAAGGAGGAGATTGGCTCCGTGGGAGCCACCGGCATGACAAGCCGCTTCTTCGAGAACACCGTCGCCGAGATCATGACGCTCGCCGGCGAGGGCAGCCCGCTGGCCCTGCGCCGCGCACTCGCCCGCAGCCGCATGCTCTCCTCTGACGTATCCGCCGGCTTCGATCCGGGCTACGCCGGCAAGTTCGAGACCAAGAATGCAGCCTTTATGGGTCGCGGCCTGTGCTTTAACAAGTACACGGGCAGCCGCGGCAAGGGCGGTTCCAACGACGCCGACGCCGAGTATATGGCCCTCATCCGCGACATTATGGACGAGGCCGGCGTGGACTTCCAGACCTGCGAGCTCGGTCGCGTCAACGCGGGCGGCGGCGGCACCATCGCCTACATCATGGCCAAGTACGGCATGAACGTCATCGACTCCGGCGTTGCCGTCCTGTCCATGCACGCCCTGTGGGAGGTCGCCAACAAGGCCGATATCTACGAGGCCTATCGCGGCTACAAGGCCTTCCTCGAGCGCGCATAATCAACCCTTCATCAGTTGCGGTGAGATACGGACTAAACTGGCCCATAAACGGCCAAAACAGACCGTATTACACCGCAACTTCCTTTTTGGCAGAGGAGAGTCCATGCTGCAGGTCATCATTTCGCCCGCCAAGCAGATGCGCGCGGCCCAAGATGCTTTTGAAGTCCTGGGCATTCCACCCTTTGCGCGCGAGACGGCTCGCCTCCACCGCGCACTGCTAGATATCGAGCGGAATGAAGGCAGCGGCAGCCTGCAGGCGCTGTGGAACGTGAGTGACAAACTGCTGGGGCCCTGCCTCAACACCCTGCATGAGTTCGAGCCCATCTTGCAAAACGGCGATCTCGACAATCCCGCACTCGCCCGTCACCTCTCCCCTGCCGTCATGTCCTATCACGGCATTCAATACCAAAGCATGGCGCCCGAGGTGATGGATTCCGCACAGCTCGCATGGCTGCAAGACCATCTGTGGATCCTCTCGGGCCTTTACGGATGCGTACGCCCCTTTCATGCCGTTGAACCGTATCGGCTGGAGATGGGCGCGAAGCTTGCCGTCGACGATGCCCGAGACCTCTACGCGTTTTGGGGCGACAAGCTCGCACGGGTCATCGCTCCGGCAGGCTCCAACGCCACGATCGTCAACCTCGCCAGCGCGGAATACGCCAAAGCCGTTCTGACCCGCCTCACCACCGACGCCACGGTCGTCACATGTCTCTTTGGCGAAGGCATCCGCAACGGCAAGCCCATCCAACGCTCGACCGCCAGCAAAAAAGCGCGCGGCTCCATGGTGCGCTGGATGGCAGAAAACAAGTTCGAGGATGTAAGCGGGCTTACCGCGTTCGACGTTGGTTATCGTTACTTTCCCGAGCTTTCAAATAAAAACACTTTGGTCTTCCTGAACGAACAGGCCTTGTAGGACTACCGCTACTTTTGAATGTGCTGCCTAGGCACGGCGTCTATTCCGCCAGGCCGTCGGCTTTTGCAATCTCGCTCGTCGAGCCATCTTGGTAGGTAACCTTAACGTGCTCCACCTCGGACGCCTCAACACCCGACGGAGGCTCCAGGCGCCATTCCGTCAGGGCTATATCCATGGTCGTGGGTACATCCCCCTGATCTTTGAGCTCGACCGACAGCGTCCTAAGCGACGCATCGAAGGTCACGCGCTCGATCTCTTCACCAGGAATGGAACCACCGCTCAGCTGCAGTTGCACAAACTTGTCGCGCGGATACCAATAGTCGCCCGGCGCGGCAACGGTATTGCCACCCGCGACCTTCGCCGTCATAATCGGCAGGCTATCGTCCGCCTCAAACGTCCAGGAAACTCCCCCACGCCCGCCAAATGTCCAGATACAACAGGCAATCACCATCACGACAAGAATCGCGAAACCAATTGCGACCAGCCCATGATGGGCGCGGCTCTCCTCGGCCGACACATCCCACTGCGTCTCTCGATACAGATGCTTGTCTTCCATGTTCGCCTCCCCGCGGGCATGCTCGTCGCGTCAATCGTACCCATTCGAGCTATACTTGAGCCCACCACATAAACGGGGAGCTTGCAGGACAAGACGGCAGGCTGAGACTGGGCGCGCCCGCCCTGACCCGCAAACCTGATATGGGTAATGCCAACGAAGGGAGCCGTGCCAATGAGCACACAGACCGAGCCCAAGCTCGTCACGCAAATCGACTTCGCCCGCGCCGGGCAAATCACACCGCAGATGAAGGAGGTTGCCGAGAGCGAGCATCGCGACCCCGAGTACATCCGCGAGCGCGTGGCCGACGGCCGCATCGCCATTCCCGCCAACATCGTGCATATCAAAAAGGGCATGCGCGCCTTTGGTGTCGGCGAGGGCCTGTCTACCAAGGTCAACGTCAACCTGGGCATCTCGGGCGACAAGGCCGATGCCGCCGAGGAATGGAAGAAGGTCAAGATCGCCGAGGACTTTGGCGCCGACGCCATCATGGACCTCTCCAACTCGGGCAAGACGCGCCAATTCCGCCAGCAGCTCATCGACGAGACGCCGCTCATGGTGGGCACCGTCCCCATGTACGACGCCATCGGCTACATGGAAAAGCCGCTTGTCAAGCTTACCAAGGACGACCTGTTCGAGGTCGTGCGCGCGCACGCCGAGGACGGCGTGGACTTTATGACCGTCCACTGCGGCATCAACAAGTCGGTCACCAAAACCTTTAAGGAGACCGGCCGTCTCATGAACATCGTCAGCCGCGGCGGCTCACTGCTGTTTGGCTGGATGGAGGTCACCGGCAACGAGAACCCCTTCTACGAGTACTTTGACGAGCTGCTCGAGATCTGCCACGAGTACGACGTGACGATTTCGCTCGGCGACTCCTGCCGCCCGGGCTGCCTCTACGACTCCAACGACGCCACCGAGACCGCCGAGATGATCGAGCTGGGCAAGCTGTGCAAGCGCGCTTGGGCCGCCGGCGTCCAGGTCATGGTCGAGGGCCCGGGGCACATGGCGCTCGACGAGATCGCCGCCAACATGAAACTGCAGAAGCGCCTGTGCCACAACGCCCCGTTCTACGTGCTCGGGCCGCTGGTGACCGATATCGGCGTGGGCTACGACCACATCACCGCAGCCATCGGTGGCGCCATCTCCGCGAGCTCGGGTGCCGACTTTTTGTGCTACGTGACACCGGCAGAGCACCTATGCCTGCCTAACGCCCAGGATGTGCTCGACGGCCTCATGGCCACCAAGATTGCCGCACACGCCGCCGACATCGCCAAAAAGGTGCCCCACGCCCGCGACATGGACGACAAGATGGGCCAGGCACGCCGCAAGCTCGACTGGGACGCCATGTGGAAGTGCGCGCTCGACCCGGTCACCGGCAAGAAGCGCTACGAGGAATCCCCTGCTGCCACCGAGGGCACCTGCACCATGTGCGGCAAGATGTGCGCCGTCCGCACCGTCAACAAGGTGTTCGAGGGCACGACGATCGACCTCGGCATGGAGGACTAACTCGTCACCGGACCCATAATCGGCCACAAGGCGTTCGTCAATTGTTGACGTGTGAACATTTTCTTACATTTACGTAAAGATTGCACTACCCGCCCGGGATCGGCATACAGCCGGCCCGGGCAACTTTATAATGCGGGCAGGAGACCCATTTGAATCCGACCGAACAAGGGAGCGAACATGGATCGCAGTAAGGTACCAGCCGTCCTGTCCATCGCAGGATCCGATTCCAGCGGCGGTGCCGGCATTCAGGCCGACATCAAGACCATCACGGCGCACCGTCTGTATGCCGAGACGGTCATCACGGCCATCACCGCACAGAACACCCTAGGCGTCACCGCCGTGCAGAACATCTCCCCGGATATTGTCGCGGCGCAGATCGATGCCGTTTTTGACGATATCCGCCCCAGTGCCGTCAAGATCGGCATGGTTTCTTCTGCCGAGATTATCGAAGTCATAGCCGACCGCCTGAGCGCCTGGGACGCACAAAATATCGTCGTCGACCCCGTCATGGTCGCCACTTCGGGCGCTCGTCTCATCGCCGAGGACGCCGCCGAAGCGCTTACACGCCGCCTGTTCCCACTGGCAAGCGTTATCACGCCCAATATTCCCGAGGCCATGGCGCTGCTCGACTACGAGGTCGATTCCGAGCGCACACAGCAAAACGCTGCCATGCTCCTCACCCGCCGCTTTGGCTGCGCGTCCCTCGTTAAGGGCGGGCATTTTGTCAACGAGGCCAACGATGTGCTAGCAGAGCCCGCGCCGCTCGATGACGAGGGCAACCACCTGGGCGATCCGCTCACCACGTGGTTCCGCCACAAGCGCATCGAGACCGCCAACACGCATGGTACCGGCTGCACGCTCTCGTCCGCCATCGCCTGCGCGCTGGCCCAGGGCATGGATCTTGCCGACGCCGTCAACGCCGGCAAGGCCTACCTAACCGGCGCTCTCGCCGCCGGCCTGAACATGGGCAAGGGCTCCGGCCCCGTCAACCACATGTGGCAGTACTAAAAAGCCAGCAACCAAAACCACCGCACAAACCACCACAAAGGCGCCCGTCCCTTTGTGGTGGTTTGGGGCTGCGCTACTCACCGAGCATCTCTTGGAGCTTGGCTGCCACGGCGTGGCCCAGGCTCTCGTGGCTTTCGGGCATCATGTGCAGATAATCGATATCGCCCAGGTCGCGCTGGGCCACGCCGCACCAGCGCACATCGTGCGCATAGCGCACCGCGGTGCCATCGCGCATGCCCGCCGGATCGTAGCCATACGTATTGCTGTCACCAAAGCACAGGACGTTTTTCATCGCAAGCCCTTCCCTCAGTAAAAAGCCGACGGGAGCAGCCCCTCCCGCCGGCTCGACCTATCTGTCAGCGCGCACCGATTACAGATACTTGCGCCAGTCGTCATCATCCTCGTCGTCCTCGGCAGCGGCATGAGCCTGCTCGGCGGCACGGGCGGCCGCGGCACGGGCGGCAACCTGGGCATAGGACTCCTCGTTGCGCTCGGGGAAGCTTGCCAGCACGTGCTCGAACTTGGCAAAATCCTCGTCCCAGCGCGTAGAGGGCACGGCAAAGAAGACCTGCTTGACCTTAAAGTCGCCCGATGCGAGCTCCTTGCGGAAGAGCTCGGCCACGGCCTCGGCGTCAAAGCCGTTGTTGTCACAGCCCCAGGCGCCCAGCACGAGCTTCTCGCGACCAAGCTCGTCGCAGATGGCCAGCACAAAGCGGATACGATCGCGCAGGGCGTCCAGCAGGGCATCGTCACCCACGCGATACTCCTGGCGAGCGCGCTTGGCGTTGGGCGCAGCGGCAACGATCACGTCGGCGTACGCATGCACGTGGTTGCGGTCGAAGCGCACCGCAGGCACCACCAGCGCACGGTTGCGGTAAAGCTCGCAGTTGATGTTGCGGCGACGGTTCTCGCCGTACCATTTGCGCTGCTTATCGAGCACATTGTACAGATACGAATCGGCACAGAGCGTGGCCTCCTGACCCAGATAGCCCTGGATGTAGCCACCGCCCGGGTTGGTGAACGAGGCAAAGGCGAGCACGGCCATGTCGCAGAACTGCGCGTAGCCTCGGCCGTTATCCAGAATGGCCTGCGTGGCAGAGGCGTCGAGCACGGTGACCTCGGGCAGGACCGGAGCGGGCTCCTCGGCAGCAGGCGCGGGCTCGGTCTCCGTGGCGTCCTCTGCGGGCACAGGCTCGGCCACGACCTCGGTCTCGGCAGGCGCAACCTCGGCGGCCTCAGACTCATCGGCAACCTGCTCTTCGGCAGCAGCCACCTGGGCCTTAGCCTTCATCGCCGCGACAAATCCGGCAGGCATGCCCTCGAACTCGCGCACGCCGGCAAGCGAGCGCTCGATATCCTTTGCGCACGCTTCGGACACAGTCGCCACGTGACGCTCGGCGGCCTTGGCACGGGCCTCGCGCTTGGGATTGGGCTGTCCCGCGCGGTTGGGCCTACGGTTACGGTTCCTGTTGTCGACGTCTGCCATAAGTGGTCACCTTTCTCGGTCGCTGCCGCTATCGGCTTTTCCCATCCATGATACCCCGCCGCGTACAAAAAAGGCGGCCCCGAAGGACCGCCTTTCGCATCGATTTGCGCGCGGCAAGCACCGCTGCAATCTGGCACTAGTCGCGACGACCAAGGATGTTCAGAATGCGCAGAAACACGTTGATAATGTCCACGAACAGGTTGGACGCCATGAGCACGGCGTTGGGCAGCGTGGGCGGCACCGTCGTTGCCACGTAGGTGTCGTAGCCAATAAAGCCGGCGAACACCACAATCACGATCAGGTCGGTGATGGTCTGCGAGACGCCCATGAACATCAGCACGATCTCGACCAGAATCGTGGCAAGCAGAATGCCAAAACCAATGCCGTACACACGCTGGAAGAATTTGGGGAAGGTCACGCCCAGTGCGCCAAAGACAAAGGTGATGGCGGCAGTGGCGATAAAGGCGGTGTTGATGGTGGGCAGGTCGTAGTTGGCAAGGCCAAACGACGCGGTCAGACCAAAGGTGCTCGCAAAGATCGCGTAACCCGCGAGCGACAGGCCCACGGACTGCTTGCTGGCGGCGGCCGACATCATGACGATGCCGACAATGGTCAGGATAAACGAGCCAAAGACCAGCGGCAGGGCGGCGCCACTCATCATCATGCGCGCAAACGACATGGTGCCCGTAAAGTAGGCACCAGCGCCCATAGCGCAAAAACCCAAAAAGATCAGGGCAGACATGGCAAGGTTGTACGCGCGCGGCGACATCTCCTTGGCACGGCTTGCGCCGGTCTCGATGGGGCCGTTCTGATAGCCCTGGATATCGTTCATAATTTCGTCCTTTCAAAAAGCGCCGCGACAGCGCCGTAGGTGACAAGATTCCTGCCATTGTACCCGAATGGCGCGCGCTCTTACCCGCGGCGCTCACTCTCGAGTGTGCGGTCGAACGCCCACACCCACCACCGCATCAGATGAGCCTGCGAGCCATCCGGTCGCTCACGCGCCTGGTCTTCCAGATACAGCTCGGTCGTATGTCCGCCAAAACGAACCTTATAGGTTGCCGTACGAATGCCGTGAACCGTCAGGCCAAAACCGGTAGACGAGACAATCTCGTCAATCGTAAAGCAGCGACCGTCGACCCAGCAGACGGTAACCGGCACAACTTGTCCGCCCGCGAGGATGCGGGCCACGACGTCCACATACTGCTTGTGCACGCGCCGAGTTTTGCCATCTGTCTGTCGATATTCCATGCCCCTATTATCGAACGCATGTTTGCATATTGTAAAGCGAACAGACTGTGGTTTTGGGGTGTCGGAGCGAGCGCACGTGTCCTCACGGCGTGTTAGCAAAAAGAACACCCGCGGTCAACAGGGCTAATATTCAATTTTAGTGCCAAAAAATTCACTTCTCCCGTCAGAACTCGGTAAAGAAACCCGCAGGAGGTGATACGATTTATCATGTTTTTGTAACGTTTCTGCAAACTTCGAGAAAGCCCATATATGGACGTAACGTTCTCAGCCTTCCTCGGCCAACTTGTTTCGAACCCAGTCCTTGCCGTCACCGTGTTCCTCGCGCTCGGCGCCATCTTCGTCAACGGATGGACCGACGCGCCCAACGCCATCGCGACCTGTGTCACCACGCGTTGCATGCCCGCCCGCGCCGCCATTCTCATGAGTGCCGCGTTCAACTTTTTGGGCGTGCTCATCATGACGCACTTTAATGCCAGCGTTGCCAACACCATCTCCCATATCGTCGACTTTGGCGGAAACAGCACCATGGCGCTCGCGTGCCTCTGCGCGGCCCTGTTCTCCATCGTCGTCTACGGCGCCACGGCATCGCGTTTTGGCATCCCCACCTCGCAGAGCCACAGCCTCATCGCCGGCCTGACCGGCGCTGCCATCGCCCTCGGCGGCGCCAGCAGCGTCAATGTCCACGAGTGGATGAAGGTCATCTACGGCCTGGCGCTCTCCATCGGTCTGGGCTTTGTCATGGGCTGGGTCCTGTGCAAGCTCGTCTCGATTCTTTTCGCTGCCGCCAACAGGCGACGTGCCAACGTCTTCTTTAAATATGCTCAGATCGCGAGCGCCGCGGCCATGAGCTTTATGCACGGCGCGCAGGATGGACAAAAGTTCATCGGCGTGCTCTTTTTAGGTGTCGCCTTTGCCAACGGACAGACCGGCGTCGGCGACGCCGGCATCCCCATCTGGATCATGCTGCTGTGCTCGGCCACCATGGGCATCGGCACCAGCGTGGGCGGTGAGCGTATCATCAAGTCCGTCGGCCAGAGCATGGTTAAGCTCGAGAAGTATCAGGGCTTCTCTGCCGACCTGGCAGGAGCCGCAAACCTGCTGCTTGCCACGCTCACCGGTATCCCCGTGTCCTCCACGCACATCAAGACCTGCGCCATCATGGGCGTCGGCGCCGTCAAGCGTCTCTCGGCCATCAACTTCGGCGTGGTCAAGGACATGATGTTCACGTGGTTCTTCACCTTCCCCGCCTGTGGACTCATCAGCTTTGTCATGGCCAGGCTGTTCATGATGTTCCTCTAGTCAAACCGAACGTCCATCCGGACCGCATTACCTCGCCCACCCGTCTTCGCCCCGAAAGGATCACTCATGGCAAAGAAACCCGATTCGTTCTACTTTGACAACTACGTCGCCTGCGCCGACTTCGCCGTTCAGGCAGCCGAGCTGCTCACCAAGATTTTTGAGAACTTTGACCCCGCGCAGATCCACGACATGCTCGAGAAGATGCATGCGATTGAGCATGCAGCAGACAAGAAGCACCATGAGCTCGAAGACGCCCTGCTCGCGGCCTTTATCACCCCGCTTGAGCGCGAGGACCTTAACCTAATGAGCTGCTCGCTCGATACCGTGCTCGACCGTATTGAGGGCGTCGTGCAGCGCCTCTACTTCACCAACATCCAGAGCATCCGCCCCGATGCCATCGTGATCGCCCACAAGGTGACCGACGCCTGCCGCGCCATGAAGGACCTGATGGTCGAGTTGCCCAACTACCGCAAGTCCAAAACGCTGCGCGAGCTCGTCATCCAGATCAACACCATCGAGTCCGAGGCCGACGAACTCTACATCAACGCCATGCGTAACCTGCACGTCAACGGCAAGGACCCGCTCGAGGTCATCGCCTGGCGTGACGTGTACGCCTTCTTGGAGTACTGCGCCGACTGCTGCGAGAATGTGGCCGATGTCGTGGATTCGATTGTCATGAAGAACAGTTAATTGGGGGTACGTATCCCACCGGCGAAGGCCCGGCACCTATTTGCTTTCTCTCTCCGGCTGCACGGCAGAGTCGTTCGAAAGTAAATAGGTGTCGGGCCTTCGCCTTGCGTATCACCATTGGAACTTTGGCTGATAGTTTTAGCGCAATGGGGGTTTGGCTGAAGGGCCCTTTGGTACCCGCTCGGACACTTTGGCCCTTGGTGAGCGTTTGGCTGATTGCTGCTTTGGGTACTCTTTGGGTTACTTTGGGTTTGTTTGATTTTTAATTGTTGGAGGGCTTGTATGTCGTATTTGGATCTGGCTCGGTCTCGGTATTCTTGTCGTTTGTTTGAGAATCGTTCTGTTGAGCAGGCTGTGGTGGATACCATTGTTGAGGCTGGGCGCATTGCTCCTTCTGCTTGCAATAATCATCCAACCCGTGTGATGGTGTTGGATACGCCTGAGCTTCTGGAAAAGGCAGCTGCTTGTCAGCCTCGGTTTGCTCGTGATGGGTCCATCTTTGGCGCTCCGCTCATCTTCCTCGTTTGCAGCGTTACCAACGATGCTTGGGTGCGTCCCTATGACCAGATGAACTCCAGCGCTATCGACACTTCGATTGTTTGCGATCAGATGATGATGGAGGCCGAGGAACAGGACCTGGGAACGTGCTGGGTATGCCATTTTAAGCCCGAGCTAGCCCGCGAGCAGTTCAACCTGCCCGAGGGCGTTTATCCCTACCACATGCTCGTCTGCGGCTATCCCGCCGACCATATCGCCGACCCCGAGCATCGCGAGGCCCGCACCATTCCCCTATCCAATTTCCTCCTCAAGTAGTTTTGGCCCATGCCCTAAAATCTACCTTTTACCGCTCAAACGTTCGCCGAGTTCTGCCCTATCGCACGCAGAGCTCGGCGTTATGTTTCCCAACCCGTATACAGCTACAAAAAAGGAGCTCGCAAGCGCGAGCTCCTATTAAGGGCTAGATTGTAGTTTTGGCGCTAGTCCAGGTCGTCCGCGGCAAAGTTGTCAATCGGGGCGAAGGGGTCGGCCACGGGGACAACCGGATCAGCGACAGGCAGCGGCTCGGCGGCAGGCATGGTCACGGCAGGAGAAGCCGCGGAACCGACCGGCGTAGAAGCCAGCAGATCGGCCGGGAAGGAATTCTGAGCATCGTCCATAAAGTGCTGAATGAGCTTGAGATACTCGGCCTTGAACTCCTCGCGGGAAGCCTTCAGACGGTCAATCTCCTCGAGCTCGGCCTGCTTCTCGGTCAGGGCCTGACGGATGACCTCGCGGGCCTTGGCGTCGGCCTCGTTGCGGATGCGGTCAGCATTCTCGTTAGCGTCGTTGACAATCGCCTCGGCGGTCTGCTGGGCCGCGATGAGAGCGGCGGAAATCTGACGCTCCTGAGCGGAGAAATCGGGAGCGGGAGTGGCGACAGGGGCAGCCTGAGCGGCAGAATCCTGGGCCTGCGCAAGCTGAGCCTGCGTATCGGCAAGCTGCTGCTCGGTGGCGGTCAGGCGACCCTTAAGATCAACGATCTTGGCAAGCATAGCGTCGACCTCGGAGGACAGGGTCTCCAGGAAGACGTCGACCTCGGCGGGATCGTAGCCGCGCTTGGCCTCAGAGAAGGTCTGAGCCTGGATGTCAGCAGGGGTAATAGCCATAACAAGTTCTCCTTTATCATCGCCTTGGCGCTAAGCGCCCGACATAGGTTACTGAGCCAGTCCTATACGAGTATACCTATAAGTAGCTGCAGAATGAGCTTCTGCACCAACTGCAACGCAATAATCGCAACGACCGGTGAAAAATCGATACCGCCCATCGGCGGCATAAACCGGCGAAACAGGTTGAGCCAAGGGCCGCAAACGCCGTCGAGCACCGCCGCGATATCCTGTAGCAAACCACCCTGCTTCATGGGAATCCACGTCATAAAGCAGTAGACCACAATCAACGTGGAATAAAAATTAAACAGCGTATTGACCAGCTGAGCAATGGTGTAGATGTTGATGAGAATCTCCTCGTCTTGTCTTTACTTAAGGTAGCCGTCGGCGCGAAGCTTCTTGAGGTCGGAATCCTTGACCTCGCAGCCGGCGGGCAGCACCATAAACACGCGATCGCCCACTTCTTTGACCGAAGCGCCCAGGCCGCAGGCAAAGCCATAGCTAAAGTCCAGGACGCGTTTGGCGACCTCGGTGCGAACGCCCACAAAGATCAGCGCGACAGGCTGCTTGGTACGCACGCGGCGCACGACCGTCTCCACGTCGTCATAACTCTCCGGACGAAGAACGTAGGCCGGCAACTGAGGCGTGGCGTTGATGATATTGCTCGCATAGGCAGAGGCATCGCTCGGCGTTGAAGCAGGAGCGGGCACAGCGGCAGCGCGGACCCGAGCGTTCTCGGCGTAGCTTGACGGCGTGTCATAGGCGCCGGGACGATAACCGCCCGCAGCGGCATCCTGAGAGCGCGAAGGCGGATTGTACGTCGTAGCGTGACGGGAGTCGTCGCCGATCAGTTGACCGGAACGCGTGTACACAGCAACCGACTCAGCCTCTCCGCGGCGTGTCTGCCCCAGCAGTCCATTGCTCGGTTCATCTTGCGTATAGAAGCCCTCGCCCGAAGCACCGCTGTAGCCGTTGTTCTGATAGCCGTCGTCATAGCCGTCATCGTAACCGTAGTCATCATCCTGGCCATAACCCTGGTCATAACCCTGCTGGCCGCCTAGGTGCATTTTATTTTTAATTTCGTCAAGGAAACCCATGGTTGTGTCCTCTCACGGTCTAATGCAGGCGCTCTGATAATCAGCGCGCACTTCAGGCTCTTATTTTACTTCAAACTCCGGGCTAAATACTACCCTGCCCAGGCGAACAAGCGTCGAGCCTTCCTCAAGGGCAGGCTCAAAGTCCTCGCTCATGCCGCAAGAAAGCTCAGGCAGACACAGATTGGGGTGTGCCGTCTCCAGTTCATCCCTCAACTCACGCAGCCCGGCAAAGGTGCGGCGCGCCACATCCTTATTCCCCCGGGGCGCCATGGTCATAAGCCCCTGCACGCAAATTCCCTCAAGCTCCGCAAGCTCGCCAGCCGCGGCACGAACCTCATCGGGCGAAAAGCCGCCCTTGGACTCCTCCCCGCTTACATTAACCTCTATCAGCACCCGCTGAGGAGCAGAAAGCTCGCCCGCTTTCATCTTGCGGACGGCACGGCTCGAGATAGCCTGCGCCAAATGAAGCGACCCCACCGAATGAATCAGCTCGGACGCACCCAGCACCGCATTGATCTTGTTGGTCTGAAGATTACCGATCATATCGAAGCGCACCTCGGGCAGCTCCGGATGCTCCGCCAGCCCCGCAAGCTTGCGAACAAGCTCCTGCGGACGGTTCTCGGCAAAATGACGATACCCTGCCTGGATGGCGGCAACGGTCTCATCGACGCCAACGGTCTTGGAGACGGCAATCAGACGTGCGGCATTGTGTGGACGGCCCGCGCGATCGAGTGCGGCATAAAAGCGTTCGAGAATCTGCTCGCGGCGAGCGCGCATCACGTTCAAATAATTATCCATTGCCAATCGCCTCCGCTAACAGCCATACAAGTAGTCCCATGCTAACGCAAGAGCGCGGCCCTGCATGTGCAAGGCCGCGCTCACTTAGGTATTTACAATCTTTCGACGAACGGAGCTACCCTACTCCTCGTCATCCTCGGTATCGTCCTCGTCCTCGAGGTGCTCGAGCAGGTAGCGAAGACCCTCGCTCACCTCGTTAGCGGGCACCTTGGCAACAAAGCGCGCATCGACAGCGGGCCTCATGATGACGCCCTCGCCCGAAGGTACGCGCATGCTCTCGAGCTCATCCTCGTCCGTACGGGCGATATCGCCGGCGTTCATGCGCTGGCCGGTCAAAAGGAAGGTCAGACGGCAGGCGGCATCGATGGAAATCGAGGCGATGCGATCGAGGTAACGCGAAACCATGATGGCGCGGCGCAGATCGTCATAGTTGCTGTCGTCGTCCATAAACTCGCCCGCGTCCATGCGGTTGAAGGTACGGAAGAACTTCTCATAGGCCGCATGCACCGGCTCGTCCTCGACGGCCAAGTTGCAGATGATGGACATGTCGTTGGTGACGAGCGCGGAAAGCGACGAGCCCAGCACCTGGTATACGGCTTCGGCCTCGGCCTCAACCGTACCGACGAGCTCCTGGGGCAGCGAGATATCGGCCTTGACCATATGACGCGTGGCGCGGCAGATCTGGCGAACCTTATCGGTCATGCGCTGCAGGTTAAAGTCGACGTAGATGATCGTCTGCAGCAAGCGGAAGTCGGAGGCGACCGGCGACTGTGTAGCGATCAGGTTGTAGCACACGGCCTCCAGGTTGGCGCAGCGCGCGTCAATCGAAAGCGTGCGCTTCTTGGTCTTGGTGGCGAGCTTGCGGTCGTCGGTCACATAGGCCTTCACGGCGTCATGAAGAGCCAGGTCTACAGCCTCGTAGATGCTCAACATCTCGTGACGAGCCTCGACGAGCTGACGGGAAAACAGTTTGCGCATGGTTCACTCCAATCAGTTGGGTGCGGTCATGCCGCCCGCACAGTGAATACGCACCGGACCAGGTCCGATCGGCTTGGGACTAGTCGCACCGATCAGCCAAAGCGGCCGGTGATATAGTCTTCCGTCCGCGAATCCACCGGGCTGGTGAAGATCGCGTCGGTTTGACCATACTCGATGAGCGTGGCGGGCTCGCCGGCAACCTCCTGCAAGAAGAAGGCGGTGTAGTCGCTAATGCGAGCTGCCTGCTGCATTGAATGTGTGACGATGATGATCGTCATCTCGGGCGCCAGCTCGGCCATCAGATCCTCGACCTTGGAGACGGACGTGGGGTCGATGGCGGAGCAGGGCTCGTCCATCAGAAGGACATCGGGCTGCACCGCGAGCACACGCGCGATGCACAGACGCTGCTGCTGACCACCCGAGAGCGCCAAACCATCCTTGTTGAGCTGATTGGATACCTCTTTCCAGAGGTTGGCGCGCTTGAGCGATTCTTCCACGATGTCATCGAGGTCGCTTTTGCTAGTCACGCCCTGCAGACGAGGGCCAAAAGCAACATTCTCGTAGATGGATTTAGGGAACGGGTTGGGCTGCTGAAAAATCATGCCCACGCGGCGGCGAAGGTCGACCGGGTCGACGCCCTCGGCATAGATATCGTTGCCGTCGAGCGTCATGGTGCCCTCGACGCGCGTGCCCTCGATAAGGTCGTTCATACGGTTGATACAGCGCAAAAACGTCGATTTGCCGCAGCCCGAAGGGCCGATAAACGAGGTAATGGCGTTTTTGGCGATGTTGAGGTCGAGCCCCGTCAGCGCATGAAAGTCACCGTACCAAAAGTTGAAATCCTTGGCCGTGATGGCCGCTTGCTCCAGCGTGGGAGCGGACTGATAGACGGACATGGGACTCCTTAACTAGCGGCGCTTGCGCGACAGATAACGCGCAAACAGGTTGAAGGCCAGAATAATCGCCATCAGCAAAAGCGCGGTGCCGTAGGCTGCGTTCATGTTGATGCCGTCATTGGCAAGCAGATAAAGGTGAACGGTCATGGGGCGACCGGAATCGAGCGGCGAAATAGGCAGGTTGATGGCCTGGCCCATGGTGTAGAGCACCACGGCGGTCTCGCCGATGGCGCGGCCGATGGCAAGTACGATGCCGGTGGCGATGCGACCAAAAGCCGAAGGAAGCACGATCTTGGAGACGACCTGCCACTTGGTGGCACCCAGGCCATATGCGCCCCAACGGATATAGCGCGGAACGGCGCGGATTGCCTCCTCGGTGGTACGCATGACAATGGGCAGCATCAGAAGTGCGAGCGCCAGGGCGGCCGAAACCATCGAAAGACCCAGGCCCATGGCCTCGACAAACAAGGCGTAGCCAAAAAGGCCCATAACAATGGAGGGCACCGAGGCCAGGGCATCGGCAGCATAGCGAATGATGTCGACAACCTTGCCCTGCTTGGCATATTCAGCCAGATAGACCGCAGCCAAGACGGCAACCGGCGTGCAGATGAGCATGGCGAGCGCCGTCACGTAGACGGTCGAGACGATAGTGGGCCAAATGCCGCCCTCGGCGTTTACTCCCTGCGGCCAGCCAAAGATAAAGTCGAGCGAGATGTGCGGCAGACCGTTGATAACTACATAGGCGATGATGGCGACCAGCACCAGCGTGGTGATATAGGCCGCGGCGCGAAACACGCCGAGCATAATCTTGTTGGACAGATCCTTGTTGATGCGGCCCTTCTTACCATGGGAAAGGGCACGCTTGATGCGTTCGCGCGACGAGGTCGTATCGACCGTCGTGTCAACGGAATCGGACATAGCCTACCCCCTCTTCTTCTTGGAAATCAGACGGACGATGCCCACCAATGCGGCGGAAATGATAAACAGGACCACGCCCATGCCAAACAGAGCCGAGCGGTGCAGGCCCGAGGAATAGCTCATGTCGAGCGCGATCTGGCTCGTGAGCGTCGAGATGGGGCTCGAGATGCTGTCCGGGATGACCGGAGCGTTGCCAACGACCATGAGCACGGCCATGGTCTCACCGATGGCACGACCCATGCCCAAGACAATCGCATCGACGATGCCCAACTTGGCTGCAGGCAGCACGACCTTGTAGATGGTCTGCCACTTGGTGGCACCCATGGCATAGGATGCCTCGCGAATGCCCATGGGAATGGAATTGAGGGCATCGATGGTGAGCGTGGTGATGGTGGGAACGATCATGATGGCGAGCACGAACCACGCCGTCAGCGCACCAAAGCCAAGACCGCCGGTCAGCTGCGCGATAAACGGACGGATGATGACCATGCCAAAGAAACCGTAGATGATGGAGGGGATACCCGCCAGCAGGTCGACGGCGGGGCTGATGAGACTGCGCACGCGCTTGCCGGCGATCTCGACCAGATACACGGCCGTGCCCACACCCAGGGGCACACCCATGGCGAGCGCACCGACCGTCACCAGACCAGAGCCCGCCAGCAGCGACATGATGCCGTAGTGGCCCTCGGAGGGCGCCCACGTAAAGCTAAAGAAGTCCGCCAGACCGATGTCGGTAAAGACGGGCAACGCCGAGTACGTGGTAAAGACAAAAATCAGGATGACGGTGACGACCGCCAAGAACGCGCAAGCAAAGAAGATCCACTGCAGCGCCTTCTCTTTGAGATAGGTGCTGCGCGACACCAACGCCAACTCACGCTTTTTGGGCGCCTGAGCCTCTCGCTCAATCTGGGGGGTTTCCTGCGCTTCCATGCTACTCACTCCCCTTTCCGTCGTTGGTGACGGGAATAAAGCCCGCCTCGCGAATCTGCTTGTCCATCTTCTCCGACGTCACATAGTCAATGTAGTCCTGTGCACGCTGCGAAGGCGTACCCTTCACAAAGAAGTAAAGGTCGCGCGAGATGGGGTAGCCGCCACTTGCGACCGTCTTCTCGGATGCCTCGACATGGTTGACCGAAACAGCCTTAACCGAAGTCTTAGCGTTGAGGCTCTCGACAAAACCCAGCGAGATGTAGCCAATAGCACCACGCGAACGGGACACGACATCGCGTACCTGGCCCGTGCCCGAAAGAACGGCAGAGCGACGATCGAACGGCGTGCCGTCCATCACGATGGTACGAAAGGCCTCGCGCGTACCGGACGCCTCATCGCGGTTAATAACCTGAATCTTCAGGTCCTCTCCGCCGACTTCCTTCCAGTTGGTAATCTTACCGGCGTATATGTCGCGAAGCTGCTCGGTCGAGAGGTTGTCGACCGGATTACCGTCGTTCACGATGACTGCGATGCCGTCGTGCGCGATTACAATCGGGGTCAGGCCCAGATTCTGCTCGTCGGCATTGAGGCCACGAGACGAGCTGGCGATGTCAGCCGTGCCGTTGCTGACGGCCTCGATACCGGCAGAAGAGCCAAGGCCAGAGACGAGCACGTCGGTGCCGGTCTCCTCCTTAAAGCCCTCGGCCGCAATCTCGGCAATGGGAAGGCAGGTGGTCGAGCCGGCCACGGTGATAGAAGACGTGGAAGATCCCGAGGAGCAGGCACACAGCGTAAGCGTGAGCACTGCCGCGCTTAGGACCGATGCGATCTTTCTCATAGCATCACGCCGATCGCAGCATGGCGCCCACAGGTGCCGCCCTCGTTGCGGTAGGAATAAAAGCGGTCGTTCTGACGAACGGTGGAGAGCTTGGTGTCCACAATGCCGTTCGCTTCGACGCCGGCGTCCATCAGCGCCTCGCGAATGGCGGCGGAAAGATCGAGCATACGAGAAGCGGCAGCATCGATGCACGCGAACTCGGAGGCAAAGCGGTCCATAAGTTCTTGGGACACCTCGTACTCGTCACCCAGGATATGGGGCCCAATATAGGCAGAGATGTCGTCTGGCTTGCAGCCAGCCGCCTCGCAGAGCGCTTGGCACGCCTTGGCGGAAATGCGCGCAATCGTGCCCTTCCAGCCAGAATGCACCACGGCAAAGCCGCCGGGAGCCACCAGCACAACGGGAACACAATCGGCAAAGCAAAGCATCACGGGCACCTCATGCGCCGTGCAGACGAGGGCATCGCAGCCCTCGGCAATCTGCTCGCGAATGTTCTCGAGATCATCGGCGCCGTTCGAGGTCACCGTCACGACATTGTCACCGTGTACCTGATTGGGGACAAGCAGGTTGTGCTCGCACTCGGCAATACCCATGGCCTCGAGTACGCGGCGACGATTTTCTTGAACGGCAAAGGGGTCATCGCCAACATGCGAGCCCAGATTGAGTGAGGAGTACGCATCTTCGGAAACACCGCCAGTGCGTTCGGTGAAGGCAAAGCGGACATCGTGCGTCGCGCCCTCTACCAACGTAACTCCATCATGGTCGACACGCGAAACGTTGTCCGCACGTGCTGCCATACTAAAGCCTCCTAATAACACGAGTATCGCGGCCAAGCCGCAGCAGTCCGTGCCATACGGCTGCCATACTTCTACAAAAGGATACCCGCAGCGGTAGGAACCAAACGTAAGGGGAACGTAAAGAGATTGGAGACTTTCGTTTACAAACGAGAAACAAAACGGGGTGCATCCAAATGGATACACCCCGTGCAGGTCGTTGAGAAAAACGAACTAGAAGCTACCACGCTTAAGGAAGTCGGGAAGCTCAAACTGGTCGTTACCAAAATTGGGAAGCTCCGTACCGCCGACATTGCGGGTCGGGGCAGACTGAGCCGAGCTTGCAGCGGGAGCGGTACGCTGAGGCTCGACAACGGAAGCCTTGCTCTGGGACTGCTGGGCAGCGAAGAGCTCGTCCTGACGGTTGACATTAGAGTCGGAGAAACCCGTAGCGATAACGGTGATGCGCACCTGATCGCCCAGGGACTCGTCGACAACGGTACCGAAGATGATGTTGGCCTCGGGATCGACGGCGTTGGCGACAACGTCGGCAGCGTCGCTGATCTCTTGGATGCCCAGATCCTTGGAGCCGGCGATGGAGAGCAGGACGCGCGTAGCACCATCGATAGAGCTCTCGAGCAGCGGGCTGGAAATAGCCTGCTGGGCGGCGTCGACGGCACGGGTGTCCCCAGAAGAAGTACCGATACCCATCATGGCGGTGCCGGCCTGCTTCATGATGGTCTTAACATCAGCGAAGTCCAGGTTGATGATGCCCGGGACGGTGATGAGGTCGGTGATGCCCTGGGTACCCTGGGAAAGGACGCCATCGGCAATCGCGAAGGCCTCGAGCATGGTGGTCTTCTTCTCGGCGATGTCGAGCAGCTTGTCGTTAGGGATAACGATCATGGTGTCGACGCAATCGGAAAGGGTCTTAATGCCCTCTTCGGCGCTCTTCTTACGCTTGCGGCCCTCGAAGGTGAAGGGCTTGGTCACGACGGCGACGGTCAGCGCACCGACCTCGTTCATCGCGATATCGGCAACGATGGGAGCGGCGCCGGTGCCGGTGCCACCGCCCTCACCGCAGGTGATGAACACCATGTCGGCGCCAGCGAGTGCCTCGGCGATGTCATCGCGGGACTCATCGGCAGCCTTGCGACCAACCTCGGGGTTGGCGCCAGCGCCCAGGCCGCGGGTAAGGTCGGTACCGATGTGGACCTTGATATCGGCATCAGAGATCGCGAGCGCCTGAGCATCGGTGTTGATGGCAACAAACTCGACGCCACGAATGCCCTCTTCGATCATTCGATTGACCGCGTTGGTACCGCCGCCGCCGACGCCGACCACCTTAATGACGGCAAGGTAGTTGTTGATCTCTGTCTCGTGCATGTCGGTCCTCCGAACAAAGGTTATAGCCATAGCATGGGTTGACCCCTGCGCACATTAACCTTCAGGTTGAAAGTAAATGCAAAGGTAAACCGTATTATGTTTGCACATTATGAACGTATCAGTCAAATAATTGACCGTGAAAACCAAACAAACCAGATAAACGGCGTGGTATGGCCCCTCAACAAAGCCACGCACCGACGCTAAGCGGTCGGTGCGTTTCTAAACGTATAGTTGCCGGGAGACCGAACGTTAATGTAGGTTACGCCCTCTACCTGCGACAGAAGCTTGGTCACGACGCGTTCCTTCTTGGCGATATCATCAGAATCGCCCAGCGAGACCTCAACGCCATTATCAAGATTCGCCGAGATGGCCTCGACCGAAGGTATAGAAATATCCTTGATCTGCGCCAAGAATTCGCCGGAAAAACCACGCACGTAATCCAGGCCCGCTTTAACGGCCTTGGAAGAAACAGCCCGCCCCGAGACCGGCTCGACATCAGCCGAGACATCGGTAAGCAGCACGGCCCCGTAGTGCTTGGCCAGCGCCAACGCAGCATCGATACCGCTCAATGTGTTGGCGCCCTCACCCGAAGTGACGACATTTCCCTGGTCGTCCACCTCCACAGAGGTCGAAAGCGGTGCGATCCAGGTGTCATCGTCGCCGATGGCCCAGGCAAGATCGTCGGAACTTATATAAGCGATCGCGGTGACCTTGCGCTCCGTCGGCGTAATGACGAGCGTGTGGGGAAACTGCCGTTGAACGTCCACGCCCGAAACCCACGGGTTCTGCTTGAGATCTTCGGTAATCTGGTCGGGATTTACGTTGAAGAGCGATGTGTTCTCGGGCAGACTGATCAGCTGCATGGCATCGTGCTTGGTCACATGCTCGCTGCCCTCGATCTGAATATCGGTAGCGGCAAACAGGCCGGAATTGATAACGACGATGGCAACGACGGCAAGCACGGCCACAGCCGCCAAGATTCCGCCCACGATTTTGCCCTTGCCCTTAACGGCAGAGGCGGCCTCGGACGTCTTACTCGCCATGGCGCCAAGCGACGACAGCGGATTGATACCCTTATTTGTCGCAGGTGCCTTAGTGGCGGGCACCGACGTCAACGAGCGCGGCTTGGCAGCGCCCAACGTACGACCGGGATGCGTCGCTTTAGCCCCCAGCGAGGGCTTGGGCGTCACTATGGGGCGAGAGGGCTTGGCACCCATCGCCGACTTAGACGTCACCGAGGGGCGCGGAGCCGGGTGAACCGTCTTTTTTGCGGCAGGGCGTCCACCAAGTTGCGAGCCGACGACCGGACGTTTGGCGGACCGTACGGATCCAGCGGACTTGGAGGACACAGGGGGCTTGCGTTGAGGCTGGACGGGTGCGCCGGAACGCCCTCCGGCGCGGCGGAAGGTAGGTTTCGATGCTCTAGAAGCCGAGGAATTTGACTTCCGGTCTGAGCTCGATGCCATACGCCTCCCTCACCTTTCCGTGCACATGCCTGATAACCGCGGCCACGTCATCGGCCGAGGCGGTACCGTTATTAACGATAAAATTAGCGTGTACGGGCGAAACTTCCGCACCGCCAACCGAAAAACCCTTTAATCCACAATCCTCAATCAGCTTGCCAACGCTCGCGTCGGGTGGATTGCGAAAGACCGACCCGCAAGAAGCGCGACCCATGGGCTGCGTGCGTTTGCGCCTCGTCAGGTACCGCTCCATACGCTCGCGAATGTCGGCCTTAGGCGCAGGCTTGAGCTTAAGCACGCACTCGAGAATAATCTCGTTACGCGGCAGGCTGCACTCACGGTAGCCCCAGGCAATCTCGGACCCCGCATAATGCTTAATGCCGGATGCCGGGTCAAACGTGACCACATCCTCGACAAGCGAACCTATCCACTCGGTACGCGTACCGGCGTTCATAGATACGGCGCCGCCGACCGAGCCGGGGATGCCAACCGCAAACTCAAGGCCCGAAAGCCCGCGCGACAGGGCATCGTTGACCAAACGTGCGAACATAACGCCCGCGCCAACGGTCAGCGTGCAACCGTCCTCGGCAACAACGGTGCGCTGAAACTCACGCCCCAGCGAAATGACGGCGCCGCGATAGCCCGCATCGGCAACGAGCAGATTAGATCCCTTGCCGATAATGACCCACGGCACCTGCTCACGGTCGAGTACTGCCACGGCACGACGAAGGGCATGATAGCTATGGCACGTCACGAAGAGGTCGGCCTTGCCGCCGATACGATAACTCGTATGACGCGCAAGGCGTTCATCCTCGACTACATCCGTGTCGATCATGCCCGAAAGCGCCATGACGGCGTTAAACAGACCCATAGGGGCTAAGCGTCTTTCTTGGCAGTCAGATACTCGATGAACTCAGGGCCAACGGTCGTAACGTCGCCGGCGCCCATAGTAAGCAGCAGATCGCCCTCACCTACCATCTTCTCGAGCTCACGATTGAGCTCGAGACGGCTGGAGCAGTACACGACCTCCTTGCCAGGGTGCTTGGCGCGCACAGTGTCAGCGAGCATCTTGGAGGTTACGCCCGGAATCGGCATCTCGCCGGCAGAGAACACATCGATGAGCAGCAGCTTATCGGCATTGGCGAAGGCATCGGCAAAGTCATCGCACAGCGCCTGCAAACGCGAATAGCGGTGCGGCTGGAACACGACGTCAACATGCTTATAGCCCAGCGACGAGGCGGCGGCAAGCGTCGCCTTGATCTCGGTGGGGTGATGGCCGTAGTCATCGACCACGGTGATACCGTCAATATCGCCCACATGGGTAAAGCGGCGGCGGACGCCCTCAAAGCTCGAAAGCGCCTCGGCTGCGGCATCGACGTCGAGACCCAGGACATGGGCAACGGTTAGCACTGCCGTGGCGTTGAGCATGTTGTGGCGACCGGGGTTGCTCTTGATCTCGACAGCATGCTCGGTCCCATCCTCAAAGCGAACGGTAAAGTCGCTCTGAATGCCCTTGACATCCGGATGTACGCAGACGACGTCGTTGGTTTCGGCAAAGCCATAGGAAAGCACGTGGCGACCCGTCGACTTGGCGAGTTCGACCAGATGCGGGTCCTCACCGCAAACGATGACGGTACCGCTCTCTCCAACCAGGCCCATAAACTTGGCAAAGGTGGCCTCGATCTCCTCGATGCCCGAGTAGTGGTCGAGATGGTCGGCCTCGACGTTGGTCACGATGACCACGTTGGGGTTCAGGAACAGGAACGAGCTGTCGGACTCATCGGCCTCGGCGACAAAGTAGTCACCCGAGCCGTTCTTTCCGTTGGTATCGTAACCCTCGACGATACCGCCGATCAAAAAGCTGGGATCCAGACCCATGCGGTCGAGCATGGTGGCACACATCGAGGACGTCGTGGTCTTGCCGTGCGTACCGGCAACAGCGATGGTGGTGTAGCCGTGGCCCAGAGCCGAGAGCATCTTGGCGCGGGGCCACACAGGAATACCGAGCTCGCGAGCACGCACAAGCTCGGGGTTGGACTCGGGAATAGCGGTAGAGACCACGACCACGTCGGGCTTGACCTCATCGATCGTGGCGGCCTCGTGGCCCACATGAACCTTCACGCCAGCACGGGTAAGCTGACGAATGTAGCGCGAGGTCTTAAGGTCGGAACCGGTAACGGCATAGCCACGCTCGTGCAAAACGAGAGCGATGCCGCTCATGCCGGCGCCACCGATACCGATAAAGTGGGCGCTCTTGAACTCGGGCGCGGAGGTTGCAGTCTGGGAATCAGCCATGTGCTCGTGTACTCCTTGCGTAAACACTGCCTGTAACCCGTTAACTGTACCGCACCTACCGCATCCGCGCGAGCGCAAGCTCGATATCCCGTCTAACTAACGCAAACCCTCTACCGCATCGGCCAAAAGTGCGGCGGCGCGGTCCTGAGCCAACCCGCGCGCCGCCTGACGCATGGCATCGCGCGCTGCAGCGTCATCGACCAGATGCAGCAGCTCCTCGGCAAACGCCGGAGCATCGATATCGGTATCGGCACAAAGCACGCCGGCACCGGCATCGACCAGATAACGCGCATTGGTCGTCTGATGGTCGGCCGTGGCATGCGGATACGGCACGAGCACCGAAGGCACGGCGAGGGCGGCAATCTCGGCCACGCTCGAGGCGCCGGAGCGCGAGAGCACCAGGTCAGCTGCAGCTAGCATGTCGCCCATGTTGTCAATGTAGGGCTGGACGCGATAGCGCTTCATCTCATCGGACGTCAGCGCCAAAGCACGCTCGGTGTCCTCAAAGCCGTCGGCTCCCGTCGAATGCAAAATGTAGAGATTCTCACACGAAAGCAGCTCACTCTTGAGCGAGGCTACGCGCTCGTTGAGATGCTGGGCACCGAGCGAACCGCCAAAGACAAGCAGCAGCACAGCGTCCTCGGGCATGCCAAGTGCCTCGCGGCCGCGGGCGCGATCGCCCTCAATGACCGAGCGGCGCACCGGATTACCGGTCATGAGCACATGCTCGGGGTCGCCCCCGCGCTCAAAGACAGAGCGCGCAGCCGGCACCGAGATGCACACGCGGGCGGCATGGGAACTCATCATCTTATTGGCCAGGCCCGGAACAGAGTTCTGCTCGTGCAGCAGATACGGAACGCCCGCATCCTTGCACCAGCCCAGCAGCGGGACCTCGACGTAGGCACCAAAACCGATGGCAGCATCGGGCTTGCCAACCTTTGAGAAATGGCTGGCGAGCGAGCGCTTGGCCTTATTGACGCGCCACAGCGAGCTCAGCGCGGTCCAAGGACGGGAGCGGTCGAAGCCCGTGACCGTGATAGGTACAAAATCGAACCCGGCCTCGGGAACCAAACGACCCTCGAGCTTGTGCGACTGGCCCACGAACACAACATGATGTCCGCGGTCGCGCAACTCCTCAGCCAAGGCAAGCGCAGGGTTGATATGTCCCGCCGTGCCGCCGGCTGCGATAGCAACGGTCATCCTATCGGTCATGATAATCCCTTCGTACGCGCGGTCCCTGATCGTCGGTGCGCAGACGCGCCGACGGGTCCGAATTCAAATTGATTCGATTATATCCGCCGCCCGAGCTTCGGGGGTTCGGGCGTTGGGGACGCCCCTGCGGAGCCGTTCGCGGGCGCGGACGAGCCGCCGGCTCGGACGCAGAGCCATCCAAGACGGTAAAACCGTTGCGCGAAGGGCGATCGCCGCGCACATGGGGCACGCCGGCGGTACTCTCGTCCATAACGGCAAAGCTCTCGCGGCGACGGTCGTACTCATCACGACGGGCGCTCTCGTGCGAGACGCGCAAGATCAGCCCCGCAAGCATAAGCGATACGATAATCGACGAACCGCCGTAGCTGATAAACGGCAGCGGCTTACCCGTCATGGGAAACACGTTGAGGATGCCCAGTGCATTGATCAAAAACTGTACCGCGAGAATGACTGCGGAACCCGATGCCATGAGCGCTCCGCGACGGTCCGCAGCCTGTTCGGCAATGCGAAACGCTGAGTAAATCAGCATCGCAAAGACCAGGAAGAGCAGCGCGGTCCCGACAAAACCGACCTCCTCGCCGATAATGGCCAGAATATAGTCGTTGTGTGCCTCGGGCAGATACGAATACTTCATGGTGGAGTTACCGATGCCGCGGCCGAACAAGCCGCCCGAAGCAAACGCCATGATGGCAAGCGTTGCCTGATAGCCATCGCCATACTCGTCGGCCCAAGGGTTCAGGGCAACCTGAACACGCACCATGCGGTACGGCTCTGCAACAAGCGCAAACACACTCATGACAATGACGAGAATGATCACGCCGATGATAAACTTGGGGTCTAGGCCCGCAAATAACGCCATACACATGAGGGTCAGCGAGATGATCAAGACGGTGCCATAATCGGGCTGGATAAAGATCAAAAAGAGCGAAATGCCCAAGTAGACGACCATCTTGCGAAGGAACTCGTTGATGTTGCCACCGGGCGAAAAGAAACGGTCGAGTATGATGGCCGAATACGCGATGGCAAACGGTTTTAAAAACTCAGACGGCTGGAACTGAATACCGGCGATGTTGAGCCAGCGCGTGGCGCCACGGCTGCCACTGCCGACAAGAAATACCGCAAACAGCAAGAGAATCATGCCGATAAGGAAGATCCTAAGTACATCTTCCCCAAACCAGCTGTCCGGCAAGACGCGAACGATCGCAACCATGGCAAGCACGCCAACCCCGGCAAAGGTAGCCTGTCGAACCAGGAAATACGTCGCCGAGCCGTTCTCGTGCAATGCCTCGACCGATGACGCCGAGTACACCATCAGCAGACCAAAGCACACTAAAGTAAACAGGCACGCCATGAATATCAAACGAGGGCGCATGATACGGGCGGGGACGCCGGCAATATAGCGTTCGCTGAGCGTCTGCCCGCCGCGACCGGAACGCGGCGTACTGCGCTGCGAGGAAGCACGGTCCGAGTCGGGCCTCCTCATACCTTGTCGGGGGCTCTCCTCTCTCACCGGCGGCCCCTATTCCATTTGCGATTTCGCTGCGGCGGCAAGCTGGGCCACGTAGTCCTTAAACACGCGGCCGCGCTCCTCGTAGCCCGAGAACTCATCGAACGAAGAACAGGCGGGAGAAAGCAGGATCACGTCGCCTCGGCTCGACAGCGAACGGGCAACGTCGACGGCGTCGCGCAGGTCGTCAGCCTGAGCGATATCAACGTCACCATCGACATCGGCCTCGTCCATAGCGGCGGTAAAGCGCTCGCGCGCATCGCCAAAACAGACGACCGATCGCACGTTGTCCATGACAACGCGGGCGAAGGACTCGAGTGGCGTGCCCTTATCGTGACCACCGAGCAGCAAGATCACGTCGTCGTCGGGAAACGCCGTCAGGGCCTTTTCGACCGCATCGGTGTTCGTTGCCTTGGAATCGTTGACGTAGCGCACGCCATCGATCTCGCCACAGGGCTCAACGCGGTGCTCCAGCGGCTGGAATGAGGCCAGGCCGCGACACACACCGTCGACATCGGCACCGACGGCCAGGGCAGCCGTGGCAGCGCACAGGGCATTGATGACATTGTGATGTCCGGAGATTTTGAGCTCGGACGTGGCGATGAGCGGGGTCTCGACGCCCTTCAGGCGAATGACCATCTTGCCATCGCGCACAAATGCGGCGTCCTCGCCCGCAGGCTCGTCAAAGGCGACCTTGCAGATGCGACGACCCGGCGTGTAGACATACTCATCGAATTCATGGATACCGGCATCCTCGACGTCGATAACCACAAGGTCATCGTCGACCATATTCTCGAAGAGCTTAATCTTGGCGAGCGCATAGTTCTTATGGCTCTTGTGCCAGCCCAGATGGTCGGGGGTAATGTTGAGCAGCACCGCCACGCGGGGGTGAAGCTCCTGGGTCGTTGCGATCTGATAGCTCGAAAGCTCAGCTACAAACCACTCGTTATGCGCGCGGTCGTCGATTTCGTTCACCGGAGGCTCACCGATATTACCGACAGCAACGCTCGCCTCGCCCGCTGCCTTAAGCAGGTAGTCGGTCAGCGACGTGGTGGTCGTCTTGCCATTGGTGCCCGTAATGGCGATCCAATTTTGGGGAGACAGGCGGTAGGCAAACTCGGGCTCACCCATGATCTGGACAGCGTGATCGCGGCCAGCCTTAAAGAATGACGAGAACTCCGAGATGCCCGGACACGTCACGCATACATCAAACGCGCCCTCGACCTGCTCGGTTCCGTAGACAAACGATACCCCGCGCGCCTCGAGCGAGCGCGTGGCATCATTGGGCTCGGACGTGCCGCCACCGTACACGGTAACGGTACTCACGCGCTCGGGGTGCGCAAGCGCCCAGCGAGCGACATCAAGACCGGACTTACCCTGGCCCAAGACGAGCAGGCTAAAGGAATCTGCAAGAGGCATGAAAAACCACTATCCCAACTGGAAAAACAGGGCAAGGCCCAGAGCGCCAAAAGCGGCAGCGACAATCCAAAAACGGATGACGACCTTAGTCTCGGCCCATCCCTTCTTCTCGAAATGATGATGAATGGGCGCCATAAGGAAGACGCGCTTATGCGTAAAGTGGAAGTAGACGACCTGAATCATGACCGACAGGGTCTCGACGATAAACAGGCCGCCGATGATGAGCGAGACGACCTCGGTGTTGGTCATAATGGACGTGCAGGCAAAGGCCGCACCCAAGGCAAGAGAGCCGGTATCACCCATAAAGATGCTCGCCGGATAGCAGTTGAACCAAAGGAAGCCCAGGCAAGCACCAGCACATGCGGTACAGAAGATAGACAGGTTTACGTCACCGTGCAAAAACGCCATGGCAGCCATGGCAAGCATGGCAATCATGGAGGTGCCACCGGCAAGGCCGTCCAGGCCATCGGTCAGGTTCACGGCATTAGAAAGACCGGCGATCATCAGCCAGCAAAAGACGATGTAGAGCCACGGAAAGGTAAGGCCACCAATGGTGGTCGAGAAGATACCGAGGTCAATCGTCAGACCGCCAGGAAAACGAATCTCGGGGGCAACGCCGCACCAGCTGACGGCAAGCACGGTAAACGTGACGCAGATGATGGTGAGACCGATCATCTTGGCGTGGGGCGTCAGGCCGAGCGAACGACCGTGCGTGACAGAGGTCAAATCGTCGATAAGGCCCAGAACGCCGGTTGCAAGCGTGGCAAGCAGCACGAGCACAAGCTCGGTGGTGAGCTTGCCCATCAAAAGGCACGTCAGCGAAACGGCTACGAGAATGACAACGCCGCCCATGGTGGGCGTGCCCTGCTTAATCAGGTGGCGTTTGGGTCCATCGGCGCGGACCTGTTGGCCGATACCCTCGACCTTAAGAAGCTTGATCCACCACGGCATGAGCAGCAGCGCAATGGCGGCGGCGATGCCAAGTCCCAAAAAGGCCTGGTATGTAGGATACGCGGGGTTCCCGAACATGGGCTAGCACACACCTTCCACAAAGCGGTCGAGCTCGACAAAGCGAGAGCCCTTGACCAGCACAACATCATGTTTCTCAAGTGCGCCGGCCATACGGTCGAGCACCTGCCGATAATCGGAGAACACCTGGATGCGGTCCTCGTCCATGCCCATCATGCGCGCGGCTTCGGCCATACGAGCGGCCAGCTCACCGCCCACGCACGCCAGCATATCGAGCTTCTTAGCCGCGGCATAGGCGCCCACCAGCTCATGCATGCGGGGGGCCTCGTCGCCCATTTCGCCCATCTCGCCCAGAATCGCCATTCGAGAGCCAGAACACGAAAGCGAGCACAGCAGGTCAAGGCCAGCAGCCATGGATTCGGCGCTGGCGTTATACGAGTCGTCGATAATGCGGGCACCGCTCTTGGCGTGTTTGATCTCCTGACGATGACCGGTAATCGCGATACCCCTAAAGGCAGCGTCGATCTGCTCGGGGGTCACACCCAAACGATAGGCAACTGCGGCGGCTTTAACGGCATTGGGAACGGACTGGACGCCGGGAATGGCGAGCATGGTGTCAACGGACTCACCCATACCAAAGTCAAGCGTAAAGACCGGGCGGCCCTCGTCATCAATGTGAATGCCGCGGGCGCAAACCTCATCAACATCCGAAACACCCGCCAGCATCACGTCGATACCCGCGGGCTCGGCAAACGTCTCACGAATGAACGGGGTGAAGTCGTCTTCGCCGCCCAAAACCAGCAACGGGAGAAGGTCGTCGGCGGCACACATGCCCCCAACAATCTCGGACTTAGCGCGGGCGATATTCTCGCGACTGCCCAGGATTCCAATATGAGAGGTGCCGATCTTGGTCACGATGGCAAGGTTGGGATTGGCGGACCGAGAAAGGCGCTCGATCTCGTGAAAATGGTTCATACCCATCTCGAGAACCAGCACCTCGGTGTCGGCAGGAGCGGCCAAAACCGTGAGCGGCATACCGATCAGATTGTTGAAATTGCCCTTGGTGGCCCAAACGCGATAGCGCTTGGCAAGCACTGCCGCAAGGACATCCTTGGTCGTCGTCTTACCGATAGAGCCGGTAATGCCAACCACGAGGCAGCCAAGCTGCGTGCGATAGGCATGTGCCAGGCGCAGCAAAAATTCCTCGGGATCATCGGTGTGTAGGATGGCGCAGCCCTTACGCTGAGCCAGCGATACAAGCTCGGCGTTGGGCTCGCGCGTCATCACAACAGCGCCGGCGCCCGATTCGATGGCGCGGGAAGCAAAGTCGTTTCCGTCGACTTTTTCACCCGGAAAGGCAACAAAAATCGTGCCTTCCTCAACCTGGCGCGAGTCGATAACGCACCCACGGCATACCCGATCGGCTTCTCCCGTCACGGTCCGGGCCCCTGTTGCGGCCGCGAGGTTGTTGACGGCGATCTCTATCATTGCAGCTCCCCTGTAAACCTAATAATGCTATCGGCGTATTGTATCCCAGCGCCACGCATGCGTGGTGCAGGGCATGTGAACACCCTCCAGATTAATCGACAGCCCTTTTCAGGATTGTAACCCCCTACTTGGTGCGTGGGATACCCAACACATCGAGTGCGTTAGCCATAATGACCTGGAACGGCACGGCGGCAGCATCCGAACCGCTCGGCGTTCCGTCGAGTGTGATATAGCACAAAACCTTGGGTGCTTGCGCCGGGGCAAACCCCATAAAGGACGACATATAGCTCGCTTTGAGGTAGCCGCCTTTTTCATCGGCGCGCTCGGCCGTACCGGTCTTACCCGCCACGTCGTAACCGTCGACGGCGCCCCCGACACCCGTGCCCTCGGAAACGACCGTCTGCATGCACGATATCACCTGGGCGGCGGCATCCTCAGAAATCGCCTGCTCGCCCTCGCCCCAGTCCTTCTCCTCGCCTTTGCTGGATTTATAAAAGTGCGGCGTCATCATCACGCCGTCGTTGGCAATGCCACCCACGGCGCGCGCAATCTCGATCGGCGAGACCGACAGCGCTTGGCCAAAACTCATCGAGCCCAACGTGGCGCCGTCATACTGGTCACGCTCCTTGACAATGCCAAGGCTCTCGCCGGGAAAATCGATGCCCGAACTGTGTCCAACGCCCCATTTGTCCACGTACGCGGCAAAATCGTCCGCGCCGATCTTATGCCCGACCAATACAAAGCCAACATTGGATGAGCGGCGCATCATCTCGCGCACATCCATGGTCATGGCGTAGTCACGCTTATCGACATCGGTGACGGTATCGTCGCCGACCTTAATGCTCGCCGGCACCTCAAACGACGTACTCGAGCGCACGACGCCCAAGTCGAAACCCGCACCTGCAACGAGCGTCTTAAAGACCGAACCGGGTTCATACGCATCGGTGACCAAGCGCAAGTTCATATCTTCGGTCTTGGCGTTCTCCAAATTGGTCGGGTCGTAGGTCGGATACGAACAGGCGGCCAGAATCTCGCCGGTAGTAGGGTCTGTCACCAAAGCCGAACCGTTCTTGGCTTTGGTCTTCTCGACCGCCTCCGCCAGAGCGTCCTCTGCTGCACGCTGGATATTGACATCCAGCGTCGTCACGATGTCAACGCCATCGATGGCGGCGACCTTTTTATAGGCGCCACCCGCAATATAGCTATCGTCCCTCGCGCGCTCTCGTACCAGCGTGCCGTTTGTTCCGGTCAGCAATTTGTCATATTGCTTTTCAAGGCCCGTTAGACCCACGTTGTCAACGTTCACCACGCCTAGAACCTGCGAAGCCAGATTGCCGTATGGATACACCCGCTTCATCGCCTGCTCAAAGAGCACGCCGGGCAGATTTTTCTTCTTCAATGCCGCGGCATCGTCCTCGTCCACCTGGCGCTTGATATACACCCAGGTGCCATCGGACTGAACCAGCTTGCGGCAAGTCTTCTTATCGATTCCAGTCGCCTTAACCAAGGCCGATACCGTTTTGTCGACATCCTCGATCAGCTGTGGATTCACGGCGACATTGCTGCACTCGACCGACGACGTCAGCACGTTGCCGTTTCGGTCGTAGATCGTGCCGCGTTTGGCGTAAAGCGTCTCCGCAAGCAGGCGTCGAGCATCGGCGCGCCCGCGCAACTCATCGGCATTTATGGTCTGGTAGTCGGCAAGGCGGATGGCGCCCGCAGCCAGGCCCAAACCGATACAACCCATGACGACATTACGGCGAGGCAATGGCGTCCCCGTAAGCCATTCGGTCGAAGATCGTCTATTCGATCTGCTATTGCGTACTTGAGGGTCATCCGAGCCGCGAAGGCGCGACGTTGGGTCGTTGCCACGATTCGACCCCAAGTTGTAAGATGACCGACCCGATCCTTGATAACCAGAACGTCCCCGCGAAGAGGGACGTCCCTGCCCGCGACTCCCGTCTGGACCGCGGCGATAATCATTTGTCATACTCAGCTACCGTCTTATTACTGGACAGCCGCAGCCGAGCTAGCGCCCGCGGCTGCATCCTGCGAAAAATCAAGTGTAACGCTCTCGTTGGGCTCCACCATGCCATAAGCGCCCGCAAGATCGCGAATGCGCGTATCGGCACCATAAACAGAGTGCATGACCTCAAGGTCAGAGCTCTCATCGGTCGCCTTCTCGAGCGTGTTGGTAAGCTCGGCGTTACTGTTGAGCACCTGGGCCGTAACGCTTGCAAGCGCCACGCGGGCGACGCCAATCGTCATGAAGATAGCCGCAATGATGCAAAACGTTTTAAGAACGCTCATGAAAACCGGGCTTACCGCCTGGTTTGCCTGACGGCCCGCGCCCGTGTAGACATCAAAGCGCGGTGTGCGCTGCTCACGAGGAGCAGCGGGCGCCTGCGGTGCCTCGCGGTAGGCGGGCATGGCGTTCATATCATAGGCGAGTGCTGCGTTTGAGGTGTTGTAGCCCATGATATGCCGCCTCCCATCCCGAGTACGTTGGTAGTGTGTTTAAGCTTCGTTTATGGTGCGAGCGGGAGGTCCAATATCGCGCGCGTAACGCTACAAGCGCTCCGCCACGCGGATTTTGGCTGATCTCGCCCGAGGGTTGCGCGCGACCTCATCGGGTTGGGCAACCAAGGGTTTGCGGGTGATGACCTTGAGTATCGGCACGTTGCCGCACACGCACACCGGAATCTCCGGCGGACACGTGCACCCCTGGCTCATCTCCTTAAAGTGATTCTTTACGATACGGTCCTCGAGCGAGTGATACGAGATGACGCAGATGCGTCCGCCCGGGTTGAGCCACCTGGTGGCGGCGTCAAGTCCTCTCTCGAGCACATCGAGTTCATGATTGACCTCGATGCGAATGGCCTGGAAACTTTTCTTGGCCGGGTGTCCGCCATGCCGACGAGCGGCAGCCGGAATGCCAGCCTTGATGATCTCGACAAACTGACCGGTGGTTTCAATCGGTTCGGACTCGCGTCGACGCACGATCTCGCGTGCGATCTGCGAGGCGAACTTCTCTTCGCCATAGACGCGTAGAATCCGGGCGAGGTCGTGTTCGTTATAGGTGTTGATGACCTCAGCTGCGTTTAGGGTGTTGTTACCCGGATCCATCCGCATGTCCAATGGGGCGTCTTCGTTATACGAAAAGCCCCTGCCAGGGATATCGAGTTGCGGTGACGAAACGCCCAAGTCGAACAGGAAGCCATCGACCCCGGGCACCTCGGCCGAGCAAAGCAGCTCGTCCAAGTCGCCAAAGTTGCCCTTCAGCAGCTGATGCGGGACGCCGGGGACCTCGCGGTCCAGACGGGCACCAGCGGCTTCGAGGGCCATGTCGTCCTGATCGACGCCGAGCAAAAGACCCGTCTCCCCCACCTGCGCGGCCATCTTTACCGAATGACCGGCACCGCCAAGGGTGCAATCGCAGACGACAGATCCGCTCTTTAGCTGCAGCGACTCAAGCACTTCGCCGAGCATGACAGGTTCATGCCGATATTCTTGTGTCAAGATCCCACGCTCCATCCGTTACTCATGCCTTGCCCTTACGAGAAGAAGAGGTCCAGCAGAGCCTCATCGTCATCGTCCTCATCGGCCGTAGCACGGTCCCAAACCTCGAGGTGGTCGTAGTTGCCCACAACCGTGACCTCGCGGTCGAGGTTCGCCTGCTTGCGGAGAGACTCAGAAAGACCGATACGACCGGCGCTGTCCACATCCATCGAGGTGGTGCGCTTGTTGATCGCCCTCATGAGTTTCTGGTCGTTGATGTCACGCGGGTTAAAACCCTCGTGGCCCTCACGACCCGCGAAGAGTCCTTCGACCCACTTATCGAAGGCCTCGGCAGAGAACACGTACAGAGCATCGACATCCAGGGCTTTGAACACGCGAACATGCTCTCCAAGCTCCTCGCGAAGGGGTGCAGGCAGGGACAGACGACCTTTTGCATCGAGATTGCGCTCGTATGCACCCGTCATTCCCATGTGCGCCCTCCCCTCGGTTACTCAGATGGCACGTACGCGGGGAACCACCCCGCCTGTCGACGTCATTAATAATATGGGGAACTGCCCCATTTTTCAACATCTTTCCCCACACCTTCCCCCACAACACCCCACCACTCCACCCTCTATATGCTGTAAAACACCCTCGTTCATATGTTCGAAAACACAATATGTTGTGTTTACAGCAAAGCCGGGATGCCATCTGTAGCAGCCCGGCTTTCAACCTCAACCTTCAAGTTGACCTTGAGGCGAATTTTGTGTCCCTTTACGCGCCGTTCACATCGCCCCCCCAAACTTCCCCACCAACGTCACGCGTGACCCACCGGCGCATCGGCGCAAGACAAAAGATGGGGCGGACCCCAGATTGCCGATACGCGCACAAAACCGCGTCACGACAACCTGGGGTCCGTCCCCCATTAGTTGTAAATATGCAGGTCAAAGAGTCGCTAGCGATGCGCCAACGGATGAGCCGCCAGGTAGACCTCGGTCAGCTGCGTACGGTCGACATGCGTGTAGACCTGTGTGGTCGAAATGTCGGCATGTCCCAAAATCTCCTGTAGCACGCGCAGGTCGGCACCGCCCGCAAGCATATGGGTCGCAAAGGAGTGACGCAAGGTATGAGGATGAAGTCCCACCAGTCCCACCTGACGCCCGTATCGCTCGCATATGACGTGAACACTCTGACGCGACAGGCGACCACCGTTCTTATTTAAAAAGACTGCCGGTGTCTTTGACCCGCGGGCATGAGCGGCCAGGCGGCGACGCCCATCAGCAATATATTGAGCCATAGCCCGTGCGGCACTTCCCACGAGTGGGGCAAGCCGCTCCTTCGAGCCCTTGCCGCGCACCAGCACAAAGCCGTCGTCAAAATGAACGTCGCCCACATCGAGCCCCACCAACTCGCTCACGCGCAGGCCACATCCATAGAGCACTTCCAAAATGGCATGGTCCCGCAAACCCATCTCCCCTTCCGGGAAATCTTGGTCGAGGAGCGCCGAGACATCCCCTACCGAGAGACACTCCGGAAGGCGCTCCGCCTTTTTGGGCAGGCGCAGTGCAGCCGTCGGGTTTTGGGCGACGATTCCATCGCGAACCAAAAAGGCATGCAAACCTTTCACGGCCGCAACTGCACGCTCCACCGAGGCATCGGAGTAGCCCCCGTCGCGCCGATCACCGACAAAACCCTCTATTACCTGACGGTTCACGCCTTCAAAGGACTCAACACCGACCCGCTCCAGGTAGGAGCAGTAAGTCGTCAAGTCACGACGATATGCCGCGATCGTATTGCGCGCCAAGCCTCGCTCGACCGCAAGGTAATCAAGATACTCCCCCGTCACCGTATCGAGCAACGAGGGAGTATCTTCGGTATGTCTTTCGTTCGCTGGCACCCTTAGTCCGTCGCGAGGTTCATGGGCGTCACCTGCAGGCGATCGACACCCTCGTGCTGGCCAATCGAGGCGCGCACGAACTCGCGGAACAGAGGCTGCGGCTTGGTCGGACGGCTCTTAAACTCGGGGTGGGCCTGGGTGGCCACATACCACGGATGCACGTCACGCGGCAGCTCGACCATCTCGACCAGACGCTCGTCAGGCGAAAGACCCGAGATAACCAAACCCGCGTCCTCGAGCTGGTCGCGGAAGGCATTGTTGAACTCAAAGCGATGACGGTGGCGCTCATAGACAAGCTCCTCGCCATAGGCCTCGCGCGCAAGGGTATCGGCGGCGAGCTTGCACGGATAGGCGCCCAGGCGCATGGTGCCGCCCTTCTCGGTCACGTCCTCCTGCGAGCTCATCAGGTCAATTACGCTAAACGGACCGTCCGGATCGAACTCGGAGGAGCTAGCGCCGGCAAGGCCGACCACGTTGCGGGCAAACTCGCACACGGCGACCTGCATGCCCAGACAAATGCCCAGATACGGAATCTTATGCTCGCGAGCAAACTCGGCAGCAAGAATCTTGCCCTCCAGGGCACGCTTGCCAAAGCCGCCGGGCACCAAAATGCCCGATGCGTCGCCCAGCACCTCGGAGACGTTCTGCTCGTCGAGGCTCTCGCCGTCGACCAGCTGCACGTCCACATGACGATCATAGAAAACGCCTGCATGATGCAGGGCCTCGATGACCGACAGGTAGGCATCGGGGAGCTGGGTGTACTTGCCCACAACGGAAATCTTGACCTTGTCGGTATGGTGGTTGGCATGATTCTGTTTGCGCAGGAACTCGTTCCACTCGCTCATGTCGCGCTCGCGCGGGTCCAAGCCCAGGCGCTCGCAAATGCGCAGGTCAAAGTCCTGCTCGGCGAGCAGCTGCGGCACGTCGTAAATACTCGCGCAATCTTCGTTGGTAAAGACGCAGTCGGTATCGACGTCGCAGAAGCTTGCGATCTTGCCACGGATGGCGTCGTCGATATGGTGATCAGAACGCAGCACAATGATGTCGGGCTGAATGCCAAAGCTGCGAAGCTCCTTGACCGAATGCTGCGTGGGCTTGGTCTTGACCTCATGCGCGGCGGCGATATAGGGGACGAGCGACACGTGGATGTAGCAGACGTTCTCGGGACCGGCCTCTTTACGGTACTGGCGGATGGCCTCCACGAACGGCTGCGACTCGATATCGCCAATCGTGCCGCCCAGCTCGGTGATGACCACGTCGGAACCGGTCTGCTCCTCGATACGGCGGAACTTATCCTTAATGGCGTTGGTGACGTGCGGAATCACCTGAACGGTGCCGCCTAAAAAGTCACCGCGACGCTCGCGGGCAATCAGGCTCTTGTAGATAGCGCCGGTCGTAAAGTTGGAATCACGGGTCAGATTCTCGTCAATGAAGCGCTCATAATGGCCCAGGTCCAGGTCGGACTCGTAGCCATCCTCGGTCACGAAGACCTCACCATGCTGAAACGGGCTCATGGTGCCGGGGTCCACGTTCAGATACGGGTCGGCCTTCTGCATCGTCACCTTGTAGCCTCGTGACTTGAGCAGACGCCCCAACGAGGCCGCGGTGATGCCCTTACCCAAAGACGAAACTACGCCGCCGGTTACAAACACATGCTTGGTCATATTGAATTACCTGCGCTTCCCGTAGAAGTTTTCCATTCACATCTTACGGGTCTTCATTGTAATACTCGAAAAGCAAGCCGCTCGCTATTTTTCACCCGCATGCCCGCATTTCTCCATCTCGAAACAAAACACCGCCCAAGTAGCTTTGGGCGGTGCAGGCTCGTCGAAACTGCTGTGTTGTTACCGATCGGCAGTCTCATCCTTCAACATATCTTGAACAAGCATGCCGGCACGAACACCCTTAAGGTACCACTCGCCTCGCCCGGTCAGGCATATGCCGTTTGCAAGCTGGCCGCCATCATCGTTATAACGAGAAACGACCTCGATAAGGCCATCAGAATCCAAACGGTCGATTGCAGCGCGGGCACGATACGGCGAAACCCCTACGCACTCGGAGAGTGTCTTGCGCGAGAAACCGTACGGCACACCGTTTCCCTTAGATTGCCGAGCGATCTCCATCAGCACCAGCACCTCGACACGCTTCATATCGTTGACACTCGCACGACCCTTGCCCGCCATGGCAGCCTCCTCAAACCGAGCACGAGCATCAAAAGCACCGCGCATGACCGGCGCATCCCTCGATGGCCGGCAACATCCATCATGGGTAGCCCCGCAAAGGATGTATCCACTGAGGTAATTGTATACCGCGCAAATCGCTTTTGGGCAGGTAAACGGCCTAAATTTCGGCAAATATAGCCCTAAAACCCCCTAAGCGCCGCATCGGGTGCGCACTCCGATGCGGCGTCTCATCTCAATCTTAGCGATGGAAGAAGCCGCGGCGCTCAAACTTGGGCTCACAGCACACGTTAATGCCCAACTTGCGCAGCACCGTCTCGTCCGTAGGCGAGATAATCACGCTAAAGAAGGCGTCGCAACCGCGCAGCTGCTCAAGACCCGAAAGAACACGAGTAGCCGTCTCGCTCGTGGCCGAGGTGATAGAGAGCGCCATGAGCGTCTCGTCGGTGTGGAGACGCGGGTTTTTGCTGCCAAGGAAATGCGTCTTGAGCTTGCTGATAGGCTCAATCGCCTCATCGCTGATGACCTCGAGCTCAAGATCGACGCCCGAAACATGCTTAAGCGCGTTCATGATGAGCGAGCTCGCGGCACCCAGACGCGTTGAGGTCTTTCCGGTCACTACCGAACCGTCCGGCATCACCATGGCGCCCACGGGACCGCCCGTCAGTTGCTCCCTGGTGAGAGCAGCCGAGCGTGCCGGCGAATAGTTCTTGTCGATGCCGGCTTTTTTCATAATGAGTTTGAGACGGTCGACCTGCTCATCGCCCACGCCAGTACGGCGCACGCTTTCAACCGCGGCAAAATAGCGGCGCACGATCTCCATCTTGGAGGCATCTCGGCATGCATCGTCATCGGTAATGGCAAAACCGACCATATTGACGCCCATGTCCGTGGGGCTCTGATAGGGGCTCTCGCCCAAGATCTTTTCCATCAGGGCGCGAACAACCGGGAACGCCTCAACGTCTCGGTTGTAGTTGACCGTGGTCTTGTTATATGCCTCAAGGTGGAACGAGTCGATGATGTTGGCGTCATCGAGGTCTGCCGTGGCAGCCTCATAGGCAATGTTCACCGGATGCGTGAGGGGGAGATTCCAGACCGGGAAGGTCTCAAACTTGGCATAGCCGGCAGCGGTGCCATGCTTGTGCTCGTGATACAGCTGCGACAGGCAGGTGGCGAGCTTACCCGAGCCAGGGCCGGGCGCCGTCACGACAACGAGCGGACGCGTGGTCTCGACAAACTCGTTCTTGCCGTAGCCTTCATCAGAAACGATCAGGTCGACATCGTGCGGATAGCCCTCGATGGGATAGTGCAGCTTGGCGGGAATGCCGAGCGCGTTTAGACGATTGCGGAAGACGTCGGCAGCGGGCTGACCGGCATACTGCGTGATGACCACGGCGGCAACGGCAAATCCGTTCCCGCGGAACAGATCGACCAGACGCAGAACGTCCTCGTCATAGGTAATGCCCAAGTCGCCACGGGCCTTGTTCTTCTCGATATGGTTCGCATTGATTGCGATGATGACCTCGACGTCGTCGGCAATGCTCTTGAGCATGCGGAACTTGCTGTCCGGTTCAAAACCCGGCAGCACGCGGCTCGCATGATAGTCATCGAACAGCTTGCCGCCAAACTCCAAATACAGCTTACCGCCAAACTGCGAGATGCGCTCCTTAATGCGAGCAGCCTGCAGCTCGATATACTTCGCGTTGTCGAAACCCTGGCGCATGTATGGCTCCCGTCCCGTTTCCATTTAATGTCCTAGGCGATTATAGCGGAGCAGACCCTCCCCAACCGACGAGGCCGGGGCAGCTAATTTGGGACGGGGCTTTTTTGACTACCCCCACATAAAGGGTAGTCAAAAAAGCCCCGTCCCAAATTAGCTGCCCCAAACGCACTTCCCCTGCACCAACAATGGCAACATCGCAGGTTGAGCATAAGTCAGCGAAAGCCCGCCAGAGCGAGCAAGGTGACGTGAAAGAGGAGGGCATAGGCCTTTTGGCCATGCCCGACGATTGAACGTCAGATTGCCGCTCTGGCGGGCTTGCAGCGTCGACCGGTTCCGGCGTTTGGTAAAACGCCGGAACATAAATGCGCCCCCTCCCGCGCACGGAACGGGAGGGGGCTAAAGGTAGGAGTCTACCGGTGGGTTGACCCCACCGGACAGACGATGACCAAGTGATCCTCTACAGGATCGTCAAGGTTTCCGTGGGGCACCCGTTGGGTACTTAGATCAACACGCAGGCGACGGTCAGGATGATGGCGCAGACGACGGAGAGAGCGACGATGAGCTTAAGGGCAAACTTGAGCCAGGTCGTCCACTCGATCTTGGCCAGGGCGAGACCGCCCATGATGGCGCCGGAGGTCGGGGTGAACAGGTTCACGACACCGATGGCGGCGGAGAAGATCATGACCATGACCTCGGGCGAGAAGCCGAGCTTAACAGCCAGCGGTCCCATGATGGGCATGGAGACGGTAGCCATACCAGAGGTCGAGGGGATCAGGAAGGACAGGCCGAAGTAGACCAGGAAGCTCATGGGAGCGAAGATCACGCCGGACAGACCAGCCAGGGCATTGGCGGCAGCGTCGAGGACGAAGACATCGAGACCGGTGTTGGCCATGAGGACGGAGATGCCACGGGCGAGGGCGATGACGAGAACAACGGACATCATGTCGGCAGCGCCGGTGATGAAGGTGTTAACGATCTGCTTCTCGGACAGGCCACCGATGATACCGATCAGGATAGCCATGAGGAAGAACCAGGTGGAAGCCTCGTCGAAGTACCACTGGCCAATGGGCAGGCCGGTGATCAGGGCAGACCAGCCCTGGACGACGGTGTTACCGTCGGCATCGTAAACAGCGCCAGCGTCAAAGAAGTTGGCAACGCCCTCGTTGAGGTCGGCCAGCGGAATGAAGCCGACGATCATGACGACGAAGGTGAAGGCGAAGGCGATCAGAACACCCTTCTGACGACCGGTGAGCTTGACCTCCCTGTTAACCTCGGAAGCAGCCTTGCCGTGAGCCTCTTCGGCGTCCTTGAGCTCCTGCATCGAAAGGATGGTGGAACCCTTGTCAGCCTTGACCTTCTTGGCATAGGCCATGACGAAGAAGATGGAAATGGCCGTGGTAACAATCCACAGGACGGCACCGAGGCCGATGATGATGGACTGGTTGACCTCAATGCCAACGCCGGTCAGAGCGTCGACGGCAGCGCCGACGGCGAACGGGTTAACCGTGGAGCCCAGGCAGCCGCAGCCAGCGCCGAGCAGGACGGTAGCAGCGCCGACCATGGGGTCGAAGCCGGCAGCCATCATGGTAGCGGCGAGCAGGGCGTAGAAGGGAACGGTCTCCTCGCACATACCATAGGTGGTACCACCGAGGGAGAAGATGAGCATAAGGACAGGAACGAGCATGATCTCGTTGCCCTTAAGCTTCTGCACCAGAACGGCAATGCCGTTGTCCAGGGCGCCGGTCTCGGTCATCATACCGAGGAAGCCGCCGAGGATCATAACGAAGAGGCAGACGGGCAGAGCGTCAGCGAAGCCCAGAATCGGGGCAGTGCAGAAATCGCTCAGACGGGCTGCAGTAACAGCGCCGCCGGACGTGCCGGAGACGATAACGGTAATCACTGCAACAATTGCCAGCAGAGCTAGAAGAATGGTGAACGATGAAGGCATACCGCGCTTTTTCTTTGCGGTCTCAGTCATGGTTCTCATCCCCCCTTCATAAATCATTTAACTTTCTCGCGCGAAGCGGATCTTCCGTGCCGTGCCCACCGCCCGACGCAAGATATTTACCAGACAAACCGCTCGGGGTGTGCAGCAATACACCCCGAGCGAAATGCTTAAAGGCTCTTACTTGAGCGTTGCGTACATGACAGCCTTGATGGTGTGCATGCGGTTCTCGGCCTCGTCGAAAACCTTGGAAGCGGGGCTCTCGAAGACCTCGTCGGTGACCTCCTGCTCGGTAATGCCGAACTGCTCGCACTTCTCGGCGCCAATCGTGGTGTTGGTGTCGTGGAAGCTGGGCAGGCAGTGCAGGAAGATGGCACCCGGGTTGGCCATAGCCATGACCTCGGAGGTGACACGATACGGGGTGAGCTGAGCGATGCGCTCGGCCCAGACCTCGTCAGGCTCGCCCATGGAGACCCACACGTCGGTGTAGATAACGTCGGCACCGGTGACGCCGTCCTTGACGTCGGTGGTCAGCTTGATGGTGCAGTCGTTAGCCTCGGCGATGGGCTTGCAGGCCTCGATGACGTCGTCAGCGGGCATGCACTCCTCGGGGCCACAGGCCACGAAATTCATGCCGAGCTTGGAGCAGACAACCATGAGGGAGCGAGCAACGTTGTTCTTGCAGTCGCCCATGAAGACGAGGGTCTTGCCCTTGATGTCGTAGTTGAAGTTCTCCTGGACGGTCAGGATGTCGGCGAGCATCTGGGTGGGATGCCACTCAGTGGTCAGGCCGTTCCACACGGGCACGCCGGACTTAGCGGCGAGCTCCTCGACGTCGTCCTGGGCAAAACCACGGAACTCGATGCCGTCATACATGCGGCCGAGAACGCGGGCGGTGTCCTCGATGGACTCCTTCTTGCCCATCTGCGACGAACCCGGATCGAGGTAGGTGACGCCCATGCCCAGATCCATGCCGCCGACCTCGAAGGCGCAGCGGGTACGAGTGGAGGTCTTCTGGAAGAGCAGAACGATGTTCTTGCCCTCGAGATAGCGATGCGGAACGCCAGCGCGCTTCATGTCCTTGAAGTTCTTGGAGAGCTTGAGCAGGTACTCGATCTCCTCGGTGGTGAGGTCGAGGAGCTTGAGGAAGCTACGGCCGGAGAGGTTAACACCCATGGTTCGTTTCCTTTCGAAAAAATACATTACGCAAGTATTAGTGTTGCCCGTTTGACGGGCGAAACCGGTGCGGTTGTAGGGGGACCGCACCGGAAACGGAAAACCTTAGAGGTCCTCGCGCCAGAAGGGCATGCTCATGCAGCGCGGGCCGCCACGGCCGCGGGAGAGCTCGGCGGAGGGCACGACGAGAAGGTCCAGGCCCTCCTTGTACAGCACGTCGTTGGTGACGGTGTTGCGGGCGTAGACGCAGATCTTGCCGGGCTCGACGCACAGGGTGTTGGAGCCGTCGTTCCACTGCTCGCGGGAGGCCGCGATCGGGTCGCCGCCGCCGCAGGGGATCAGCTTGACCTGGTCGACGCCGGTGGCGTCCTCCAGGACGTGCTCGAGGGTGTCCTCGATCAGGCGGATGTTCACGTCGCCCGGGTTCTTGCCGGCGGTCAGCTCGTAGACGCGCAGGGTGCCCATGATGGCGGGGTGGATCGTGAACTTATCGACGTCGATCTGGGTGAAGACCGTGTCGAGGTGCATGAAGGCGCGCGAGACCGGGATGTCGAAGGCCAGGATGCGCTCGACCTTGGAGTCGGAGTTCCAGAAGATGTTCTGGGCCATGACGTCGATAGCGGCGGCCTGGGTGCGCTGGGAGATGCCGACGGCGAGGGTCTTCTCGTTGATGTTCAGCACGTCGCCGCCCTCGGTGTGGAACTGGCAGTCGCGGCGGAAGTACAGGGAGACGTCCTTGTAGTCGGGGTGGTACTTGAAGACGTACTTGCCGTACAGGGTCTCGCGGTTGCGGGTGACCGAGTACATGCGGTTGAGGTTGACGCCCTCGCCGACGACCGCGAACGGGTCGCGGGTGAAGTAGAGGTTGGGCATCGGGTCGATGATCAGGTCGGACTCGGACTCGGAGTTGACCAGGGAGTCGAGGGTCGTGGAGGCCGTGAGGGGCATCTCGATCTCGGCCTTGGTCATGCCGGCCATGGTCTTCTTGACGAACTCGAGGTTGTCCTCGATGGAGTCCAGCTTCTCGCGGACGATCTGCGGCATGTGCTTCCCGCGGATGCCGGCCTCGGCGATGTACTGGTCGGTGAACTCGGCGCGGGCGCCGGGGACCTGGTCGAACACCTCGGCGACGAGGTTCTCGAGGTAGAGCACCTCGACGCCCTGGTCCCTCAGGATCTGGGCGAAGGTGTCGTGCTCCTGCTGCGCGACCTCCAGGAACGGGACGTCGTCGAACAGGAGCCGCTCGAGCTCGTCGGGCGGCAGGTTGAGGAGCTCGTCGCCGGGACGGTGCAGGCAGACCTTCCTGAGCTTGCCGATCTCGGAAGGCACGTGCAGACCTTTCGTCATGGCCTCCTACCTTTCTTTCGGGCCCTTGTCAGGGCCGATTCGTTAGCGCCCCTCCGTGTGAGGCGTTATTGCTGACGACATATTTATATCCAAAATCAACCCATACTTCCACCTTGCCCCCGAACGGTTTTTTATAGGGGGTGAACGGCATACACATATACTTCACGCATGGCACACTTTGATTTAATAAAGTTTATTTACGTGCTTAAACGCGTTTTCAATCCAAAAATCAAATGGAACTAAACTTTGTTAAACCACCCTCAGATTGCATATTTCGTGCAACGATATGAATAGAATTCGCTATTCTTGCTGTCTCTCAACCATTTTAATTTTTATTCATAAAAAAGTTTGTCCTATTCATTTTTAGCAAACAGATTACCGTTTACCAGACGTTGGATACCGTTCACCGGAAACTTAGTATAAGGCCCGTCGAATACCCGATCGATTTTGCGTCCCCATTTGTAACAACTTGACTTTTCCGGCGGCAAAGACATGCAGACCCGCTCCCCAAAAGGGAGCGGGTCTGCATTCGGTACACCTAGGGCCAAGTAAGGTTTAGGCCTTCGAGGGCCTCAAGGGATTAGCGATCGAACTCGGCCAGAGCCTCGCCCAGAAGCCTCAGGCCCTCGCGAAGAACATTTTCGCTCGCGCAGTAGCCCAGGCGTGCGCCGCAGGGAAGCTCAAAACGGCTGCCGGGCACCAGCAGCACTCCCCTCTCGGACAACAGGCGCTTGCAGAACTCCTCGTCGTCGTCGGGAATATCAAGCTGGATAAACGAGGTAGACACGCCCTGCGGGGCCGTCCAGGAAACGCGATGTTGCGTATCGATCCAAGCCTGCGCGATATCGCGATTGCCAGACACGATCTTGCGGTTGCGCTCGAGAATCTTGTCCTTGTGCTCAAGCACATAGGTCGCCAGGGCATCGTTGAACACGCCGCCGCAGATCATGGTGTAATCGCGATAGGTACGGATGCGATTGGACACCTCTTCGTCGGCCACGACCCAACCCACGCGGGCTGCAGGCGTCGAATAGGTCTTAGATACCGAGTTGGTGACAATGGCCTTCTCATACACGTCGACCATCGACATAAAGGACTCGGTGTTCTCGAGCGGCAGATACACCTCGTCACACAGCACGTAGGCGCCCACCGAACGGGCGATCTCGGCAATCTGACCGAGCGTATCGGCATCAAGCACCGTACCGATGGGGTTCGATGCGTTATTGATGCAGATGAGTTTCGTGTTGGGGCGAACCAGGCGCTTGAGTTCCTCGATATCGGGCTTCCAGCCGAGCTCCTCGCGAAGCTCCCAATACTCGACCTCGGCGCCCAGTGTACGCGGGATCTCGTAGAGCGGCGCATAGGTAGGCCACTCGGCAATCACGTGGTCGCCGGGCTCGACAACGGCCATGATGGCGTTGAGGTTGGCACCCGTGCAGCCATTGGTCTGAAGAATGTGATCGGGATTGACCTCGCGACGATAGAGCTTGGCGACCTCGGCCTTAAAGTCGGGCGAGCCCTCGATCCAGCCGTAGTTCATCTTCTCGCGGTCCAGGCGCTCGTAGAAGGTAGCGCCGTCCTGCTCGTCGAGCGCGCGCAACTCGCCCATGGTAAGCGACGAGATCGTCGACTGGGCGATATCCCACGTAGCGCTCTTCTCCCAAACGTTGAGCCATTCCTCAACGCCGATTGTCTTGATATCCATGGCTAGGCTCCAATCGCTAGAACACGGGGATGATGCCGGCGAAGGTCATGGGAATGGAGATGATGCCCAAAAGGCAAAGAAGCCGACACCGTTGGGGGGTATCAACGTGACTGCCCCTAGTCATATGGGCCGCCTTATCTGATGTTAATTAAGCTTCATTAAACAAGAATGGGGCGGTGCGAAAGATCCGCACCGCCCCAATGGGAGACATCTAATGGCAGCTAGATGTTTGTTTTAAGACCTGTACGGGTCTTTGAAAACCTTAGAGGTCCTCGCGCCAGAAGGGCATGCTCATGCAGCGCGGGCCGCCACGGCCGCGGGAGAGCTCGGCGGAGGGCACGACGAGAAGGTCCAGGCCCTCCTTGTACAGCACGTCGTTGGTGACGGTGTTGCGGGCGTAGACGCAGATCTTGCCGGGCTCGACGCACAGGGTGTTGGAGCCGTCGTTCCACTGCTCGCGGGAGGCCGCGATCGGGTCGCCGCCGCCGCAGGGGATCAGCTTGACCTGGTCGACGCCGGTGGCGTCCTCCAGGACGTGCTCGAGGGTGTCCTCGATCAGGCGGATGTTCACGTCGCCCGGGTTCTTGCCGGCGGTCAGCTCGTAGACGCGCAGGGTGCCCATGATGGCGGGGTGGATCGTGAACTTATCGACGTCGATCTGGGTGAAGACCGTGTCGAGGTGCATGAAGGCGCGCGAGACCGGGATGTCGAAGGCCAGGATGCGCTCGACCTTGGAGTCGGAGTTCCAGAAGATGTTCTGGGCCATGACGTCGATAGCGGCGGCCTGGGTGCGCTGGGAGATGCCGACGGCGAGGGTCTTCTCGTTGATGTTCAGCACGTCGCCGCCCTCGGTGTGGAACTGGCAGTCGCGGCGGAAGTACAGGGAGACGTCCTTGTAGTCGGGGTGGTACTTGAAGACGTACTTGCCGTACAGGGTCTCGCGGTTGCGGGTGACCGAGTACATGCGGTTGAGGTTGACGCCCTCGCCGACGACCGCGAACGGGTCGCGGGTGAAGTAGAGGTTGGGCATCGGGTCGATGATCAGGTCGGACTCGGACTCGGAGTTGACCAGGGAGTCGAGGGTCGTGGAGGCCGTGAGGGGCATCTCGATCTCGGCCTTGGTCATGCCGGCCATGGTCTTCTTGACGAACTCGAGGTTGTCCTCGATGGAGTCCAGCTTCTCGCGGACGATCTGCGGCATGTGCTTCCCGCGGATGCCGGCCTCGGCGATGTACTGGTCGGTGAACTCGGCGCGGGCGCCGGGGACCTGGTCGAACACCTCGGCGACGAGGTTCTCGAGGTAGAGCACCTCGACGCCCTGGTCCCTCAGGATCTGGGCGAAGGTGTCGTGCTCCTGCTGCGCGACCTCCAGGAACGGGACGTCGTCGAACAGGAGCCGCTCGAGCTCGTCGGGCGGCAGGTTGAGGAGCTCGTCGCCGGGACGGTGCAGGCAGACCTTCCTGAGCTTGCCGATCTCGGAAGGCACGTGCAGACCTTTCGTCATGGCCTCCTACCTTTCTTTCGGGCCCTTGTCAGGGCCAAATGTATCAGCGCCCCTCCGTATGGAGCGCTGCTTGCTGACAGCTCTAGTTATATCCAATTTCCACCCGCAATTCCACCTCGCCCCCGAACGGTCAACAAAGTACGATGAACGGTATATCGCATATGATTTCCCATGATGCACTTCAGTTTCGTAAAGCAGATTTTCCTAGGTAAACGTTATTTTTCTAGGAAATCAAGATTGAACACTCAAAGTTATCCATGATTCAAAATTGCATAGCGAAAACGGTTTTCTGCATATAAATGACGCTTGTCCTCGATTCGACCTAAATTCGATTATATTCAGCTTGCTATCATTCTTATTCATACATTCTCACCAGTTGAGTGAGGATATAGATCGCTTGTTCAAAGCACCGGACGTTAGTGCTTCGGATCGTCAGCGTAATAAGTAGGTAAAGATACCGTTCGCGCGATACGTCCGTGCTATGGGTCGACTAAATTGAGACAATAGCAAACAGTGTTAGGCTACCGTCCCTTTGGGGACTGAACGGACAGATGCATATGCCGAGCAAAATCGAAAAGAAGCAGAACGCCGCCAAGCTGCGCAAGAAACCGCGCGATTTCTCGTATACGCAAAATCGAGAGCTTAGCTGGCTGCGCTTTGATAACCGCGTACTCGACGAAGCCTTCGATGAGTCTGTGCCACTGTTCGAGCGCCTTAAGTTCGTCTCGATCTTCGAGTCAAACCTCGACGAGTTTCTCATGGTGCGCGTGGGCGGCTTGTCCGATCTGGCAGAGCTCAAAAAACAGCCCGTCGACAACAAGAGCAATATGACCGCCTCCGAACAGGTCGATGCTGTCATGGCAGAGCTGCCCGGGCTCCTTACCCGCTGGGAGTCGATCTTTAAGAGCATCGAGGACAAGCTCGACGCTTTGGGCGTTCACCGCGCCCGCATCGATTCGCTTACGCCCGAGGAACATACCTTTGTAACCCGCTACTTCCAGGCCTACGTATCACCGGTCATCTCGCCGCTGGTCATCGATCCGCGCCATCCCTTCCCCAACCTGCGCAACGGCGCGCTCTATCTGGCTTGTGGCCTGGACGGCATCACCGACGAGGAGAGCCTGCTGGGCCTTATCGAGATTCCCGCCTCGATGAACCGCGTGGTCGAAATCCCCTCGCCCACCGGCACCTACTCCTACATTCTGCTCGAGGACGTCATCCTCGCCTGCCTGGACAGCTGCTTCGGCTCCTATAAGCCGCTCGACCGCGCGCTCATCCGCGTCACCCGCAACGCCGACATCGATCCGGACGGCGAGGGCGTCGAGGAGGAAGAGGATTACCGCCAGCACATGAAGCGCATCCTCAAGAAGCGCCTGCGTCTGCAGCCGGTGGTGCTCGCCGTATCGGGCTCGCTCGAAAAGCCAACGCTCAAGACCATCCGCAAAGCGCTCGAGCTTTCGCGCCGCTCGGTTTTTACCTGCGATATCCCGCTCAACCTGGGCTATGTCTTTGGCATTGAGGGCAAAATACCCGAGCATCTACGAAACGAGTTGCTCTTTACGCCGTTTAGGCCACAGCCCAACCCCACCATCGATATGACCCGCTCCATCCGCGACCAGGTGCTGCAGCACGACAAGCTGCTCTTTTACCCTTACGAGACCATGAATCCGTTCTTGGACCTGGTGCACGAAGCAGCCTACGACCCCGAGTGCATCTCGCTTCGCATCACGCTCTACCGCGTGGCCAAACAAAGCCGCCTGTGCGAGTCGCTCATCGATGCTGCCGAAAACGGCAAAGAGGTTACAGTGCTCATGGAGCTCCGCGCCCGCTTTGACGAGCAAAACAACATCGAATGGGCCGAGCGGCTGGAAGAGGCCGGCTGCACCGTTATCTACGGCTCCGAGGGCTTTAAATGTCATTCCAAGATCTGCCAGCTCACCTATCGCGAGGGCATGGCGCTTACCCGTCTGACGCTTTTGGGTACCGGCAACTTTAACGAGAAGACGGCCAAGCTCTACAGCGACTTTATGCTCATGACCGCGCATCCCGGCATCGGCGAGGACGCTAACCTGTTCTTCCGCAACCTGTCGCTGGGCAACCTGCGCGGCGACTACCGCTTCCTGGGCGTGGCGCCCGTGGGCCTCAAGCCGCTCATCATGCGCGGCCTGGACCGCGAGATTCAGCGTGCCCTTGTCGGCGAGCCCGCCCGCGTGTTCTTTAAGCTCAACTCGCTTACCGACCGCGAGGTCATCGACAAGATCGCCGAGGCATCGTGTGCCGGTGTGCGCGTGGACATGATCATCCGCGGTATCTCGTGCCTCAAGCCCGGTGTTCCGGGCAAGACCGAGAACGTGCACGTGCGCTCCATCGTCGGACGCTTTTTGGAGCATGCGCGCGTCTATGCCTTTGGCGTGGACTCGGATATGATCTACCTGAGCTCGGCAGACATGATGACGCGCAACACCGAGCACCGCGTGGAGATCGCCTTCCCCGTGCTCGACCCCACCTGCCGCGCCCAGGTGCACGAGTACATGGGCATGCAGCTGCGCGACAACGTGAAGGCACGCAGTCTGACGAGTGACGGCACCTGGATTCCCGTGGAGCGCAAAGAAGGCGAGAAGCCCTTCAACTCGCAGGAAGCTCTGCTGGAGCGTGCCTATCGCAACGCCGAGGCCGTCGCCAAGGCAGAACCTACGCTCGCATCCAAGCCTGAGCTCGAACCGCAGCCGGCCGCACCCGAGGTCCAGAAGGTTCAGGCAACCGTCATAGAGCCTGAGTCCGAGCCTGCTCCTCGGCCCCAACCGCAGGCGGCCAACCCCGCGTCCGAGAAGGGCGCCCGCCGCGAGAAGCCCGCTGGCAAGACCAAGACCATCGAGCGCCATCGCCCCGGTCGCGTGCGCATGGGACTGGGCCTGATCGGCCTAGGCCTTAAGACGCTCATTACCGGCAAGACGAAATAGACGTTTGTAGAAGCGCCCCGTATTTGAGGAATACCCCAAATACGGGGCGCTTTTCACTGCTACCATGGTTGCGAACAATACCGCGAATGACAGGCAGGAACATGAAGCTCACCATAGAATCGATGACCTACGGCGCCGACGGACTGGCGCACGCCGACAACGGCAAGGCCGTCTTTGTGCAGGGCGCCGTGGCAGGCGACACCGTCGAGGCCGAGATCGTGCAGGACGGCAAGTCGTTTATGCGCGCCCGCACGACCGAGATTCTGGAGCCGGGCCCCGATCGCATTCAGCCCCCCTGCCCCTTCGTGGGCGTCTGCGGCGGTTGTTCGTGGGGCAATCTCTCGCGCACCGCGCAGCTTGCCGCCAAAGAGCAAAACCTGCACTCCACGCTCGAGCGCATTGGCAAGTTCGCCCCCGAGCAGGTCAACGATCTTGTCCAGCCCATCCGCCACACCAAGGACGACTGGGGCTACCGCAACAAGATTGAGCTGGAGCCCACCCTCGTTAACGGCCGCGTTCGCCTTGGCATGCACGGCGTCGATCCCAGCAAGATCGTCACCGTAGATTCGTGCCCGCTGTTCGATAAGCGTTTTCCCAAGGCGCTCAAATCGGTCGTCGGCGCGCTCAACTATCTGAGCGGCAGTCACGATCTGGGTCTGGAGCGCGTGGGCATTCGCGCTTCGCGTCGCACCAAGGCACTCGAGGTCGCACTTTGGACGCCCACGGGCTCCTTCCCGCGCTCGCAGGTCTCGCGCGTGTTGGCAGACGCCGCTCGCCCCACGAGCGTAGTGCGCGTCATGAGCAAGGGAGAGAAGAAGGCCCGCCGCGTCTCCAAGGTGGAGATGCTCGCCGGCGAGGGCTCTTGGACCGAGAACATCGCCGACGGCCAGATGCGCCTTTCGGCCCCATCATTTTTCCAGGTCAACACCAAGGGCGCCGAGATTTTGATCGAGCTTGTCATGGAGGCGCTCGATCCGCAAGAAGACGAGCTTGCCATGGACCTGTACTGCGGCGCCGGCACCTTTACCCTGCCGCTCGCCCGCCGCTGTGATTTTGTTGCCGCCGTCGAGGCCTACGGCCCGGCCGTGCGCGACCTGCGCCGCAACCTCGAGATCAACAAGCTCGATAACGTCGATGTCATCGGCGGCGATGCCGTGCGCGAGTTCCCCGACCAGGATGCCGATGTCCTGGTGGTCGACCCGCCGCGTGCAGGTCTGGCACCCGAGGCAATCGACCTCATCGCTAGCACGAGCGCCCGCGACGTGGCCTACGTGAGCTGCGATCCGGCGACTCTGGCACGCGATCTTAAGTGCTTTGTCGAGGAAGGCACCTTCTCCCCCGTCAAGATCACGCCGGTCGACCTGTTCCCGCAAACCTTCCACTGCGAAACCGTCGTCCATCTCAAGCGCAACTAGACTGTTTGCCCAAGACCACACCCGATGATTTTTCTGGGACGGGGATAAAAATAAATTTGTTCCGAATGATTATTTAGTCCCCGTCCCGAAATTAAACCGCCCCCCATTTCTTGGACATTGAACTGCCGCCCGAGAAAGCTAAACGCCTTCTGGCAGGTTGTCCCGGGCCGAGGGCGGCCGCCTCGACCGCCCTCGGCCCTCACCCACCTCAACTGCCCTCAACTACATAGAGCTGGTCGAGAAGGGCCCAAGCTAGCGTGCGCCTTCCTCGTCGTCGTTGGGCCGGTAGGTGATGAACTCGATAACAAAGGCCAGGACGGCAGAGACGAGCGAGGCGATGATCGCGAAGATCATGTGGGAGATTCCGGCGCCACCAGGGGTCCCGTCGATGAAGTTGAGCAGGTTGAAGACACCGAGGCCACCCGAGATGTACATGAGGGCGCCCGTCATTCCCACGATGGCGCCGCCCACGGCGGAGCTCAGGCATGCCACGACGAACGCGCGCTTGTTGGGGAGGGCGATGCCGTAGATGCCCGGCTCGGTGACGCCGAAGAAGAAGGCGGAGATCATCGCGGGAAGGGCGATGCCGCGGAAGCGCTCGTCCTTGTTTCTAAAATACATGGCAAAGATGACCGCTCCGAGCGCGAACCCGTGGCCGATGGTGGCGGCGAGCACGCTGTCGTGGCCGAGGGTGTTCAGGTTCATGATGGAGATGGGGATGAGGCTCCAGTGGAAGCCAAAGATGACAAGGCACATCCACAGTCCGCCGACCAGGGCGCTACCCAAGACGGAACCAACCACGGGAAGCTGGAAGATGAACGAGAACGCCGCGCTCAGCAGGTTGGTGATGAGGGTGGCCACCGGGCCGATGACGAGGTAGCCCAAGACGATGGAGACCGTCATCGTAGCGAGCGGGACGAGGAACATCTTGAGCGCAGCCGGCATCCAGCTCTTGAGCCAGCGCTCAATGATAGAGCCGAACCACACCATGAGAAGGACGGGGATAACCGAGCTCACGTAGCCGGACACGGGCATGATGATGGGGACCCCGAAGGCGGTGGCGTACCACGAGAACGTGCCGGCCACGCCGAGGTCGATGCTGCCGAGCGCCTCGCCCGAGGTCAGGGCGACCATCGTCGGGTAGAGGAGCGCCACGCCGATTGCCACGCCGGTGAACTCGTTCATGCGGAACTTGCGCGCGGCACTGAACGCCAGGGCGACGGGAAGGAAGTAGAAGAAGCCGTCAGCCACGGTGTAGAGCAGCGTGTAGAGGCCGTCGTTTGCAAAGGCTGGGACGAAGTAGGTGATGAGGGCAAGCAGTCCCTTCATGATGCCTGCGGCGGCAAGCGGTCCCAGGATGGGCTGGAAGATGCCAGAGATGAGGTCGATGATGACGGAGGCAACGGTCTTATCGCCCTGGGGCTCGTCGTCGGCGCTTGCGCCGCCCGAGAAGTTACCGGCCTCCAGGACCGCGTCGTAGACGTCCTCGACGATGTTACCCACGACCACCTGGTACTGGCCGTTGGCCTGGATGACCTGGATGACGCCCTTGAGGGCCTCGATCTTGGCCGTGTTGGCGCGGGACTCGTCCTTGAGCTTGAAGCGCACGCGCGTGATGCAGTGCGCGACGCTGGCGACGTTCTCGGCGCCGCCTACGTTCTCGAGTATGGATCTGGCCAGATCGTCGTATTTTTCAGCCATTATTTTCTCCTTAGTGATATTGCCCGGGCGGCTAGCCCAGGTCGCCTCCGTTGGTGGCGATGGCCTGTTGGTACCAGTAGAAGCTCTTCTTGCGCCTGCGCTCGAGCGTGCCGTTGCCCAGGTTGTCGCGGTCCACGTAGATGAAGCCGTAGCGCTTCTCCATCTCGCCGGAGCCCGCGCTCACGAAGTCGATTGGCCCCCAGGTGGTGTAGCCGAGCATCTCGACGCCGTCCTGCTCGATGGCGTCGCGCATGGCCTCGATGTGCTCGCGCAGGTAGGCGATACGGTAGTCGTCCTCGATCGTGCCGTCGGGAAGCACCTCGTCATAGGCGCCGAGGCCGTTGAGCAGGACCGGGCAGAGCATGCCAAAGAAGCCGGCGATGACGGCAAAGGGCAGGATGCCTTGGGCGAGGACGCCCGAGACGACGTAGTCCGGGCACACCGTGAGCGACATGACCACGGAGCCCGCGCATACGATGACGCCACGCTGCTCGGACGAGCAGGGGGCCTCGACCTTGCCGGAGAGGGTGACAAAGAGGGAGCAGGACACGGCCGCCCCCAGCGCGCAGAGCAGGGCCACGGGGTCGTACCCGGTGATGCCGGTCTTGTAAACGCCGCTGGCGAACACCGTTCCGAAGACGATGACCAGGGCGGAGACCACTTGGAGGACCCTCGGCGGTCGGCGCGTCATGACGGTCTGCCACAGGAGCCCCAGCCACGTGAACTGGAAGAGGAGCGTGAGCGCCACCGGGGCGGGCAGCACGCTCATGGCGTAGCAGTAGAGGATTGAGGTGAGGCAGGTGAGGGCTCCCAGGCCCATGAGCTTAAGGGCGAGCTTCCAGCCCACGCGCTGCCATCGGTGCCCGAGTGCGTGGCCCGCGAGTGTGGCGAGAGCGAAGAAGAGGCAGCCGAACCACGCCTGGCTCGCCACCACCTGCGCCGAGGTGAAGCCCGCGGCGTAGGCGAGCTTGTAGGTCGTGGCCATCGCGCCGTAGCAGGCGCCGCCCGCAAAGACCTGGAGCGCAGCCTTGGCCTGTCCCGCGCCCGTGGCTCCTGCCCCGGCGGCCTGTTGCTTGATTGTGTTTGTTCCTGCCATTAGGCTCCCTTCCGTCTGCTGTCTTGCAGATGCACGTCTCGTGCGTCTGTTCCCTGCAGTCGGAAGGTGGGCTCGTGCGGTCTTCTGGCGGTGCATGTGGCACCTGCTGCCAAGACGAAAAAAGCCACGCAACCGACTGCTCGGTTGCGTGGCAAAAAGGTGGCTAGCGCCCAGAAAAGTCCACGCGTTTTTAGACTGACACAAAGTACTACAACAGGTGAGATTCCGTCAAGAAAAACCGAAGAAAAAAGTGAGTCTCTGCCCGCCGTACCTGTGGCGGTCGTTCCCCGAACGAGGCGGTGCGTTGGGGACTGTCTCGATCTGTAACAGTAAGACCCGGTTTTGGTCCGTAGATGTTACAGATTTAGACGTTTTGTCGAGGCGGTTTCCGTTTGTTTTGATCTGTAACAGTTAGGGGTCAAAAGTGGGCCTAGATGTTACAGATTGAGATTGTTAAGGATGGGTGAGGGTAGCTAAAACCCCGTCCCTTTTTAAACATTGGGAAATCGAGCGTGGCAAGCATAGGTCTTCGGGGTATAAGACGGCTAATTGTATGCCGCCTTACGAAAGGAACCCTCATGCCCAGCGTTGCCGTTCTCGCCGCCGATGGCTTTGAAACTATTGAATGCCTGACCATGGTCGATGTCATGCGTCGCGGCGGCGTGCGTGCCACGCTCGTCTCGATCATGCCCACACGCGAGGTCGTGAGCTCGCTGCAGATTCCCGTGACCTGCGATGCGCTCTTTGATGAGATCAACTTTGAGGAGTACGACTGCATCGTGCTGCCCGGCGGCCTGCCCGGAGCCACCAACTTGCGCGCCGACCAGCGTGTCTGCGATGTAGTCTGCGAGTTCGCCGCAACCAAGCACGTTGCCGCCATCTGCGCCGCCCCGTTTATCCTGGGCGAGCTTGGTCTGCTCGAGGGACGCCGAGCCACGTGCTTCCCCGGCTTTGAGAAGAGCTTCCCCGAGGGTGCTTATACCGGCGAGAAGGTCACGCAAGACGGCAACATCATCACTGCCAGCGGCATGGCACAGTCACTTCCCTTTGCCTTGGAGCTGCTGCGCACACTCGCCGGCGACAAGGCCGTCGAGAAGGTTGCCGAGGGCATCCAGCTATGATTTTGGCTTCGCAATCGCCGCGCCGCATAGAGCTGATGCGCGAGGCGGGCTATGACGTTCGCGTAATTCCCGCAGATATCGACGAAACACCTTTTGATGGCGAAGCTCCGCTTACGCTTGTCGAACGCTTGGCACGCGCCAAAGCCGCTGCCGTTGCCTCCGAGCACGCCGAACCCAACGAACTGACTGTCGCAGCCGATACCATTGTCACCTTTGACGGGCAAATTTTGGGCAAGCCGGCAGACGAGGACGAGGCACGCACCATGCTCCGCGAGCTTTCGGGCCGCACGCACCAGGTGGCAACCGGCGTCTGTATCGTTAAAGCCGGCGACGCTGCAGCTCCGCATGCCGCCGAAAGTCTGTCGTTTGTCGATGTGACCGACGTGACGTTCTATGAGCTTACCGAGGAGCAGATCGGGCACTATGTTGCCTCCGGCGAACCCATGGACAAGGCCGGATCCTACGGTATCCAGGGCACAGGCGGCCGCATGCTCGTGCATGACATTTCGGGCGACTTCTACAACGTGGTGGGCTTACCCATCGCTCGCGTCGCACGCGCGATTCAAAAACTCTCGTAATTGCATCTGGCGCTGGGTATCCCCCGGCGCCTACAATTTTGCCGTACCGCACGGATCCCGACCGAGCATAAGGCCCGGCGGAAAACCGATAGGAGAAAACATGGACACACTGCTCGAAGCCATTGACGTTTGCGATGTCGATGGCTTTTGCTTTGGCAACTATACAGACGAGGAGGCCGGTACCGGCTGCACCGTAATCGTGGCGCCCGAGGGTGCCACCGGCGGCGTTGACGTACGTGGTGGCGCTCCCGCTTCGCGCGAGACCGATCTGCTGCGTCCCGAGAACACCGTCGATAAGGTCCACGCCGTCTGCCTTTCGGGCGGTTCGGCCTTTGGTCTCGAAGCGGCAAGCGGCGTGGCCCGCGAACTCGAGAGCCGCGGCATCGGCCTGCCCGTCGGCCCCACGCAGGTGCCCATCGTGTGTTCCAGCTGCATCTTCGACCTCGCCTTTGGCGATCCCACCGTGCGTCCCGACATTGAGGCCGGTATCGCCGCCGTGCGCGAGGCGCTCGACCATACCCCCACCACACTCGATCAGGGCAATGTAGGTGCCGGCACCGGCGCCACCGTAGGCAAGCTCATGGGGCCCGTCACCTGCATGAAGGCTGGCCTGGGAGCTGCTGCCGTGGCACTCGGCACCGTCAAGGTGGGCGCCGTGGTCTCGGTCAACGCCTGTGGCAACGTGGTCGACCCAACCACCGGCGAGTGGGTGGCCGGCATGCGCGCCGCAGCCGATAGCGACCAGATCGTCGACATGGAGCTCGCCGCCCTTGCCGCCGCCGGCTCTATGAAAATGCCACTCGACCGCACCAACACCACCATCAGCTGCATCGTCACCAACGTGGAGCTCACTAAGGCCCAGGCCACCAAGGTCTCCCAGATGGCCGCAGACGCCTATGCACACGCCATCCGCCCCACACACACCACCAACGACGGCGACACCATCTACACCCTTGCCAGCGGCAAGCTGGGCAGCCAGGCAAGCGCCGCCGTTCCCCTAGACCTGCTGGGCATGCTCGCCGTAAGGGCCCTGGAAACCGCCATCGTAAACGGAGCCAAAACCGCCAAAACATCCCACGGCGTCCCCGGTGTTGCGAAGTAATCTCACTCGACCGTCGGTCGGAGGCGGGCGGGCGTTACGTTTGCTGCTCTACAGTCCTATGCAAGACGAAGGCCACATTAAGTGGCCTTCTTTGCATGCGGAACTCGCGACAAACGTAACGCCCGCCCGTCTCCGACCGACTACCAACTAAGACCTTTTCAGCCCAGGCCCCTGTGTACCGCGCGTCCAAGATCTTCAAATTCAGGCAGCCTGACAAACGATTCTTATAGCAAAGGCCCCTTGGCCTTTAGTTTGATACAAGTTCCGCACGAGCCGGAAAGCACTTAATGTGCTTTCCGTGCGAGCAGGACTGTTCGCAGTAGCAAACTAAAGGCCAAGGGGCCCAGTCAACCTATCAGCAGCGATTACTCAACAGCTAGTTGAATTTGAAGATCTTTGAGGCAAGACGGTATAGGCCGAGTGTGGTTTTGTCTCCAGCCCGCCCGTGCAGGTTGGTAAAGAAGCCGACCACACCGTAGCGTGCACGACGATACATACGCTCGTCGTAGGCCTTCAAATCACTCCACAATGTCGTCAGGCGCTCGTCGGCGCAATCCTCATCGGAAAGCTTGGTTAGCACCGAACAAATTGCCATCATCATGGTGAAATAGCCCATCATGTACGCGCGCAGACGCGACGACTCGACATCGCTGTACAGATGGAACGCCTCCATCATAATGCGCGTCACGCGAAACTGCTGGTCCAGACGTTTGACCATCGTGGCCTCGTTGACGCTCTGGCCCTCGCGACCGATAAAATAACGATAGAGGTCGATGTCGGCGTAGTACATGGTCTTGCAGCGCGGCAGCGGCACATAGGCGTAGATATTGTCGACATAGAACGTGTGCGGCGGCATAGGCAGATTGGACGCGCGCAGCACATCCGTGCGATAACACAGGCTGTGCATGAGCAAATTCTGGTCCAGACGGAAATGGCCAATCTGGTCCCAGGTAAAGATCTTTTTGCGCGGCAGGGCAAACTTGTAACCAATAGCGGTATGCGTACCCTCGTAAACCTTCTCGTACACATAGTTCGAGATAAACAGATCGACGCGCTGGTCGCGCTCCTCAAAGCCACGCAGAATCGAAAGCATGGTCGAAAGCGCCGCACCGTCGAGCCAGTCATCCGAGTCGACGACCTTGTAGTAGGTGCCCTGCGCCTCGCGCAGGCCCGAGAGGACGGCCATGCCGTGACCGCCGTTCTCCTGATGCACCGCGCGGATGATACCGGGGTAACGCGCCTCCCACTCATCAGCCTTAGCTGCCGTCTCGTCCTTGGAACCGTCATCGACGATGATGATCTCGATATCGGTGGCGTAATTGCTCCCCTCCAGAATGGAGGTGATGCAATGGTCCATGTCCTTGGCGGCGTTATACGAGGGAATACCGAATGATATGACTTTATGCATGGCAGGCGATAATCTCATCCGAAAGATCGAGGGCAGAGTTGGTCACGGCATCCATATCGTAATAACGATACTCGGCCAGGCGACCCACCGGGTGGAAGTTCGTCAGGTTCTGGACGCGCTCAAGATAGCGCTCATAGAGCTCGCGGTTCTCGGGCTCCAGAATGGCGTAATAGGGCGTCTCGCCCGAGCCGGGCGTATAGGCCTTGGAATACTCCTTCATGATGGTGGTCTTGCCGGGCAGGACCTGACCAGTCATGTTCTTGAACTCGGTGATACGCGTGTAATCCTCGCTCGTGGTGTAATTGACGGTGCCCACGGGCTGGAACTGGTCCATATCGAGCGTCTCGAACTTCATGTCGAGCGTACGGTACGGCAGAGCGCCCAAGTCGAGGTTGAACAGCTCGTCGAGCGGACCGGTGTAGACGATCTCGCCGCCATAGACCTTGCCGTCGATCTTGACGGTGGTCTCGTCAATCTCAAAGAGGTCACGGGCGTCCACGTCGCAGAACACATCAATCAGATCGTGGTCGAGCATATGCTCGAACAACGCGGTATAGCCGTCCTGCGGCATGCCCTGGAAGGGAGCCTGCGGGAAATAGCGGTCATCGTCGCCCACAAAGACGGGAACGCGGCCGGTGATCGAGGGATCGATCTGGTCGGGCGTCTGGCCCCACTGCTTCATGGTGTAATGCAAAAAGACGTTCTCGTAGACGTAATCGGCGACCTCGGCAAGATCCGGGTCGTTCTTCTTGCGCAGCTCCATGATGGGCACCTTGACGTCCTTGCCAAAGGTCTCCACGAGCTTCTGATACAGCTCCTCGCCGCGCTCATCGCCAAAGGCGAGCTTGAGGCTCGCGTGGTTAAAGGGCACGGGCATAAGGGTGCCGTTGATGTTGGCGAGCACCTTGTGCTGGTAGTCCGTCCACTTGGTAAAACGCGACAGAAAATTGTGGACGCGCTCGTTAAAGGTATGGTAAATGTGCGGGCCATACTCGTGGACCAGGATCCCGGCCTCATCAAAGCAGTCGTAAGCATTGCCCGCAATGTGGCCACGGCGCTCCAAAACGGCAACGCGATAGCCGATGGTCTCGGCAAGACGGCGGGCACAAACGGCACCGGCATACCCGGCACCGACGACAATCATGTCGTATGCGCCGGCGTTAAAGCCTTCAGGCAGGCCTGAGGTAATCTGCATCGATACTCCTTGTCAAAAGCCACGGGCTCGTTAGCTGGGCTTTTCTCGAACATTCTTCGAGACATATTTATCAGAGCGATTATAGCGCTAATGCGTCCTATAATGAGCTTGCCACACAAGGAAAGCTCAAGCACCCCGGCGTACATATTTAAAAGGTAAACCCGCTAGCAGCGGGTTTATTCGTGGAAAGCTGGGTGCCTGGAGCTTAGCGAAACGCTTGTAAGGAGTAACATGAGCGATTTCCTAAACCGTATGAAGTCTGCCGCCAAGGCCGACCTTAAGACGATCGTCCTGCCCGAGGGCGAAGATCCGCGCACCATCATCGCAGCTACCAAGATCATCGAGGAGGGCTTGGCAAAGATCGTCATCTTGGGCAACCCCGACGAGATCAACGTTCCCGGCGCTACCGTCATCGACCCGCGCAATGCCGAGAAGCACGAGGAGTACGCGCAGAAGTTTGCCGAGCTCCGCGCCAAGAAGGGTGTCACCATCGAGCAGGCTCGCGCCCAGGTGATGGACGCCACCTACTTTGGCACCATGATGGTCAAGATGGGCGATGCCGATGGCCTGGTCTCCGGCGCCTGCCACTCCACCGCCGACACCCTGCGCCCCGCGCTGCAGATCCTCAAGACCGCCCCGGGCACCAAGCTGGTCTCGGCCTTCTTTGTGATGTGCACCGACACCCCGCAGTTCGGCACCGACGGCACGCTGATCTTCGCCGACTGCGGCCTCAACATCAACCCGTCCTCCGATGAGCTCTCCGAGATCGCCATCGCCTCCGCTCACTCCTGGTCCACCTTCATGGGCAACGTTGAGCCGCACGTGGCCATGCTCTCCTACTCCACTATGGGTTCCGCCGGCGGCGAGGTCGCCAAGAAGGTCCAGGAGGCCGTGAAGTTCTGCAAGGAGAAGGCCCCCGAGCTCGCCATCGATGGCGACCTGCAGCTCGACGCCGCCATCGTCCCCAACGTCGCCCAGCTCAAGGCTCCCGGCTCCTCCGTTGCCGGCAAGGCCAACGTGCTCGTGTTTCCCGACCTCGAGGCCGGCAACATCGGCTACAAGCTGGTCCAGCGCTTCGCCGGCGCCGACGCCTACGGCCCCATCCTGCAGGGCATCGCCAAGCCGGTTAACGACCTTTCGCGCGGCTGCTCTGCCGACGACATCGTGGGTGTCGTAGCCATCACCGCCGTCCAGGCTCAGATGGCTGAGTAGCGCACGCACTCGCCCGAAGGCCGTACGGGCTAACCCCTGAAAACGTCCTCGACCAATGAAACGCCCCCGTTCTGCTCCTCCGGAGCTACGAACGGGGGCGTTTCTGGTCTGCGGATTGTTTTCAGGGGTTAGCCCGTACGGCCTTCTACCGCAACGTAGCATTCAGGGAATCTGGGGTGGACGGCGGCTTGGCTACGAGCTGGGGCTGAGAATCCTGAACGGATGGGTGCCGTTGCTGGGGGGCAAACGATGCGGATATGGTCACTTTGGATTTGAAAGGCTGATAGGGCCTCGGCGGTTGTTGTGCCGGAAAGCGTGTCCCGGTTTGGGGGCGGATTGTGGGATGCAGCTTCCGCTTGGGGCTTGTTTGGGAAACTGTGGGACGGAATTTTGCTTTATTGTGGGTCGCACTTTCCGCAACGCGCCTCAACCGGAAAGCGTGTCCCAGAATTTGTGCTCGAAACGGGATGGAGTTTCCGCTGTCCTTCTGCTAGTAAAAAAGGCCTCCGGAGCTGTTGCTTCGGAGGCCTTTCGTTTAAATGCAAATGCGCGCGTTAGTTGTTCTTGGTCAGACGCTCGACGTCGTGGGCGATCATGTATTCCTCGTCGGTGGGGATGACCATGACGGTGACGGCGGAACCGGCGGCGCTGATGACCTGCGGGCCGTTGCCCACGGCCTCGCGGTTCTTGTTGTTGTCGATGCGCACGCCCAGCCACTCAAAGCAGTCGCAGAAGGCCTTGCGGATCGACCAGTCGTTCTCGCCGATGCCGGCGGTAAAGGTGATGGTGTCCACGCCCGCCATGGATGCGATCATGGAACCGGCCTGCTGCATGGCCTTGTAGGCAAACATGTCGAAGGCGAGCAGGCAGCGCTCATCGCCCTCGGAGGCGCGCGTGCGGATGTCGCGGGCGTCGTTGGAGATACCCGAGATGGCAAGCAGACCAGACTGCTTGTTCATCATGTCATCGACTTCCTGATAGCTGTAGCCGCCCTCGCGCTGGAGGTAGCACACGGTGGCCGGGTCAATGGAACCACAACGGGTGCCCATCATCAGGCCATCGAGCGGCGTGAGGCCCATCGTGGTGTCGCGGCACACGCCGTCCTCGATGGCGGCGAGCGAAGCGCCGTTGCCCAGATGGCACGAAAGCAGACGGTGGCAGCGCGAGCCCAGGATCTCCTTGGCCATCATCCACTCGTAGCGGTGGCTCGTACCGTGTGCGCCGTACTTGCGCACGTGGTACTTGTCGCACACGTCCTTGGGCAGCGCGTAGGTGTAGGCAACCTCGGGCATGGTCATGTGGAACGAGGTGTCGAAGACGGCCACGTTGGGCAGCTCCGGATACTTCTCGCGGCAATATTCGATTGCCGCGGCCTCGCCGTAATTGTGCAGCGGGGCGAGCGGTGCCACCTCAAGAATCTTGGCCATGACCTCGTCGTCGACGACTGCGGAATCATCGAAGTGCCAGCCGCCCTGAACGATACGATGCCCAATGCCATCAATCGTAAAGTCGGTCTTCTCAAGCTCCTCGAGCACACGAGCGATAGCAGAGCGATGATCGGGGAAAGGGACCTTCTCGGTCTGCTTGGCGCCACCGTTCTCGGAGTGGCCAAAGATGCCCATGTCCGATCCGATACGCTCGCAGTTGCCCTTGGCGAAAACCTCGCGGGTATCGGTATCCAAAAGCTGATATTTAAGGCTTGAGCTGCCGGCGTTGACAACAAGTACGTTCATGAGACTCCTTTGCAGTGCAATACGGTCGACGCAGACCCCTTAAGGCGGCCGTATGTTAATAAGAAGTTATCACAACTTGATAAATAGCTATCAGGCATATCGCCCAACGAGCGCAAAAGAGGGGCCGAACGGCGCTCGGTCGCCCAGCCCCTCCCCTCTTGCAATTACTTGCCGTTGACAATGCGCTCGACGTCGGAAGCGATCATGAACTCCTCGTCCGTGGGGATGACGAAGATCTTGACCTTGGAATCCTTGGCGGACAGGCACCAGGCGCCGTCGCCACGCAGGGCGTTGCGGGCATGATCCATCTTAAGGCCCATAAAGGCCAGACGGTCGGCCACGCCGGCGCGAACGGCCGGAGCGTGCTCGCCGATGCCGGCGGTAAAGACCAGGGTGTCCATACCGCACATGGAAGTGGCCATCTCGGCAGCCTTGGCGGCAATCTTGTAGACGAACATATCGAAGGCGAGCTGAGCCTCGGGGTCGCCGGCAGCGGCGAGCTCCTCGACGTTGCGGCAGTCGTTGGTCTTGCCGCCGGTCACAGCCAAAAGGCCGGACTTCTTGTTCATCATCTCGTCGACCTCGTCGAAGGTGTAGCCACCCTCGCGCTGCAGGTAGCACACGGTAGCCGGGTCGATGGAGCCGCAGCGGGTGCCCATCATGACACCGTCGAGCGGCGTCAAGCCCATGGTGGTGTCCATGCACTTACCGTCCTCGATAGCGCACAGGGAAGCGCCGGAACCGATGTGGCACACGACGACCTTGCGAGCCTCGCCGTTGGTCATCTCGGCAACCTTCTTGGAGATGTAGCGGTAGCTGGTGCCGTGGGCGCCGTACTTACGGATGTGCAGCTTGTCGCAGACGTCCTTGGGCAGGGCGTAGGTCTTGGCGACCTCGGGCATATTGAAGTGGAAAGCAGTGTCGTAGACCGTGACGTTGGGCAGGTCGGGATACTGCTCGAGGCAGTACTCGATAACGTTGGCCTCGGGGTTGTTGTGCAGCGGGGCGAGCGGAGCGACCTCGCGGATCTTGGCGAGGACGTCCTCGTCGACCAGGGAGGAATCGCCGAAGTACCAACCGCCCTGAACGATACGGTGGCCGATGCCCTCGATCTTGACGCCGTTGGCCTCGAGGTCCTTCAGGACGACCTCGATGGCGACCTTGTGGTCGGGGAACTCGATGTTCTCGGTCACCTTCTTGGAACCGTTGGCAGCGTGGGTGAAGGTACCGCCGGTAAAGCAGACGCGCTCGCAGGAGCCCTTTGCGGACACCTTGTGGGACTTGGTATCGATGACCTGATACTTAAGGGTCGAAGATCCTGCGTTGACGACCAGAACGTTCATGTGTCTCCCTACTAACAGGCGGTGTGGCGCCGCCAGGTTACATACGCTTCAATAATAAACCCAAACGCCCTCGAGCTCGGGTTTATTGCGTTGATATATAAGTTATCGGTGCCTAAGCTTTCGCCTCATCCCACGGAAGAAGCGTCCTCAGATGAGGTTCTCGCCCAGGTTCTTGCCGCCGAGGACATGCATGTGGAAGTGCATGACGGTCTGACCGGCGTTGACGCCCTTGTTGGAGATGACGCGGAAGCCGTCCTCCAGGCCCTTGGCCTTGGCGACCTCCTGAATGGCGTGGGCCATGGCGCCCATGGTCTCGGCAGGTACGTTGTCGGCGATGTCGCTGTAGTGCTTCTTGGGGATCACGAGGGTGTGGACCGGCGCCTGGGGGTTGAGGTCGTCGAAGGCGATGACCTGATCGTCCTCATAGACAACGGTTGAGGGGATCTCGTGGTTGGCAATTTTGCAGAAGATGCAATCACACATGGTTGGTTCCTTTCTCACAGACCAAGGTAGTCTTTTTGGGACGGGGCTTTTTTGACTACTTTTTCGCAAACGCAAGTGCTCGGCGAGGCAGCCGACAAGAGGTAGTCAAAAAAGCCCCGTCCCAAAAAGACTACCCCAAAGTGGGCTGCGGGATGGTTAGAACGAGAGGTTGTCGTCGGTGTTGGCGGCTTCGCCGTCGGCGAGCACGTCGTTGCCGTCGACATCCTTAAGAAGCACCGAGACCTTCTGCTCGGCATCGGCCAGGCGGGTACGCAGGCTCTTGAGAAGCTCGACGCCGCGGGTGTAGCTCTCGAGCGACTCCTCGAGCTCCATGTCGCCCGACTCCAGGCTGCGGATGATGAGCTCCAGCTCCTGCGAGGCCTGCTTGTACGTAAGCTGCTCGACCGGGGTCTTCTCTGCCATATCTGTTTCCTTTCCTAAAGGTCTATCACTGTGAAACGCGGTCTATTCGACCGTATTGACGGTTGCCGCCACGTTGCCGTCCGCCATGCGCACGCGGATGGCATCGCCGGGCTTAAAGGTCTGGGCGCTTGTAGCCACACCGTCTTCGCTATACGCGATGGAGTAGCCGCGGGCAAGCACCTTGAGCGGCGACAGGGCGTCGAGCGAGGCTGCCGCACGGCCCAAGTCGGACGCGGGCTTGTTCAACATCGTGCGCCCCTGATGCTCCAGGCGGGAGCTCGCGAGCGTGAGTGCATGACGCTTGCCATCGAGCCCCGAGGTGCTTGCGACCAAGCGCTCGGGCAGACGCTCGAAGTTGGAGCGGAAGGCACCGACCGAACGAGCAATGGCGCCCGACAGACGGTCAGCGGTCAGTGCAAGCTCTGACTCGCGACGCTCGACCATAAACGTTGGATCGTTGAGGCACGGGCGGCACGCGGCTGCATCGAGCGCATCGCCCAAGCGTGCCGTATAGGTATCCCAGGCACGCCGACCACGCTGGTCGAGCATCTCCAGATCGACCAGATTCGACCCGATCATCGATGACATCGCAGCGCCCAGACGCTGATGACGTGCCTCGAGCACGTCGGCCAGCTCTGTCATAGCCGGTGCCACCGATTCTGCAGCCGCCGTTGGCGTGGAGGCGCGACGGTCGCTCACCATGTCGCAAATCGAGGTGTCAGGCTCATGGCCAATGCCGGTCACCACGGGCACAGGACAAGCCGCCACCGCGCGGGCAAGCTCCTCGTCATTAAAGGTCATGAGGTCCTCAAAGGAGCCGCCGCCGCGCACCAGCAAAATACAGTCGGGCGCCGGCGTAATGGAAGCGGCGCGACGCAAACCCTCAATGAGCTCTGCCGGCGCACCCTCGCCTTGAACCTTGGCACCCACGCAAACGAGCTCGACGAGTGGGTTGCGACGACGCAATGTGCGCTTGACGTCATCGATTACGGCACCCGAAAGCGAGGTGACGACTGCCACGCGCGAGCAGAACACTGGGATGCGGCGCTTGCGCGCTTCGTCCATCAGGCCCTCGCGGCTCAGCTTTTCGGCCAGTTGCGCCACTTGTTGACGCAGCAGACCCTCCCCCGCCAGCGAAAACGAGCGGGCGACAAAACTCATGCGGCCCGTGGGCTTATAGAGGTTAAAGCTGCCCTTAAAGCTCACCTGCATGCCGTCGCGCAGATCGAACGTGCGCTTGAGATAGGCACCCTTCCAAATGATGCAGTCAACGGCGGCCGAATCGTCCTTAATCTGGAAGTAGCAGTGGCCGCTTCGGGCATTGGGGCCACGGAAGCCCGTGACCTCGCCCAAGACACTCAGCTGCGGAATAGCATCGAGTGCACCGGCGGCGATCTCCACCGCCTGGCTCACGCTGAGTTCCTTGCGCTCCTGATCGTCCGAGCCGTCAAACTCGGCGGAAACGCTATTGCCGGTTAGATTCCAGCCTGCCACGCAGCCTCCTTTCGTTATCGTGCACAAAGGCTCCAGCCCTGCGCAAATTCAAGTCCAACACATAGTACAGCGCCGCGGGGACACAAATCCCCGCGGCGCTTTGTCAGTCCCATTTGTTATCGGTTGGAGTTTCTGTTGTAGCGAGCCATCAGGTAGAGCAGCTGAATGATCGAGGTGAGCGCTGCGGCCACATAGGTAAGCGCGGCTGCCGTCAGGACCTTCTTGGCACCGTTGACCTGCTTGGAGCTCATGCCCGACCGCTCGATGTACGCCACGGCGCGGCGGCTGGCATCAATCTCGACCGGCAGCGTAACCAGCTGGAACAACACACTAAACGAGAAGAAGATCAGCGCGAGGGTTGTGAGCCCGGCAATGTTCATGAACAGGCCCATGAGCAGCACGATGGTCCAGGTGTTCTGGGTAAAGTTGAGGACCGGGACCAGGGCAGTGCGCACCTTCATCATGGCATAGCCGCTTTGTCGCTGGGCGGCATGGCCCGCCTCGTGGCAGGCGACGGCAACGCTTGCGACCGATCCGCCCGAACGGTTGGCATCCGAGAGATACAGGTTGTTATCCTGCGGGTTGTAGTGGTCGGTGAGCTCGCCGGCGACGCCCTTGATACCCACGGCATTGCAACCGCTGGCGTCGAGCATGCGGCGCGCGACCGCAGCGCCCGTATCGCCGTCCGAGCGCACCTTAGACCACGTCTTGTACGTCGAGTTGATATAGCTTTGCGCGGCAAGACCGAGCACCGTACAAACAAGGACGACCAGCAGGTACAGCGGGTCGATGCCAAAGCCATAACCATAGTAATAGGGCATGCGAATTCCTCCGAATCGAGTTACACGTTGGAGGCATTCTACCCACTCGCCCAGCCAACGAGACAGCATCGATGTTTTGGCAATGTCAGCGAAAACGGCCGAGAGCGAGCAAGGTGACGTGAAAGAGAAGCGACGCGTACTTTGGTACGCGAGCAACGATTGAACGTCAGATTGCCGCTCTCGGCCGTTTGCAGCGTCGAGCTGTTACGCGGTTTGGTAAAACCGCGTAACCATATACCTACAGGAGCTCGATTTTGCCGTCCTTCACCGTCAACCCCATGTTGCCCGAGAGCAGATCGTCCAGGCGCGAGCCCACAAGCTCAAAGCGCCAACCTTCGCGCAAAGGGCTCTGCTCGGGATGCTCAATATAGTCGGCCAGGTCATCGCGCGAGGCAATGACCGAGGTCGCCACGCCCGAACGCTCGGCAACCAGGCGAATGAGCGCGTACATGAGATCCGTCACGCTCTCCAGCTCCGGAGAGATCTGGCGATGTCCGCGCACCATGAGCGGCAGGCGATCGTGCGGGCAACTCGCGCCGCGCTTGATGGCCATGAGCGCGCCGTCCACATCGCGCTCCCCCAGTTGATCGGTGCCGCGGATGCTGCGGAACTCCTCAACGCGCACGGGATTGCGCTTGACGAGCGCCAGCAGCGTATCGTCGGACATAACCCACTTGCGCGGGATGTTGCGGCGCTCGGCGCGGTCCTCGCGCCAGGCGGCAAGCTCGCGCGCAATGCCCAGCTGATGGCGGCTACACGAGTTGATGCGCTTGACCTTGCGGAACGCCTCGTGACGGTCGGCGCGATAGTGCGACTCGTCGGCCAGCGGGCGCAGTTCGTCGAGCACCCAGTCCACACGGCCCAGTTCGCGCAGGCGGCTCATCATCTCGGTATAGGCGACGATCAGGTACTTGACGTCATCGATCGCATACTCAATCTGTTTATCGGTCAGCGGACGGCGCGACCAGTCGGTCAGCGACTCGGTCTTGGGCAGCGAGACGCCGCAAAACGTCTGCACGAGCGCGCCGTAGGAAATCTGCTGGCGCTCACCCAAAAAGGCGGCGGCGACCTGCGTGTCAAAAATCGGACGCGGCAGCGCGCCCACGGTGTGGAGCATGACCTCCATATCCTGCGAGCAGGCGTGGAAGACCTTGACCACGCTCTCGTCGGCCATAAGCTCAGCGAGCGGCGACAGGTCGTCAATCACCAGGGGGTCGACCGCGACGCTCTCGGCGGGGGTGGCAATCTGGACCAGGCACAGACGCGGATGGAACGTGCGCTCGCGCAAAAACTCGGTATCGACGGCGATTGCGTCGAACTCACGAGCGCGCTGGCAAAAATCGAGTAGAGCCTGATGTGTGGAAATGTACATATCAACCCATCGAATAAGGTTAGGCCCGAAAAACACGGGTAGGATATCGGCATTGCCTTACAACTATACTCGGTTAGTCACAGAACGGGAACGTAAGTATGCGCTGCCTTATCATCCACAACCCGGCATCGGGCCCCAGCTCAGATGAAATCTACGCATTCACGCACGCCCTCGCACAGGGCGGCGACGAGGTCGTGATGCGCTTTATCGGCGACGGCATGGAGCCCGAAGACGCCGTGGCGGACGTGCGCGAGTTTGATCGCGTGGTGGTCTCGGGCGGCGACGGCACCGTCTCCAACGTGCTCGACCAGATGCGCGGGTGCGGTGTCCCTACGCTCATCTTCCCCTCCGGCACGGCCTGCCTGTTCTTTAACAACATCGGTAATGCCCCCGAGGCGGCGGCGCTTGCCAAGGCTTGCCGCGCCGGCCGCACGGTCAAGGTGGACATGGGTGAGCTCTTTTGGATCGACGAGAACGGTAACGAGAAGCGCCACGGCTTTATCATCATCGCCGGCTCGGGCTTCGACGCCGAGATCATGATGAAGGCCGCCCCCACCAAAAACGACATTGGCGAGATCGCCTACTTCCTCTCCGCGCTCGCCACGCCCAACCCCACGGTGGCGCACTTTACCATTGAACACGACGGCATGGTCGAGGAGCTCGACGGCATCTGCTGCATGGCGGGCAATACCTCAGTCATCCAAAACGACATCAACCTGTTCCCCAACTGCCGCATGAACGACGGCATGGTCGACATCGTCGTTATTGAACCCGTGCGCACGGTGCAGCTGCTCCCCACGGTGATCACCGCCGCGCTCGACCCCGCCGGCAAGGTGCTCGGCCGCCCGCAGTTTAAGATTATCCAGACCAAGGAAGCCAAGATTACCTGCACGCCGTCGCTGGGTATGCAGTTCGATGGCGAGATCATCTCCAGCAACTCCGGTGTCTTTGGCGCCCGCGCGCTTCCGCAATGCCTCGACCTCATCGTCGACGAATTCTCACCACTTGGAAAATAGGAGAGCCCCGTGAACGACAACCCTATCCTTGGCTTTATCGTCATCGTTCTGGCCCTGCTCGTGGGCTACGCCATCAACCTGATTCACCGCCGAAAGAAGTAAATCCACATTGGTATGATATTCATCCAATCACCGAGGAGAAGTCCAAGGGCAACAACATGGCCGCCATGGGTGTTGGCGCCATCATCATCGGTGTCTGTGGCTTCGTGATCTATCGTCGCAAGAAGGCCTAAGAACCCCACACCTTAAGGCGCGGGCGGGATGGCCAAGGTCCCCCCCGCTCAGCCCGCCCCTTCGACCGGCGGGAAACGTCGCCGAAATCTTTTCAAAAAAGATTTCCCCGCACACACTTCGCTGTGCTATAGTGCAGCGCAACAGCAACTGGGCGCGACCGCGCCATGGCATCACGAAAGGAGCCACCAACATGAAGAACACGATGACGTCCCTCAACAACTGGTGGTGGCGTGATGCGAATACGATCGGTTGACAGTGAGTCCCTCACGCCTGTTTTTGCGCTCTAGGTGATTGAAAGGCCTCCGGTTTCGACCGGGGGCCTTTTTCTATCTCGAGCCCGATCGCATTCGCATCACGCGCCTCCGCTTTTCCCTTGCACTCCCCTTCCGAAAGGATTTTCAACATGTCTCAGAACACCACCGCCCAGCCCCGCACCGTCCAGACCACTGACCGCGGCAAACTCGATGTTCGCGCCCTTGTCCTGCTCGCCATCCTGCTTGCCGCCGGCTTCATCCTCAACTTTACCGTCGGCAAGGCAATCTCGGGTATCTCCGGCGGCATGATTAGCCCCGAGTTCATCATCTCGGCCTTCTGCCTCACCATCCTGGTCGTTCGTCCCAACATTGGTCAGGCACTCGTCATCGGTCTCATCTCGGCGGCCGTAATCCAGATCACCACTACCTCGCCGTTTGTCGATTTTGCCGCCGAGGGCATCGCCGCCATGCTTATGGCCGTCATTGTCAACACTGCCGTCAAGGATGGCCAGGTTAAGCCTGCCGTCGCCATCGTCGCTACGTTCGTGACCACCTTTGTCTCGGGCGTCATCTTCATGGTCATCAAGATGGCCATGCTCGGCGTAGTGGGCGAACTCGCCGCAGCCATGCTGCCCGTCGTCGCCATGACCGCTGTGTTTAACGCCATTCTGGTCGGCGCGCTCTATCTGCCCATCCAGAAGGCCCTTAGGCTTAACTAACCCGCTCGGCTTTACGAGCCACCCCATCTTGGCGTTCATTCGTCGCTCGCGTACCCAAGTACGCTTCGCTCCTCTTTCGCGCCAACCTGGGGCACCTCGTAAAGCCGTCTCCGTGCTTCACGACCAAAGACTGTCCCAAACAACGAGCTTTTGGGGACGTTCTTAAACGACTAGTCATGTAAGAACGTCCCCAATGACTATGAAAGGTATCCATGGAAACGATCATCAACGTCGACGATGTCTCGTTCTCCTATGGCACGCAGACCGAGCAGGCGCTTAGCCACGTTTCGCTCAGCGTGAACAAGGAAGATTTCATCGGCATCATCGGGCCTTCGGGAGCCGGCAAATCAACACTTACCGCCTGCCTGTCGGGCGCCGTGCCCCACCACTACACCGGAACCTTCTTTGGCTCCGTGTTCGTTGACGGGCACGACACCTGCGAGGTCTCGCTCACCGACATATCGCAGATCGTCGGCAGCGTGCTGCAAGACATCGACACGCAGATGGTCGCTTCGGTCGTTGAGGACGAAATGCTCTTTGGCCTCGAGAACTTTGGCGTTCCGCACGACCAGATCGAGCAGCGCGTGAGCGAGACGCTTAAGGCCGTCGGCATTAGCGACCTGCACGACCGCGAGATAGCCACCCTCTCGGGCGGCCAAAAGCAAAAGGTGGCCATCGCTGCCATCCTCGCCATGCGCCCGCGCGTGCTGGTGCTCGATGAGCCAACCGCGGCACTCGATCCCGTCAGCTCCACACTGGTTTTCGAAACGCTGCGCGAGGCAAACCGTAACCTCGGCATCACCATCGTCGTCGTTGAGCAAAAGGTCGCCCTGCTTTCGGAGTACTGCAACCGCGTACTGGTGCTCGATCACGGCCAGATCGCGCTGCAAGGCGAGCCACATGAGGTCTTTGCGCACACCGACAAGCTCCGCGCCATCGGTGTCGATTGCCCGCGCGTCACACGCATCTTCAACAGCCTCGAGGCCGATGGCTTGGCAAGCGGCACCCCCTGCCTGGATGTCGACGAGGCCGAACGCCTGATTACGGGCATCGTCGACCCCGACCGCGCGACAAGCGACGCCCAGGCGCCCGCAGGCTCCCCGCACGCACCGTCGCTGTGCCCGCATGCGAGAGACGCCGAGCCGGTGCTCACGTTTGACCACGTTGAGTTTTCCTACCCCCATGGTGGCGCCGCCGTCCACGACCTCAACCTGACGCTCTATCCCGGCGAGCTCGTGGGCATTGTCGGCCAAAACGGAGCCGGCAAGACCACGCTCACCAAGCTGCTCACGGGTCTGCTTAGGCCTGCATCGGGCAGCGTGCGCGTTACGGGCTTGGACACGGTATCGGTTCCCACGAGCCGCATCGCACGCGAAGTCGCAACCCTTTTCCAAAACCCCGACCACCAGATTTGCAAGGACACCGTGCTCGACGAGGTCGCCTTTGGCCTGGAGCTTGCCGGCATCGACCGAGCCGAGGCGCTGCGTCGCGCCCAGCTGGTCATCGACCGCTTTGGTCTGCCCGCCGACGAGGCGCCCTTCTCCCTTTCGCGCGGCCAACGCCAGATGGTGGCGCTCGCCTCCGTCGTGGTGGTCGAGCCCAAGATCGTGGTGCTCGACGAACCCACGAGTGGCCTGGACTACCGCGAGTGCATGACCGTGATGGAAACGGTGCGCACCATGGCCGAGCGCGGCTGCGCCGTTATCATGGTCTGCCACGACATGGAAGTCGTCTCGGACTTTGCCGAGCGCATCGTGGTGATGGCCGACGGTCGCATCCTCGATCGCGGCCGCACGCACGAGCTGTTCTCGAACATCGAGCTCATGCAGCGTGCCTATGTTGAACCGCCCCAGGTTATTGAACTCTCACGCCGTCTGGCATCTTCAGTCTCGCCCGCCTTTGCACAGCTGAGCGAGGTCACCGATATCGTTCGCATTACCGAGGAGATGGTCCGCCGTGGTTAATGTCATCGACTATATGCCGGGCGACACGCTGCTGCATCGTCTGAATCCCGTCATCAAACTGGGCCTAGCCGCTGCCGTCGTCATCGGCATCTTTTTGTCCGACACCTACGTGGCGCTGTTGGGGTTTCTGGCGCTCACGCTCGCGCTGGGAGCCTACGCCGGCGTCGTCGACCGCCTGTTCTCGCTGCTCAAGCTGCTGATTCCGCTCGCACTCATCATGTTAGCGCTGCAGCTGGCCTTTATGCGCGATGGCAACGTGGTGTGGGGCTTCGTCACCGACGAAGGCCTCATCACCGGCTCGAAGGCCTGTCTGCGCCTGTTGGGCGTAGCGCTGCCACTCATCCTGATGCTCATGGTGACCAAGCTCAACGACCTTGCCAATGCCTGCGTGGAGGTGCTGCACGTGCCGTATCGCTACGCCTTTACCTTTACCACGGCGCTGCGCTTTGTGCCGGTGTTTGGCCAAGAGATGAACGCCATCATGGAGGCACAGACCGCACGCGGCGTCGAGTACGACACCAAGAATCCCATCAAGAAGCTCAAGCTCATGCTGCCGTTGTGCGTGCCGCTACTTATCTCGAGCGTGGGCAAGACCGATGCCACCGCGCTTGCCGCCGAGCAGCGCGGCTTCTACCTGCGCACGCGTGCGAGCTCGTACAAGCGCTACCCCATCAAAGGCATGGACATTGCCGTACTTATCGTCAGCATCGCCCTTATCGCCATCGGCTTCCTGTTCTAGCAATCGCTGGCAGCAACCGACAAATGCAAAAGGCCCCGGCTCGCACAAACGAGCCGAGGCCTTTACTGTTTTCCCAGATAAAACCTACCAAAATAAACCTGTCCCTTTTTGGCAGGTCGAGAGCTACAGGCGGTAGGGGGCGCCGCTGCGGATGATGGACTCGCGTACCAAAACGTCCATGGCGTCGAGGGTGATCTCGGGCATCTCGCGATACTTTTGCAGCACCGAAAGCTCCGTGCAGGCCAGAATGACGCGGTCGCAGCCGCTGCGGGCAAACTCCCACATCACTCGGTCAAACTTATCCATATCGGGCTCGCGTCCTGCCTTCACGTCATCGTAAATAAGCGACATCACATCGGCCTGGCGCTTCTCGCTGGGATAGACGACTTCGACGCCCGCCGCCTCGCACTCGCGACCGTAGACGCCGGCACCCACGGTGCCATCGGTACCCATGATGCCGATCTTGCGCACCGGCTCGGCCGGCATGCTCAAGTTGGGGTCGAACTCACACTCCCCCATCACCACGCCGGCAAGCGCATAGCGCACCGACTCGCGCGGCATATGGATGATGGGGACCGAGGTAAACGACTGAATCTGATCGTAGAAGTAGTGCGACGTGTTGCAGGGAATGGCAATGTGCGCGCAGCCCAGCGTCTCGAGCGCCTGCGCGCATTCCTTCATGGTCGCCAGCAGCTCGGTATGGTCGCCGGTCTTAATGGCCAGCGTGCGGTCGGGCATGGTCGACTTAGAGAGCACCACCATGTCGATATGTTCCTGATCGCGGGCGGCCGCCGTGTGACGCACCACCTGGTCGTAGTAATACGACGTGGCCTCGGCGCCCATACCGCCGATAACTCCCAGCTTTTCCATCGCCGCCTCCTTGGTGACGCTCGCAGCATTGCGCGTATCATACCCGCGCCCGTCCGATACAAACCGGGCGGGCGCGACGTTCATCCTATTTGTAATACGTCTTAAACAGCTTAAAGTGACGCAGCTTGGTGTGCCACATGCGCAGCCAGCGGTTAAAGACAAAGTCGCCCTTCATAAACGAGGGGTCGGCGGCCTTACCCTCCTTGACCAGGCGATGCGCCTTAGCGCGCAGCTCGGGATCCTTGACGTATTTATCGACCACGCCCATGGGGACAACCATCCACAGCGCCTCGTTCTGCGCCGTCACAAACTCGGGCTCAAACGGGCGGTTGTACACATACTCGTCCACTACGTACTTGGCAACGTTAAAGCCACTGTTGGTGACGTAGTAGTTACTGCGGCCCTGGCGAGTGTTGAAGTCGAAGAACTTAAACGAACCGTCGCGCTCGTCGTATTTGACGTCAAAGTTTGAGAAGCCCGTAAACTTGAGGTCCTCGAGCAACTTGCGCACGCCGCCCATGAGCTCGTCATTGGGCTCGGTGATGATGCAGGCGTGGTTGCCAACGCCGTGAGGCTGGTGCTCCTCGAGCAGCACGTGGCCCAGGCACATCATGCGCACCTTGCCGTTGCGGTCGGAATAGCTGGTAAGCACGCGCATGTACTCGTCGTTGCCGGGCACGCGATCCTGCAGGATCAGATCATCGGTGTAGCCACTCGCGTATACATCGCGAATGACCTGCTCCAGCTCGGCGCGATCGGCGATCTCGTAGGCCTTCTTCTGGCCCTCGAACTCGTGCTCCCACCACATGATGCCGTCGGAAGGCTTCAGGATCATCGGGAAGGGAAAATCAATCTGGTCGAGCACCTCGGCGGGAGCCTCACCCTGAGCGTTGAGCATCGCCATGGTAAAGGTAAACGTGTGCGGATAGGGCACACCGTGCTTCTCGCACAGCTCGTAGAAGATTTCCTTCTTCTGGCACTGTTCGAGCATGCTGTAGGGCGCATAGGGCGCAATGACGTTTGAGGCGAGCTCGCCGGCATCCTGAGCCTGTGCGGCAAGCGCGACATAGTTGTCGCCGCAGCCCATGAGAATAATCTTCTTATCGGGATTGGCCTGCGCGACACCGTTAATGGTCTCGATCATGACCGGCATGGTGTCGATATCCACATTGGGCGTGTAGTCGATAATCTGGCTGCGGTACGCAGGACCGGTCTGGTACTTGCCAAAGACCAGGCTCTTGACCTGATACTCCTCGTAAAAGGCGCGCGCCACCGAATAGGCGTTGATGTCGCCACCGAGCAGCACGGGGATAAACTCGCGCTCTGTAAACTGCAATGCCATGGAAACTTCCTATCTAGAACTGCCCACGACGGGCGGTCTTTATGCAACCCGTTTATTTTAGCGTGCCGGACCGTTTCCTCCTAAAGCTCCACTGTATCTATGACAATCAACGCAATTATCCAGCATGAAGGCCACACTCACCGCCGTATGACAAACGGCAATGAACCCACCGTTGTTGTAGGGTTCAGCATATTGATACCCCCGAGTGAAAGGCGCACGCGTGCTCCAGGAACTTCCAACCGATAACCCCATCCTCGATGCCGCAAAACGCGAGTTGGCGCAGCGCGCAAGCGACTGATCCTCTGCGCACCGCAAACGACGCTTACGACGGCGCCGCCTACATCACCTCCATCGATACATCGGCGCACAAAAGCACGCGCAAGACGCCCGTCGCCGGCGGACACGATACCGCCATCGAGCAGTTTGGCCTCGTCTCCGATGCCCACGCCGGGGACAACATCAGGGTAATCAAACTCGGCGACGGCACCTGTTCGTTCACCCCCGCCCAGGCGCTCAACGAAGTAGGGCAAGCTCGCCGCAATGGGACCTTATAGCCACAAACCCCAACGTTGAGATAGCTTTCACAGTCCAAAGCCCGTCCCAAACAGGCCCCCGTAACGTTAAAGTTGAACTCTATGGTTTCTCAACAATTCGATATAACTGCAGGTCAAAGCCAAAGTCTCAAGTTCAACTTGACCCTTTAAAACCTTTAAGGTTCAAGTTGAGGTCGAAAGCAGTAGTAGAATACACCTCGACCAATAACCTACGATTGATTGCAGAGGGACTGGATGCAGCATTCGAACCATCGCACCGCAGCGCTCATCGCGTCGAAGCCGGCTCGCATTATCACGAGCGCCGCGCTCGCCGTTGCACTGACGGCCACGCCGATGCTCTCCCCCGTCGCGGCCTATGCCGCCTCGCAGGCAACGCAGGATCAGCTTTCCGCCGCCCAGAAAAAGATCGAGGACGCTACGAGCGCCTATAACGACGCCCGCACCAAGCTCGAGGATCTGCAAAAGCAGATCGACTCCAATGAAGCGAACATCGATAAGATTGAGGCCGAGTTACCCGAGCAGCAGGCCAAGGCAAGCTCCGCCATGCGTGATCTGTATAAGTACCAGAAGGGCACCAGCCCCATAGTGAGCTTCCTGGTGAACACGCAGAGCTTGGGTGACTTTATCACCACCTGCAAATACACCAACCAGATTACGAGCTCGAGCGTCGACGAGATCGAAGAGCTTAACAAGATGCAGACCGAGCTCGAGCAGAACAAAACCGAGCTCGATCAGGCCAAGTCTCAACTCGAGAGCGAGCAGAAAAATGCCGAGGATGCGCTGGCGCAGGCCCAGCAGCTCCGCAGCGAGGCACAGGCAAAAGCCGAGCAGGAAAATGCCGCCGAGCTTGCCAAGCTTGAGGCAGACAAGGCTGCTGCCGCCGAGAAGCTCTCGGGCGAGGGCGTGAGCGGCAGCAATTCCAGCAGCCAGGCCACCAACGCCAACACCACCATCGACACCACGCTGAACAGCTCGAACAGCGGCAACTCCGATTACGACTCGTTCATTAACGAGTGGACGAGCCGCATCGACAACTACCTTGCCGGCTCCCCTATGGCAGGCCAGGGCTATAACTTTGCCGTCGCCGCTTGGAATACCGGTGTCGACCCCCGTTGGTCCCCCGCCATCGCCTGCATCGAAAGCAGCAAGGGTGCTTATTGCGCCAATTCTTACAACGCCTGGGGCTGGAGTGCACGTGGCGGCGGCTGGCGCAGCTTTGGCAGCTGGAGCGAGGGCATCTTCGCTCACGTTGCCTATCTGGGCGCCAACTACGGCTCCACCCTTACCCCGGCTGCGGCCAAAAAGTACTGCCCACCCACGTGGCAGGACTGGTACAACAAAGTCGCCGCTCAGATGAACCGCATCTAAGTGCAACTGCAAAGGGCCCCAATGGGGCCCTTTTCTCTTAGGTAGCGGAGGTATCGACGACGCCAGTCGCATTGGCAACCGCGACTATGACGATCATGCATAGGAGCAGCACACCCAATACCTTGAGCCAGAGTTTCGCGAGTTTCTTGCCGCGATAGCTATCGAGCAGTGCGAATCGCCGACGTAGGCGGCGCTTATCGAGCACCGCAAAATGCATAAGCGCCATAAGGCCATCGACAAAGAAAAAATACTCGATTATGAGAAGCCACGTCGGGTAGCTTTGGTTTGCTCCCGTGGGTTGAAAGACGGCAAAGTGACTTCCGGCAAAGAACACAAGCAGCGAGAAGCAGACGAGCGTATTCCAAATACGCCCCAGGGACTCCGGAACGCGAGAGAGCAGACCGCATGCAGCGGAGGTGGCAGGCCTAGGAAGCCTTGCGGGGTTCTGGAGCCTTTGGGGCGTCAACAACGTCTCCGAGGCCGGAGTACGGACAGGCGCAGGCGCAGGCGCAGGAGGCCGCACGGGGCGACTCAGATCGTATGCCGCGCGCGTCGCCCGTCCCAACGCTTCCGCACTCGCAAAACGCTTGGCCGGGTCGAGCGCCATCGCCATGCAAACGACATCGGCAAGTGGAGTGGGAATGCCGCGCACCTCGCATTGCTCGCGCATGTCGAGCCCTGGTTTAGGGTCGACTCCCGTCAAGCAGAAGAACAGCAGGGCACCGAGCGCGTAGACGTCGCTTCGCACGCTCGTCTGCCCAAACCCATACTGCTCGGGAGGCGCATAGGGCCGTGTCCCAAACTTGACAGTATCGGCATCGGCGCCATCGCGCCACACGCGCGCGATCCCCAAGTCGATAATCACCAGCGATGAAAACGTCAGGCCGTCATCAGGCGTATAGTTGGCACCTGTCACGATGATATTCGACGGCTTGAGGTCGCGATGGATCACCGGCGCCGAAGCCTCCCCCGCCATTGCAAAACCGGCATGGAGCTCGCCAACGGCGTCGCAAAGGACAAGATACAATTCACGCGCATAATCGGGAGCGGATCCCAGACGGTCCACCAGTGCCCCGAGTGTCTCCCCTTCGATGTATTCCATAACCACGTTGAGCTCGTCGCCCGCACGACGACAATCGACGATTCTGGGCAGGTGCTCAAAACGCCTGCCTGCCCGCTGAGCGGCAAACAGACGCTCGTATGCCCCGCCGATTTGAGCCGAAGCATCGATGCGTTTACGGACAAAGGGACCGAGCGAACCACCGCCGGTTCCTTCAAAGTACACGAGCTCGGTTGTTTCAACGGACGAGCGCTTAAGTACACGCTCCACGCGATAGCTGTCGTCGCGATCGAGCGACGCCAGGTGCTCGGCAAGCGCTGCGGTCAGCTCGTCATTGGAATATGTTGGGGTCTGAGTATCCATAGCCTCCATCATAGCGCAGGGCGCAGACACCCCATGGCATCCGCGCCCCGTTCGTTTGCATCGTTGTTCGACAGCTCCGCCGGCTCAGATATCAGCGGCTAATTCACCGTCTCCTCGCCAAAGCGATACAGCTCCTCGTTGACCTTTTGGAGGCTGCACCCGCGATCGATGCAAAAGATGATAATCGCATCGCGGCGGTCCTTGCAGTTAAGGACGCTTACCCCGGCAGCCGTCAGCGCACGGTTGGTCTCTTTGAGCGTCAGCGCCATCGCAAAGGCAATCTGCAGCACCTTATTGCGACTCGGATGACGCGCACCGGTAAAGATCTGATAGCCAAAGGTCTCATTGAGATCGGCCATACGAACCACGCGCGAGCGCTCCAAGCCCTTTTCCTGCAGTAGCTGCTTCAGGTAATCCGAAAGCGACGGGGCGGCAAAGTCGTGCTCCCTGATATAGCCATCGATGTTCGGCGCATCGAGAAGCTCATTGAGCAACTCCTCGGTCAGCTTTTTATCGGGCATACGACTTCACCTCCCATCCGGCGCAACGGTAGCGACATGCTAGGCCAGCACCCAGCTTGCAGTGGCAGACTTATCAAACATATTGGCAAAATACAGTGCCTTCTTGATATCGCCATCAAAGTAGATATTGCCCGCCACGGAGCCACCGGCGGAAAGGGTACCAGACTGCAGCTCATCGGAGCCCTCGCTGTAGTAACCCTGATTCTGTTGGGCGCCGTTGGCGTCCTCGCCCTTCCAGTCGTAGATATTGTAATCTGCGCCCTCATCGCCATTGTTGACGTACGTGACGTGAATGCCCGTCATGGTCGAACCGTCATAATTTGTAAGGCCGGGCTGGACGGAATCGACGACGACGGAAAGACCGGCAGCTGTGGTCACCGTCGTGCCAACCGCCAGGTCAGTCGTAGGCTGCTCTTCCTTCTTCGCCTCTTCCTTCTTGTCGCCATCGCCAGCGTCCTCGGTGACGGTCTCCTTATCGCTACCACAACCGGCAAGAAGACCGGCAGTCCCCAAGGCGACGGTGGCGAATGCGCCAAGTGCAGCGCGACGGCTCAGCAGCACTTCGTTTTCGAGCTTTTTCATTATGCATCCTTCCTACGATCCGGCTACCGCGCCGGTACACAGCACATCGTAGGAAGGATTAAACTTGAATTCATTAGCTGGGAGCTAAGGCCGCGGTAAACGGCCAATGCTCACAGCAATAACCGGGAGCAGCAGCAAGCCGCACCCGTACCTACCAGGACTATATATGGCAGACTGTCGGCGTCGTTCCATCGTCACTCCAAGCCAAGCAATCGTTTGTAGACATCGAGGCCCTTGAGCAAAATTTCCTCGTCAAAGAGCATGGTATCGGTGTGAAGGGCGCTCATCGCATAAGCTGGGCAGCCGTCTGCGTCGATCGGGTTTTCTTGCGCCTCTGGCACGCCCGTGCCCAGCAAGAAGAACACGCCCGGCAGATGGCGCTGATAGAACGCAAAGTCCTCGGCAATTAACAGCGGCTCCTCCACAAGCTGCAGGCCGGGCAAGGCAGGCGCGACGCTGGCAAACAACTCGGGGTCGTTGTCGACCGGCGGATAGCCCTCGGCAAAGTCGAGATCGTACGTGCAGCCCGTTGCAGCGCATGCCTCATCAAGCACGCGGTGCACGCCTTCGCGCGCCCGATCGAACATGTCGTCCGTAAACACACGCAGGCTTCCGGCCACATGGGCCTCCCCCGCCACCGCGTTGCAAACCGTACCGGCCTGCAGCAGACCAAACTTGCCGATACAGGGCTCGTCGCCGCCCAGCTCGTCCATCAGCTCGCGCTCGGCAACCAAAAACTTCGCTGCCGCCAACGCGGCATCGTGCGACTCCTCGACCGGCACGCCATAGGTCTTAGCAATATGGATGCTCGTACCGTGAATATAGATATGCGTCTCGCTCGAACGCGCCAACAGCGGACCGGAACAGCTCGCCAACGTGCCGGCAGGCAGATCGGGCCACACATGGAAGCCAAAAATGCGGTCGACCCCATAGCGCTCGAACACGCCGCTCTCGCATACCGTCTTGGCACCACCGGTCGTTTCCTCGGCCGGCTGGAACACAAAGAGCACGTTGCGCCTCATGGCGCCCGGCTGCTCGCGAATCGTACGGTCGACATACGTCGCGGCGGCAAGTGCCATGGCCATGTGACCGTCATGTCCGCAAGCGTGCATCTTGCCGGGATGGGTCGAGGCAAAGGCCGCCCCTGTCGCCTCCTCAATGGGCAGCGCATCCATATCGGCGCGAATCGCCGTGGCATGCGCGGCATCAACGCCAGCGTCGAAGAAAGCGCAGACGCAGCTGGGGCACGGATGGGTCACTTCGCAGGTGAGCTGTGCCAGCACGCCCTCGATATAGGCAATGGTTTGCGGAAGATCGAAATCGAGCTCCGGAATGCGATGGAGATCGCGGCGATAGCGACGGAGTTCTTGGAGCTCGGTCATAGAGGATCCCTTCGTGAGGCACATCTGTTGCAACTTATTGTGATACAGGATTGTGGCGCACATGTTTCCAGCATATCCCTGCATTTTTTAAACGTTATATACGAATACTCTTGTTTGGTAAAGTGCAACGTGATAGGGTCTTTACCACTTGATAGAGGCGCGGGCACGAAGAGCCGCGGGCGAGTCGGCAGGCTTTGACCCCGCGGGGAGGCGAAACCCGCCGAACTGGGTTTTTCGGGCACGAACAACCTGGTGGGCCTGTGGGAAACACCCACAGGACTGTCTGCAGCAATGCGGGAGCGCTATCCGGACATTGGGTCCACGCTATGCGGATTCGATGCGCAGATGGCGCCGTCTGGATAGCGAGGTTTACGGGACATGGCATTGACCCCCAACGAGGCATATGCGGCCAAGCAGCCGTTTGTGGACAAGGAGACGCTCGAGCATATCGTCGAGCAGTTCCCCACGCCGTTTCATCTATACGACGAGGCGGGCATCCGCCGCAACATGCAAGAGGTGCGCGACGCCTTTGCGTGGAACCCGGGCTTTAAGGAATACTTTGCCGTCAAGGCCAACCCCAACCCGGCACTCATCTCCATTCTCAACGAATACGGATGCGGCTGCGATTGCTCGAGCTATACCGAGCTCATGATCGCCCGCTCGCTGGGTATCACGGGACACGACATCATGTTCTCGTCCAACGACACGCCGGCTGCGGACTTTGAGCTCGCCGACAAGCTGGGTGCCATCGTCAACTTTGACGACATCAGCCACATCGAGTTCTTTGAGCGCGTTGCGGGGCCCATCCCCAAGACGGTCAGCTGCCGCTTTAATCCGGGCGGCCTGTTCCAGCTCTCCAACGGCATCATGGACAACCCCGGCGACTCCAAATACGGCATGACCACCGAGCAACTCTTCGAGGCCTTCCGTATGCTCAAGACCAAGGGCGCCGAGGACTTTGGCATCCACGCCTTCCTTGCCAGCAACACCGTCACCAACGACTACTACCCCAAGCTCGCGCGCATCCTCTTTGAGCTTGCCGTGCGCCTGGAGCGCGAGACCGGCGCACACGTCGCCTTCATCAATCTATCCGGCGGCGTCGGCATCCCCTACCTGCCCGAGCAACAGGCCAACGACATTCACGCCATCGGCGAGGGAGTGCACGCGGCATACGACGAGATCCTGGTCCCCGCAGGCATGGGCGATGTGGCAATCTACACCGAGATGGGCCGCTTTATGATGGGCCCCTACGGCTGCCTGGTCACCAAGGCCATCCACGAGAAGCAGATCTACAAGGACTATATCGGTGTCGATGCAAGCGCCGTCGATTTGATCCGCCCCGCCATGTATGGTGCCTACCACCACATTACGGTGATGGGTCAGCCGGGCGGCGCCGACAAGGGCACAGCGCCCGTCACGAACACCTATGACATCACGGGCAATCTGTGCGAGAACAACGACAAGTTCGCCATCGATCGCGAGCTACCGCATATCGACATGGGCGACCTGCTTGTAATCCACGATACCGGTGCGCATGGCTACTCCATGGGCTACAACTACAACGGACGGCTGCGCTCCGCCGAGGTCCTGCTGCGCCCCGATGGCGCGGCCGACCTCATCCGCCGCGCCGAGCGCCCGGGCGATTACTTTGCCACGCTCGACGTGCTGCCGTGCGGCCGAGAACTGTTGGCCAAGTCGCGCGCCGAAAGTGCCCGCCGCCGCGCCCAAGACGAGCGCCTAGCAGTCGCCGCCCAATGGAACAAGCGCATCCAGATCGCCGAAGCGAAGGAGAAGAACATGGACATCCGCAATCTCGAGGGCTCAATCGTCGCCCTGGTTACGCCGTTTAAAAAGGACGGCAGTGTCGACTTTGATGCGCTCGAGCGCCTTATCGATTTCCACCTGCAAAATGGCACCGACGCCATCCTCGCCCTGGGCACCACCGGCGAGAGCGCCACGATGACCGACGACGAGGACAACTCCGTTGTCGCCGCGGTGGTCAAGCAAGTTGCAGGACGCGTCCCCGTCATCGCCGGCTCGGGCTCCAACTCCACGCAGACCATGCTCACCAAGTCGCTCACTTACCAGGGCTTGGGGGCCGACGGCCTGCTGCTCATTACCCCCTACTACAACAAATCCAACGAAGAGGGTATCTACCAGCACTTTAAGACCGTCGCCGATGCCGTAGACATCCCCTGCATCCTGTACAACATCCCCGGCCGCTGTGGCTGCGGCATCAGCGAGCGCAACGTGGAGCGCTTGGCCGCGCACCCCAACATCATGGGTATTAAGGAAGCCTCGGGCAACGTCGCCTACGCTGCCAAGATCGCCCACCTGCTGTCCGACGACTTCCGCATGTACTCGGGCGAGGACGCGCTCACCGTGCCGCTCATGAGTCTGGGTGCTTCGGGCACCATCAGCGTGTGGGCCGACGTGCAGCCGCAGCTCGTACATGACATGTGCCGCGCCTATCTGGACGGTGACGTGGCACGTGCCCGCGATATCCAGATTGCCGGCCAGCCGCTTATCAATGCCCTCTTTAGCGAGGTCAACCCCATCCCCGTCAAGGAAGCGCTCGCCCAGATGGGTATGATCGAGGCAAACTACCGCATGCCGCTGTGTCCCATGGCAGACGACACGCGCGCTACACTTACCGATGCTCTGAAGGGAGCTGGTCTGCTTGATTAAGACCGTCATTATGGGAACGGGCCGCATGGGCTCGCTCATCCGCACTACCGCCGAAGGCATTGTCGACGCCGGCGGGCAGCCCGTTTTTGACATCGTCGCCCAGATCGGCTTCGACTTGTCAGAGCTCGAGAGCGCCCCGGCGGCCGACGTCATCATCGACTTCTCGAACGTTGCGACCTTCGACGCCGTCGTCGCCTATGTCGAGCGCACGGGCGCGGCGTTGGTCTCGGGCACCACAGGCTATACGCCCGAGCAGATGGATCGCCTGCGCGAGCTGGGTCAGAGCACCCGCGTCATGCACTCCGGCAATTACTCCATCGGTATCGCAGCCCTGCGTCATCTGGTGGCACAGGCCACGCGAGAGCTGCCCGGCTTTGACTGCGAAATCGTCGAGACGCACCACAACCAAAAGGTCGACGCCCCCAGCGGCACTGCCAAGTTGCTGCTCGACGCCGTCGTCGAAGCCGAGCCCGAGGCAGGCTACCACCCCGTCTATGGCCGCGAGGGCATGTGCGGAGCGCGCGACCCCAAGGAGATCGGCGTGCACTCGCTGCGCGGTGGCACTGTCGCCGGCGTGCACGAAGTGAGTTTCTTTGGCCAGGACGAGGAGGTCACGCTCACGCATCGCGCCACGAGTCGTCAGATCTTTGTCAACGGTGCCTTGGCAGCCGCGCAGAAGCTCGTCACCCGCGAGCACGGCTTCTATACGTTCGACCAGGTCATGTTTGCCTAACCAGGTATCAACCGGATCCACCCAAAGGAGAGACCGCAAATGAGCAACGCAGCCGAAATGGATGCACAGGAGATTATCAACTATATCGCCACCGCGCCCAAGAAGACGCCCGTCAAGCTGTACGTGCGCGAAAAGCCGGGCATGAAGGTCCAGTGGGGCAATGCGCATGTCTATGGCGGCCGCCGTGGCAAGACTGTATTTGGCGACTGGGATGAGCTCAAGGCAATCCTCGACGCCAACGTCGATTCCATCGACTACTACGATGTGGAGAACGACTGCCGCAACTCCGCCGTGCCCATGCTCGACCTCAAGGGCATCAACGCCCGCATCGAGCCGGGTGCGATCATCCGCGACCGCGTCGAGATCGGCGACCGTGCCGTCATCATGATGGGCGCCATCATCAACATCGGCTCCGTCATTGGCGAAGGCTCCATGATCGATATGGGCGCCGTGCTGGGCGGTCGCGCCACCGTGGGCAAGAACTGCCACATCGGCGCCGGCACCGTGCTGGCAGGCGTCGTGGAGCCCGCCAGCGCCACCCCCGTCATCATCGAGGACGACGTTATGATCGGCGCCAATGCTGTGGTCCTGGAAGGCGTGCGCGTGGGCAAGGGTGCTGTCGTTGCCGCCGGCGCCGTGTGCGTCGAGGACGTCCCCGCCGGCGCCGTCGTGGCCGGTGTCCCTGCCCGCGTTATCAAGATGCGCGACGAGAAGACCGACAGCAAGACCGGTCTCGAGGAAGGCCTGCGCCAGCTGTAGGGTTACGCGGTTTTACCAAACCGCGTAACGGCTCGACGCTCCAAACGACCCAGAGCGGCAATCTGACGTTCAATCGTCGGGCATGACCAGAAGGTCAATGCCCTCCTCTTTCACGTCACCTTGCTCGCTCTGGGTCGTTTTCGCTGACGTATGCTCAACCTGCAGTGCAATTCAGCCCCAAGCAAAAAAGGCCGAAACCCCATCCAGGGCTTCGGCCTTTGCTTTCCCGCTGTAGGCGCAACGCAACCTATCGATTCTCGATGCTACCGATGTTTTTGAGCTCGATGGAGATGAGGCCGTTGGGCTCGTTGACGAACTCGATGTACTCGGAGTTCGAACCCATCTCGGCCGGGAAGCTGATCTCGATGCCCGTGTCGGTACGAATCTTGTGATTGCGTACGGCCGCGCGCTCGACTTGCTTGCGCTCCACGGGCACGCGTTCGGGCACCTTCTCCTCGGTCAGCGCCGCACGCACGCTCTCCTTGATGACCGGCTCGTCCTCAAAGACCTCATCGACAATATCCCAAGGCGGCAGCTCCTCGTCGTCTTCAACCTTCTCGGCAACGGCGGCTTTGACCTTGGCGAGCGCTACGGCCGTGTTGGCGCCGTGCTCCTCGGCGACTTCCTCGACCACGCGCGTCACCGTGTCGATGACCTCCTTACCCGAAACCCCCGTGTCGCACTGCAGCAGGCCGTCGGGAATGAGCATGCGGTCCTCGCCGGCAATCTTGCGCTTCTTGTCCACGTAGCCGATCTCCATGGTGCTCGCGCGCACGATGGCATAGCTCGGCACCTTTTGCGAGGGGTTTGGCAAAATGGCGTAGTGGCGCGCGATGTCGTTACGAACCTCGCCCTCTTCGCGACCCACCTCGTGCATGAATGCCTGCTTGGAGCCCAGCAGCATCACGGCAAACCAGCGGGCATCTTCATCATCGTCAAAGTCCGCCACAAGCACGTCAGTGGACTCGGCTTTCTCGGCCTTGGTGAGTTCGGAAGAGATGAACTCCGCAATCTGCTGAGACAAGTCCACGAACTCACGCTCGCCAAAGAAATAGCCCTTGAGCTCGCCGCCAAACGCAGAGTTCTCCGCAAACGTGGCGCGCTTATTGTCGGCCGAGGTACGTGCGCGGCGCAGATGCGTGGTCACAAAGCTGCGCACGGTACGGCTTTCGATATCCAGCTCGCGCTGGCTCATGACGTTGACGGCAGAGTCAAAGTCCAGGATATGCAGAATCGCGTGATTGATTTTCATATACGGCATTCCGTTCTAGATCGCTTTTGGCACGAACCAGTATAGCGGTCGAGTCCGCCCCAGGCGCATCGAAGATTGGTGCAAACAAGCCTGTCCCCTTTGCATAAAAAAGCGCCCGGGTCACATGGGCCCGGACGCCTTCGTTGTAGACCTGTTGCTTAAACGAGCCGAATTTAGCAGGAAAAGTCGACGCTGTCGATAATGTCCTTGAGGGCCTTTGCGGAGACGGTGAGCTCATGCTGCTCGTCATCGTTCAGCGGCACGGGAACGCGGCAGACGACACCGTCGCGACCAACGACCGTCGGCATGGAGATGGCAAGATCGGACAGGCCGTACTCGCCCACCATGAGCGAGGAGACGGGCAGAACGGTCTGCTCGTCACGCATGACGGCAGTGCAGATGCGCTTTACTGCCATAGCGACACCGTAGTAGGTGGCGTGCTTCTTCTCGATGATGGTGTAGGCGGAGTTCTTGACGTCCTCGGCGATGCGCTTCTCGGCAGCCTCATGCTCCAGGTGACCGTGAAGCTCGCAGAAGGTGTTCAGCGGCACGCCGGCAACCTGAGCGCTGGACCAGGCGACAAACTCGGAGTCACCGTGCTCGCCCATGACATAGGCCTGGACATCGCGCGGGTCAACCTCGACATGAGCGCCGAGCATCTGCTGCAGACGGCCGGTGTCGAGCACGGTGCCGGAGCCGATGACATGGCCCTCGGGCAGGCCGGACATCTTGATGGCGGCGTAGGTCAGAACGTCGACCGGGTTGGAGACGATGAGCAGAATGCCGTCGAAGCCAGACTTCTTAATCTCGGGAATAATGGACTTAAAGATGCTGACGTTCTTGTTGACCAGGTCCAGGCGGGTCTCACCGGGCTTCTGAGCAGCGCCAGCGGTGACGACGATCATGGCGGCGTCGGCGACATCAGAATAATCGCCGGCGTAGATCTTCATCGGCTCGGCAAACGTCATGCCGTGCGCAATATCCAGGGCCTCTCCCTCGGCGCGGTTCTTGTCCACGTCGATGAGAACCATCTCGGAGAACAGACCACTCTGCATCAGCGCGAACGCCGAAGACGAACCGACGAAACCGCAGCCGACAATAGCGACCTTCTTCTCGTTAACCATTAGAAACTCCCATCTCTCTCCACAAACAAGCCGCCCGGGAACGACCCGAACGGCTTGCCGTGATCCCAATACATCCAATCGGGACTTTGATTATGCTCCTATACGCAGCCAAAAATCGACCGTTTACCGAAATTGTTTGCAGGATTCGTAAAATAACTGCACGAAATCGGTTTCGGGCTATTGACGAGCCCAAATAGTCTTCTAATACAGGCCCGCCTCACGGATGGCCTCGACAGCCAAAGCGATCTGATCGGGCGGCAGGACCAGCGCCATGCGCACGTGCCCCTCGCCCGAAGGGCCAAAGCTCGCGCCCGGCGTCACCACAACGCCGGCCTTCTCCATAAGCTCCTCGCAAAACGCCATGGAATCGGTGCGGCCACCGGGAAGCTTGGCCCACACAAACATAGAGCCATGCGCGTTGGGACGCTCCCAGCCCAGGTCCTCAAGACCGTCGCACAGGGCATCGCGGCGCTCCTGGTACTTCAGACGTTGCGCCTCGACCTCATCGCGCGGACCATTGAGGCAGGCGATGGCGGCCTTCTGAATCGGGAAGAACATGCCAAAGTCGATCTGGCTGCGCAGCTTGGCAAAGGCAGAGACCACATCCTCACGGCCGACCAAAAAGCCGATGCGCGCACCGGTGACGTTAAACGACTTGGAAAGCGAGAAGAATTCCACGCCCACCTCGAGCGCGCCGGGATACTGCAAGAAACTGCCGCCGGGCTCGCCGTCAAACACGATGTCGGAGTACGCGTTGTCATGGACGATCAGCAGGTCGTGCTCGCGGGCGAAGGCGATGATCTCCTCGTAGACCTCGGGCGTGCCCACCGAGCCCACCGGGTTGGCGGGCAACGACACGATCATGTACTTGGCACGATCGGCCACCTCGGGATCGATGCCCGCCACATAGGGCAGGTAATTGTGCTCCGCCACCAGCGGATAGTACTCGAGCTTGGCATCGGCGATCTTGGCGCCCGCCTCAAAGACCGGATAGCACGGATCGGGAACCAGAATGGTGTCACCCGGATCGAGCAGGGCCAGGCCCAAATGACCCACGCCCTCCTGCGTGCCGTTGCACGACTGCACCATGGACGGCGTAATGCCCGAAACGCCAAAGCGACGCTCATAGTAATCGCACACGGCCTGCTTAAGCTCAGGCAGGTCGCGCAGGGAATACTTCCACATCTCGGGATTTTGGGCGGTCTGCGTGAGCGCCTCGACCACGTGGTCGTACGGCTTAAAGTCGGGCGTGCCCACGCTCATGTTGTAAATGGTCTTGCCCTGAGCCTTCAGCGCAAGAAGTTTGTTGTTGAGCGAGGCGAAGACCTCCGCGCCAAAGCGGTCGAGACGCTGCGATGCCTGCATGGTGCCACCTTTCGATATAAAAAATACGGCGCTCCGACAAGAGCGCCGCGCGATACGGGCCATCAGATTGCAAAAGTGTAACGCTTGCAACCCCCGTATTGGTTCAATTTAGCCAACCTTAGTCAATTGGATTGAGCGCGTCGATCCGCGCAAGCCACAGACGCGAGCTGGCGTCACTCGGCATACGCCAATCGCCGCGCGGGCTGAGCGTCACCGAGCCCACCTTTGGACCATCGGGCAGACAGCTGCGCTTAAACTGCTGGGCAAAGAAGCGACGATAGAACGTACGCAACCACGTGTGGACGGTCTTGGCGTCATAGACACCCTCAAAGCTCTTGAGCGCCATACGGTAGATCTTGCCCGGCTCAAAGCCAAAACGCAGCAGGTAATAGAGGAAGTAATCGTGCAGCTCGTACGGGCCCACCAAATCCTCGGTCTTCTGAGCAATCTCACCGTCGCCCGTCGGCGGCAAAAGCTCGGGGGACACCGGCGTATCGAGGATATCGAGCAAGACCTCGGCAATACGCCCACCAAAGACATCAGCGGCATAACGTACCAGATGGCGCACAAGCGTCTTGGGCACGCTCGCGTTGACGGCGTACATGCTCATGTGGTCGCCGTTATAGGTAGCCCAGCCGAGCGCCAGCTCTGACAGGTCGCCCGTGCCGATGACAAAACCGCCAGCCTGGTTGGCCAGATCCATCAGAATCTGCGTACGCTCGCGGGCCTGGCTGTTCTCGTAGGTCACGTCTTGGACGGCCGGGTCGTGCTCAATGTCCTTGAAGTGCTGCTCCACAGCCGCGTGGATCGAAACCTCGCGGAAGCTCACACCCAGGTCGCGAGCGAGCGACTCGGCATTCGACTTGGTGCGATGCGTCGTGCCAAAGCCGGGCATGGAAACCGCCGTGATACCCGTGCGCGGCAGCCCCAGTGCATCGAAGGCTCGCACGGTCACAAGCAGTGCCAGCGTGGAATCCAGGCCGCCCGAAAGGCCGATGACCGCAGCCTTGGTACCCGTGTGGGCAAGGCGGGTCTTGAGGCCGGCAGTCTGCAGATTGAGGATCGTCTCGCAGCGCCCGGCCAGGTCACCATGGTCGGCCGGCACAAAGGGCGCGCGGGGGAAGACACGGTCGATGTCGAGCGCATCGCGCAGGACAGGTTCTTCGGCCAGCACGCCCTCAAACGAAAACTCAACGGTCGTGGCCTCCGGCGCATCGTCCGCGCGCGTCCACGTGGTCGAACGACGACGCTCGGCAACCAGACGGTCGAGGTCAACGTCGGCCACCGCCATATCGCAGGTGAGGAGCTTCGTGGCGGCGAGCTTCGAACCGTTTTCGTAGACGAGGTTCTCCCCTGCAAAGACCATGTCGGTCGTGGACTCGCCCTCGCTCGCGTCCGCGTAGGCATAGGCGCAGTACAGGCGCGCACTCTGATTGGAGATGAGGCTGCGGCGATAGTCTGCCTTACCGATAATCTCGTCCGAGGCCGACGGATTGAGGATCACCGTCGCACCGGCAAGCGCCATCTCGGTCGAAGGGGGCGCCGGCACCCACAGATCCTCGCAGACCTCAACGCCCAGCACCATATCCTCGGCGCCCTCATCACAGCAGCGGTAGACAAGCCCCGAACCCAGCGGAACCGGACCCTGACCGGCAAACTCAACCCACACGGGATCGGCGGGCGCCGGAGCAAACCAACGGCGCTCATAGAACTCGCCATAGTTGGGCAGATACTTCTTGGCCGTGAGGCCCAAAAGCTCGCCCGCGCAGCACACGGCGGCACAGTTGTAGATATTCTCGGCCACCGCAACGGGAAGACCGATGGTAAAGACAATCGGCAGCTCGCGGGTTTCATCGAGAATATGTGCCAGTGCGGTCTCGCAGGTATGCAGTAATGTGCGGTTATGGAACAGATCAGCCGCGGTATAGCCGCACAGATTAAGCTCGGGCAGCACCAGAGCACGGACACCGCGCTCGACCGCCTCGCGAACAGCCGCCAGCGCAACCTCGGCATTGCCCTCGACATCGGCCACGCGAATCCGCGGCGAGGCCGCCGCCACACGCAAAAAGCCATCAGACTGAGAAAGGTGAAGATTCATAAGAATGCTCCCGTGCGTAGACGCCATTCACAACAATTAGCAAGCCCTATTGTAGTTCAACCGCCGGGTGTAACCGCATCCCACCAATTTGGTGAGCTATTGATGAGTTGATGGTATCTGTTAAATGTCACGTACGATTCACATCTGGTGGGTACCCTGATGGCTACACGAAACGAAGCAGATTTACACCGGGAGGGCCCCGTATGACAACCAAGTACACCGACGCGCCGCGCACGCGCGTCATGACACCGGCCGCACTCAACAACGGCGTTCACGAAAACCATTCCATCGGACAGACCATGGCCATCGCGCCCAAAAAGGGCCTGTTCGACGACATTTCCATTCCCCAAATCATCGCCGGCGCCGCAGCTGCCGCCACGAGCGTCGCACTTGCTTCCAAGATCGGCATCGCCGGATCGGTGATCGGTGCCGCCGTGAGCTCGGTCATCACCGTTGTGTCCTCGCAGGTCTACCGCCACTTTATCTCTGCCAGCGCCGAAGCCCTCAAAGGTACGCACGCCGCCGTCGACTACCCTGCCGGCGCCTATGAGCCCGTTGAGCTTAATGCCGAGGAGCACCTGGGCGGCGCCGCGACTACGCAGGAGATGCGCCAGGTTGCGGGGCGCGCGACCACGGCGCGCGTCGCCCCCAACAGTCTGCGTGCCAAGGCGGCGGCAGAGCGCAGCCAGACGCAAAAGAAGGTCATCGTCTTCTCGATCGCCATCGCCATCGTCGCGGTCATCGCCTGCGCCGGCGCCATCCTTATCACCACCGCCGGTGAAGGTCTGGGCGAGCGCCCCGAGTCAATCCTTTCGTCGCGCACGACCGAGCACGACGCGGATAGCTCAGATCAATCGCAAAGCCAGCAGGACGACTCGCAGGACACCTCCGCATCCACCGATTCGTCCTCGAACACCCCCGATCAGTCGCAGGGCGCCGATTCCTCTGTGAACAACAGCGGTACGCAATCCGGCACGACTGACTCAAGCCAAACGACCGACGGCTCTCAACCGAGCACGGGCGACCAGACGAGCGGCAATACATCGGGCACAAGCTCCACCGACAACAGCAACACCAATAGTTCGAACAGTTCGAACAGTTCGAGCGGATCCGCGTCCGGCACACCATCTGACAGCTCGAGCCAAGGCACGGCATCGGGCAACTAAGCACGTTTGCCTCTCACAGATAACCGACCTGCATAACGGGCGCGAACCGGCAACGGTCGCGCCCGTTTGCCTTGGGCGACGAGATGGCAAGCCCCATGCGATGGTAAGATGCTTTGGTGTGTATAGAGGAGATTTGCCATGAGCAAGACAATAGTTAAGCCCACACTATCGCTGGGCAACCACATCTATCTGTATCGCCTGCTGCGCGATGCGATTGGGTGCGGCAAGCAAACGTTTATGACGCAGGTCGAGGAGGCGCTCGCCGATGGTGACATGGCCGCTTATGACCTGGGCTTCGAGTCCACGCGCGAGCTGCTCGAGGAGCTCGACGACTGCATTAAGCTGACCGTCTTTAAAGGCGGCCGTCTGTATGCCACCGTCATCGCCAACGAAGCCTGGGATGCCGCCCTTGCCAAGGGCGAGGACAAGCCCAAGGCTGCCAAAGGAGCCAAGCAGTCCTACAAAAAGAAAAAGCGCGGCGAGAAGGACCTGAAGGCCGTGCGCCCCAAGCACGTTAAGCGTCCCGAGCCCGAAGCCATGGTTGAAGCCGCGCCGGAACCCGAGCCCGAGACAGGGATCGAAGTCGCTATTGAGGTAACGGCAGAAGCCGAAACCGAAATCGCCGCCACGACCGATCCCGAAGTCATATCAGAGCAGGAAGCCACTGCGGAGCTCGACGAGGCTCCCAAGTCGACAACCGAAGAAGCCGCCAACCAACCCGAGACGCCTGCGTTCCAAAACAGCGATGTTTTTGGCGACGAGCCCGAGGACGATCAGTCCGACGAGCCCGACGATCAAGACGCTACCGAGTCGACGCCAGAGCCCGAGACGCCGCAGCCCGCCATCTCGCTCACGGTCGTCTATGACCCCGAGAACGCAAACGCCGGCATCACCACCATGGCCTCCACGCCAGCCGAGGCAAAGTCGAGCGTCGAGAACGAGAACGCGACGCAGGTTGAGGTTGAAACCGCAGCCGCAGACGCGCCCGTCACCGTGGAGCCCGCAGATTCTACGATCAAGCCGGAAGCGACGCCAAAGCCCGCACACGTCATCGAGTCCGTGCCCGCCGCTGCTTGCGGCCAAATTCCCGCACCTGCACCGGCTTCGGTACCCGCGGCGGCCCCAACCCCCGCGCCCGCAGCGCCCGCCATCCCCGAGGACTTCCCCGTCGATTTCACAACCGAGGTCTTCTGCCCCGGCCCATTGCTGCACCAGCTGTCGACCTATCTCCCCTACGGCGCCGACACGCTCGGCATCGTCGGCGAGTACTACTGGATCGCCCGCGAGTGCGGTACCATTGAGGTCTCGCGAAACCGCGCAAGCTTCCCCCTGCGCTACACGCAGGCCGGCGAGCGCCACGAAGTCACCGTGCGCATCCACCGCAACACCACCGGCGGTCTCGGAGCCACCTGGACTATCGATAAAGTCGAGCCTTCTACCAAGTAAAATAGGGACGATAACCCTCAAGGTTATCGTCCCTTTCTCGTTAGGTCACCTGAGCTCGACTAATCGCGCGTCAGCTTGCGGTGAATACGATGCGGCTGGGCTGCGTCCTCACCCAGGCGCTCGATGCGGTTGGCCTGATAGGCCTCAAAGTTGCCCTCGAACCAATACCAGTTGCCCGGATTCTCGTCGGTGCCCTCCCACGCCAGAATGTGCGTGGCGACGCGGTCCAGAAACATACGGTCGTGGCTAATGACCACCGAGCAGCCCGGGAACTCGAGCAGCGCCGCTTCGAGCGAGGACAGCGTCTCGACGTCGAGGTCGTTCGTGGGCTCGTCGAGGAGCAGCAGGTTGCCGCCCTGCTTGAGCGTGAGCGCCAAGTTCAGACGGTTGCGCTCGCCACCGGAAAGTACGCCAGCGCGCTTCTGCTGGTCCTGGCCCTTAAAGCCAAAGCTCGCCACGTACGCGCGGCTGGGGACCTCGGTCTCGCCGACCATCATGTGGTCCAGGCCGTCCGAGACGACCTCCCACAGGTTCTTATCGGGGTCGATGCCGGAGCGGTTCTGGTCGACGTAAGAAATCTTGACGGTCTCGCCCACCTCGAGCTCGCCCGAAGTCAGCGGCTCCAGGCCCACGATGGTCTTGAACAGCGTGGTCTTGCCCACACCGTTGGGGCCGATGACGCCCACGATGCCGTTGCGCGGCAGGGTAAACGATAGGTCGTCGATGAGCACGCGACCGTCGAACTCCTTGTGCAGGTGATGGGCCTCGAGCACCTTGTTGCCCAAACGCGGGCCCACAGGGATGCGAATGTCGGTCCAGTCGAGCTTCTGGCTTGCGCGGGCCTCGGCCTCCATCTCCTCGTAGCGAGCCAGACGGGCCTTGTTCTTGGCCTGACGGGCCTTGGGGCTGGAGCGCACCCACTCGAGCTCGGCCTCCATGCGCTTGGCGAGCTTGGCGTCGCGGTTGCCCTGAGCCTCGATACGCGCGGCCTTGGTCTCCAGATACGTGGAGTAGTTGCCCTTGTAGGGATAGAGGTGACCACGGTCGACCTCGCAGATCCACTCGGCAACGTTGTCCAGGAAGTAGCGATCGTGTGTGACGGCAAGCACCGCGCCCTGGTAGTTGTGTAGGAAGTGCTCGAGCCACAGGATCGACTCGGCGTCCAGGTGGTTGGTGGGCTCATCGAGCAGCAGCAGGTCGGGAGCTTCGAGCAGCAGCTTGCACAGGGCCACGCGACGGCGCTCGCCGCCGGAAAGCACATTGACCGGCATGTCGGAATCGGGCAGCTGCAGGGCATCCATAGCCTGGCCGAGCTTGGAATCGATATCCCAGCCGTCGGCGGCATCGATTTCGTCCTGGAGCTTGCCCATCTCGGCCATGAGGGCGTCCATGTCACAGTCCGGGTCGCACATCTCCTCGCCGATCTTATTGAAGCGATCGACCTTGGCGATCATGTCGCCAAATGCCATGCGCACGTTCTCGATGACAGTCTTGTCGTCGTCGAGCGGCGGCTCCTGCTGCAGGATACCCACGGTGTAGCCGGGGGTAAGTCTGGCATCGCCGTTGGAGACTTCCTCGATGCCGGCCATGATCTTGAGCAGGGTCGACTTGCCCATACCGTTAGGGCCCACGACGCCGATCTTGGCACCGGGATAGAAGCTCAGGGTCACATCGTCAAGGATCACCTTGTCGCCATGAGCCTTGCGAGCCTGATACATCTGGTAGATAAACTCCGCCATTTGCCTGTTTTATCCTTTCTACCTGCTGTTTCCCTATTCTTGTTTCGCTTTAGTGGAAACGAGATGAGAAAACCAGCTCTAAAACGTAACGAAAAAGGGGCACGGTTGCCCATACCCCCTAATACTACCTGGGAAAAGTCCCCCGGAACATACTATGAACTGCGTACGCTAGTTTTCCGCAACCTTAACGAGCGGCTCGCTGCGATTTGCGCCACAGCAGATACGAGTAGACGTAGACGACTCCGACCGAACCAAACGCCAGAACCGCAATCACCGCGGCGACAACTTCACTCGAAAGCACGCTACCCGCAACGCCCATCACAATCAGACCAACACCCAGCACCATAAAGCAGGCACCGCCAAAGCGCTGCGTACGGCGCCAGTTCTCGGGATCGGCAAGCGCCCAGGGCGTCTTGATACCGAGCGTATAGTTCTGCTTCACACGCGGCAAGTAGTTGCCTACGCCAATGAACAGCAAACCGACAGCACCGGAAATCAGCACGTTGACCGAACCGACCGCCGGCACCACGCCCCAGACCGTAAGCTCTCCCAGCCAGCTTATGGCGCACATGAACAGGGTGAAGGCGATTACGAAGCCCTGATAGAACTTGCCCGAGGTTCGATATGCCTCACCTTTGGGATCGATGCGCGGCACCACGCAGAACATTGCGAGAAGCACCAGGGGCAGCACGCCGTGCGCGGAGGCCATCCAGCTGGGACCCCAACCGTCAACGCCGTTCGCGCCCCAGTGCGTGGGAATCTGCGCAGGCAAGCTCGGCATCACCATAAGGTGCGCTACGATATTGGCGACGCACAGAGCGACCAGCGCGATCCACACGCGTGGCGATACCCCCGTGGCGTGAATGCCCTTGTTTTCGTTATTCATCCTTATCACCTTCAGTGTTTGTAAAGCCCATAAACCAACCGATCAAGTCCTGCATGACGGTGGTGTTTAAGCTGTAAACGATGTTTTGGCCATGACGTTCATCGGTCACCAACCCGGCGTTTTTGAGCGTCGCCAAATGATGGCTCAATGATGGCTTGCTGATATCGAAATGCTCGGCAAGCTCCCCAGCCGTGCGGTCGCCCTCGCGTAGTAGTTCCAAAATGCACCGCCGCGTAGGATCGGCCAGCGCTTTAAAACCCTCTCCCGGCATAGGACCTCCTTTCATCATCTCTCATGACGCGCACACTATACTCGATATTTAGATGTTTGTCTAACTATCTAATATAGGAACATCTATAGAACATTTGTTCGTATTTAGCCACAATGGAAGTTGAAGCAGATGGGCCAGCTCCCTCTATCCGAGAAGGAGATGGACTATGAGCATTGACGATGTCCTGACGTTGTTATTGCTTGTAATCGCGGCTGTGGAGCTCGGCATCCACATTGGAGGTCGGATGAAATAGCCGCCCCCGCGTAATGCGAAGACGGCCACTTCTCACGCTACAAACGTGTTTGGGAGTTGGCCAACCCGCGGCAACGGGTGCCATCTGCTTCAATCTTATGCGAATCCCGATCCCATTTCAACAAACCCCAAGGGTTCAAATGGAATCGTGATAATACCTATAATGGCGATAGCTAAAACACGATTCGCTTCCCCATCGGAGGATATTTATGACCGAAACCGTTGCCGCAGCCGCCATCGAGACACGCGACACCAAGCTCGAGATCATCATGGGCCGCGAGGCACTCGATAAGCTCGCCGATGCTACGGTGCTGGTGCTCGGCTGCGGAGGTGTGGGCTCCAATTGCTGCGAGGCACTCGCCCGCGGCGGCATCGGTCATTTCGTCATTCTGGACAAGGACATCATCGCGCCCAGCAATATCAATCGCCAGGCCATCGCCTTTCACAGCACCATCGGCAAGCGCAAGGTGGACGTGATGGAAGCCATGATTCGCGATATCAATCCCGCCGCTACCGTCATCAAGCGTACCGAATACCTGTTGAGCGACAACATCGACGAGTTCTTTGCGAGCGTTTTTGAGCAGACGGGCGGCAAGCTCGACTACGTCGTCGACGCCATCGACACCATCTCGGCCAAGCTCACTATTGCCAAATATGCTCAGGACCACGACATTCGTTTGGTTAGTTCCATGGGCGGGGCTAACAAGCTCCATCCCGAGTGCCTCCGCTTTGCCGACATCTTCGATACGGTACGTGACCCCATGAGCCGCATTATGCGCAAAGAATGTAAGAAGCGCGGAATCAAGAGCCTACATGTACTGTTTAGCTGCGAGGAATCGGTTAAGACACAGCCCCGCGACCCTTCCAATATCCACGAGCGTACCGAGCTTGGAACCGCCAGCTTTATGCCGCCCATCATGGGTCAGATGATTGCCGGCGAGGTTATCCGCCAGATCAGTGGCCGCGGCACCGAGCGCGTGCGCGCCGATGGCCAGCGCCTGGACTAGCGGAGCGCGCCGAGATGGAGCCCCGGTTAATTGATGCACACTGCCATCTTGATTTGATGGCTTACCCGAATGCTGTTGCCGACGAAACTGCGGCTATAGGGCTGGGGGTCTTTGATTGCGGGGTCGACCCACGCGACTTCGCGGCAGCAAAAAAGCGGGCCAGCCGTTACCCAAACATTATCTCGGGCGTCGGCCTTCATCCCTGGTGGCTCGCCGACGGCCGCTGCGGTCCTGCCGAAGTCAATCTGCTTTGCAAAGTTGCTGCCCAAGAGCGCTACATCGGCGAGGTGGGGCTCGACTTTTCCGCGCGCTTTGCCGGAAGCGGACCGCTTCAAATGCAGGCACTTGACCGGCTCTGCGATGCGCTCGTGCAGTGTCCTCTTGCCGGGCGCGTAATATCAATTCACGCCGTTCGTTCGGCAGGAACCGTACTGGACGTCCTCGAATCGCATGGACTACTCATCCCAAACCCCGACTCCCCCGCTATCATCTTCCACTGGTTTAGCGGCACTTCGGACGAACTCACCCGCGCGCGTAATGCGAGCTGCTATTTTTCTGTCAACGTACGCATGCTCGCGTCTAAACGAGGACGCGAATACGTACGACAGATTCCGCTCGACCGCTTACTGCTCGAGACCGATGCGCCAGCCGAACCAAACACAGAAACAAGCACGCAGTCGCTCATCAGATCGCTCACATGGACCTCGATGCGCATCGCCTCGCTCAAAAATTGTGACGCAAAGCGCATCGAATCGGCAGTTTTAGCAAATGCGCACTCTATTTTTGGCCTTCGCTAGCCCCTGTATGCAAAAAGACGACAACGATACCATTATGACGGTAGACGTGCCGTCCAAGTCCTACGCAAGCTCCAGCAACTCCGGCAGTTGGTCGATAATCTTGTCCGCGGCGTCTTGGCTAAAGCCGAAGCGCTCCTCGCGCTTGGCAATGACCGTCAGGCCGGCTCGCTTGCCGGCAGTGATACCAGGCACCGAATCCTCAACGCAGCAGCAGCGATTCGCGGGAAGTCCCAGCAGGTCCAGCGCATGCAGGTAGATGTCGGGCTCGGGCTTGCTCTCCTTAAACTGCTCGCCGCTCACCACATACTCAAAGGCATCCGACAGCCCGCACGCATTGAGCACTTCCTCGATGCTATCCATGGGAGACGAGCTGGCAAGCGCCACGCGAACGCCGCGGCGCGGCAGCTCTCGAATCGTATCCACGGCGCCTGGGTTAATCAAAGCCTGATAGTCGCGCGGACGCTTATGCGCCCACTCGTCCCAACGGGCCAACGCTTCCTCGCCAGTGAAATGCCCCTTACCGGCGCGCTCAAACCAATCGACCAGCATATGCAGGAAGAACTGATGTGAGGTACCGATCTGCCCATTCAACTCCTCTTGAGTCAGGTTAAGCCCAAGCTCCTTGGCAAACGCGGCAGTCTCGCCCAGGTAGTAATACTCGGTATCGACAATGACGCCGTCCATGTCAAAGATAACGGCGTCGAACGGAAATGCGGACACGGCACCCTCCCTAACAAAAGGGCGCCTGTAAGCAGGCGCCCGAACCATGCATTAATCGGCGATTCTAACCCAGCAGCTTATCCAGCGCCACCGCAATGCCGTCTTCGTTGTTATTGGCAGTCACCATCTGGGCCACGGCCTTAACCTCGTCAACCGCATTGCCCATGGCAACACCGGTGCCGGCCCACTCAATCATGGACTTGTCGTTCTGGCCGTCGCCAAACGAGACGACCTCGCTGGCATCGATGCCGAGCTTGGGCAGGGCACCCTCGAGCGCGCGGGCCTTGTCGATACCGGGAGCCGTAAACTCAAAATACCAGTCGGCCGTAAACATACCCGAAAGCGTCTGGGTAAAGGGCGCGTACATCTCCTCGTAATGCGCTTGCAGATAGGCCGGGTCGCCCGCAGTGAGCAGCTTGTCCACGGGATAAGTGTCCACGACCTCATGCAGGCTCTCCACCTCGCGAATCTTAAGATCGCACGCGTCGCGCTCGTATTTGACGATGTTTTTCTGCGAGCCATCCGACAGCGTAATCATGCAGCGGTACGAATCCTCGACATGCAGATCGCGACCGAGCGAAATCATAGGGATCACGTCGAAATTACGCAGGTGATCAATCAGGCGATGCAATTCATCGGCAGGCATAGCCTGATCGAACAGCACCTCGTCGGTCTGGGCATCGACGACGTGAGCGCCATTAAAGGCCACCAGCAGACCGTCATGGTTATGAAGGTCGAGCTCCTGCGCCAAGGCGTGCAGCCCCCATGCGGGACGGCCCGAAGCCAAAATGAGCTTAATGCCCGACTCCTGCGCCGCGAGCAGCTTCTCACGCGTACGCGGGCTGATGACCTTTTGGTCGTTGGTGAGCGTACCGTCGATATCCATTGCGATGGCTTTGATTGCCATATAAGCCTCCCTGTCATTGAACAACCTTGCCTGAGTCATCATACAGAACACCTACTGCGGCTCTGTCTGCAACGGGTAAAAAGTCATATTGTCCCGAACATGAACGGCGTGTGGTCGTGAAGCTTTATCGCTCAGGTCAAATACGTCTGCTAGCGACGCTCATCCGTCGGTGCGCCCTCGACGATCGCGATGCCCGCCGATGCACCTAACGCGCTGGCGCCGGCCTCGATGAATGCGCAAGCCTCTTCGTAATTATGGATACCGCCCGCCGCCTTGATTGCCACGGCATCGCCGAGCACCTCGTGCATCAGCCGCACGTCCTCGAGCTTAGCACCGCCAAAGCTTCTGCCGGTCGATGTCTTAAGGAATCCCGGCTTGGCCTCCAGCGCGATCTCGCATACACGGCGCTTGGCGGCGTCGTCGCCGTCCAGCTTGCACATCTCAACGATTACCTTGTCAGTGATGCCATGCGCGCGACAAAAATCAGCAACGGCAGTCATCTCGCGCTCGATGGCATCGAAATCGCGGTTCTCGATCGACCCCTGATTCAAAACGTAGTCAATCTCGGTAAAGCCACACGCAGCGTATTCCTCAAACCTCGCAAGCTTCTCCTCAAGCGTCATAGTGCCCTGGGGAAAGTCGATAGCGCCGGCAAGGATGATGTCAGAACCCTCGAGCATGGCGCGGCCCGTCTCGTACTCCTGCAGGTTCGCAAATACGCAGCGAAAGTTGTACTTTAGCGCCTTCTCGACATACTGCTCAAACGTGTCCTCGGGGGCATCGATATAGTCGATGTATTTATTGATGGGTTTGGCAAGCGTCATGCTGGGCCTCCTTGTTCAGGGTTGACAACCGATTCGTGGTTTCACGCGAAAAACCACGTTCAATCTACGCCCGACATGCGAGGACAGTGTCCGCATTCCGGCAAGTGGTATGAAATTAGCTGTAGACGTATATTTACGGACAGCGAATGGCACCGCACGCGGATGCCAACTGCAAGACATTCCCCTCAATACGCCCTCATGCCCACTCAAATAGCAAAGGGGCCCGCATCCCAACAGATACGGGCCCCTTTCAGTCATAAGCCAACTCGGCCGTAAAGACTACTTGCGGTGAGCGCGGTAGAACTCGATGAGCGCCTGGGTCGAAGCGTCCTGCTCGGCCTTGGCGGCGTCGTCGTGGAAGGCCGGGGTAATCTGCTTGGCAAGCTGCTTGCCCAGCTCGACGCCCCACTGGTCGTAGGAGTCGATGCCCCAGACCGTGCCCTCGACAAACGTGATGTGCTCGTACAGGGCGATGAGCTCGCCGAGTGCGAACGGGGTCAGCGTGTCGCCGAAGATCGAGGTCGTCGGACGGTTGCCCTCAAAGCAGCGGGCCGGGACGATCTGCTCGGGCGTGCCCTCGGCACGGACCTCGTCGGCCGTCTTACCAAAGGCGAGTGCCTTGGTCTGGGCCAGGAAGTTGCCCAGGAACAGCTCATGCACGTCCTGGCCGCTATCGGTCGCAGGGTTGGCGGTATTGGCGAAGGCGATGAAATCGGCCGGGACCACCACGGTGCCCTGGTGCAGCAGCTGGTAGAAGGCGTGCTGACCGTTGGTGCCGGGCTCGCCCCAGAAGATCTCACCGGTATCGGAGGTCACGGCGCTGCCGTCCCAGCGGACGTGCTTGCCGTTGGACTCCATGGTGAGCTGCTGCAGATAGGCCGGGAAGCGGTGCAAGTACTGGCAGTACGGCAGCACGGCGTGGCTCTTGGAACCGAAGAAGTTGACGTACCAGACGTTGAGCAGGCCCATCAGCGCGACGGCGTTGTTCTCGAGCGGGGTATTGCAGAAGTACTCGTCGATGGCGTGGAAACCCTCGAGGAACTGCTGGAAGCGCTCGGGACCGAGCACGACGATCAGCGACAGACCCACGGCGGAGTCAACAGAATAGCGGCCGCCGACCCAGTTCCAGAAACCGAAGGCGTTAGCGGGGTCGATGCCGAAGGCCTCGACCTTGTCGAGTGCGGTGGAAACGGCAACGAAGTGCTTGGCCACGGCCTCGGCGTTCTGCTCATCGGAGCCGTCGATGGCACCCTGAGCCTTGAGCTGCTCGAGCATCCAGGTCTTGACCTCGCGAGCGTTGGTGAGGGTCTCGAGCGTGGTGAAGGTCTTGGAGACGATAATCACGAGCGTGGTCTCGGGATCCAGGCCCTTGAGCTTCTCGGCTTGGTCGTTGGGGTCGATGTTGGAGATATAGCGGCAGTCGATACCGGCGTCGGCGTAGGGACGCAGGGCCTCGTAGGCCATGACCGGGCCCAGATCGGAGCCACCGATGCCGATGGACACCAGATGCTCGATCTTCTTGCCGGTAACGCCCTTCCACTCACCGGAGCGCACGCGCTCGGCAAAGGCGTACATGCGGTCGAGGACCTCGTGCACGTCGGCGACGACGTCCTGGCCGTCGACTATGAGCTGGCCCTTCTCGGTTGCCGGGCGGCGCAGCGCGGTGTGCAGGACGGCACGGTCCTCGGTGGTGTTGATGTGCTCGCCGGAGAACATGGCGTCGCGGCGCTCCTCGAGCTTCACCTCGCGGGCAAGATCGCACAGCAGCTTGACGGTCTCATCGGTCACCAGGTTCTTGGACAGGTCGAAGTGCAGGTCACCGGCGTCAAAGCTCAGTTTGTTCACGCGCTCTGCATCGGCAGCGAACCAGGCCTTGAGGTCGATACCTTCGGCCTCGAGCTTCTCCTGATGAGCCTCGAGCGCCTTCCAAGCGGCGGTCGACGTAGCGTCGATAGGTGCGGCAACAGTTGCCATAAAGTCCTCCTCAACATACGGGCGCAAACCTCCATGCGCCCGGATAATCAGATGCCCCTATTCTAGCGCAGGTCAAGACCGTAATCAGCGAGCGTTGCCAATCCGCCCCCAAACGGCGACCGACCAAAAAGGGACAGGTTTATTTTGGCAGGTCAAACGCTTTACCTACCAAAATAAACCTGTCCCTTCCTAGCAGGTATTAGGCGAGCATCATGCTGAAGATACGGGCGACGGCCATATCGCCCGCCTCGTCAACGCCCCACACGCGGCGCGCTAGCTGTGCCAAGTGCGGCACCGCGGCAACCTCGACATCCAGGTAATACATGAGCACCGCCGGAATCACCACGAACTCGTGAATCTGCTTGAACATCTGACCGCCGGGGCGAGCGTTTTCGTCAAACACGACGACGTCGAGCCCGCGCTTGGCAGCCTCGATGGCAACGGAAAGGCCGCTGGGACCGGCGCCGGCCACGACCAGATCATGACGCCCCATGCTACTCAGCCTCCTTTACGGCAGCAGGGCTTGCAGCCGCCTCGGCAACCAGAGCCTTGGCACGCGGGTCATCCAAATCGAACGAGGCGACGCCGTCTTGCGTGCGCACGTCCATACCGGCGACGAGCGGCGTCATGCACGTACGTACGTTGGGCTTGCCGTCCACGACCATGACACAGTCGGTGCACCGACCGATAGCGCAAAAGATGCCGCGCGGCTCGTGGCGCTTGGCGGTAAAGCGATGGACCTCGACGCCTGCGGCCTTGAACGCCATGGCAATCGATTCGCCCTCGTATCCTTCCATCTCAACGCCGTCATAGGTAAAAACGACTCGACTCCCCTTGCTGGGAGCACCCAAAATGGGATGTTCGACAATCCTGGACATGGCAACACCAAACCCCTCTCGTTCATCGGTTACCAACAGCGCCTGTCCTGAGATTTGCCCTGTTAACGAGCAGTTTCCGGTCGATTACCATTCAAAGGGAAACAATGGAGCACGAGATTGGTAGTGTCCCGAATGTTGGTGTAGAGCTCGGTTCTCGAGGGTAGCCGCAGGCTG